>Ga0315284_10002313_pt1 | contig 27334 bp, 22 predicted proteins | sample YL17G09_16_MG_FD_203696 | JGI IMG/M metagenome (GOLD analysis project Ga0315284, IMG submission 203696) | Sediment microbial communities from Yellowstone Lake, YNP, Wyoming, USA - YL17G09_16 | ecosystem: Environmental > Aquatic > Freshwater > Lake > Sediment | place: USA: Wyoming | collected...
TGCATTTGCGAGCTGTCTGTGTCATCTCCGCGAAGCCTGGACAACAGTATTAAATAAATGGACCAAACATATACTTAACTCGGATGGGATGCAGTAGTGACCTCAGCTGGTAGCTCAGCTTATGTCATTGGTTCCGAGCCTAAGCCAGGCAACGTCTACCTCGTCGAGGAGAGGCGACCCAAGGTAAGCTTCGAGCTTTTCGACCAACAGCTGTCCGCAGGATACAACGGTCTGATCGTCACACGAGATTTTCCGAAGAAGCTCCTGTCCGAGCATGGAATCGGCGATTGCAGAATGCTCTGGCTCACGAACCTTGTCGGCGACGGAAGGATCAACCCGACGGCGATTGGCATCCTGATGAGCCAGGTCAGGAATTTCGTCGAAGGCGCAAGGAATACAGTTGTGGTGCTGGACGGCCTTGATTACCTCATCACGTTGAACACATACGACCGCATGCTCCAGTTCATGCACCAGTTGAGGGACACAGTTGTGACGAACGACTGCATCCTGATTGTCCCATTGGACCCGAGAACCGTCGGCCAGAGGGAGCTAGCGCTGCTCGAGAGGTGCATGGAGCCGATCATACCTCGCTCAGAGGGAGACGTTCAGGAGGAGTCGGTCATGAGCTCGGGCGAAGCGGGTGTTCTGAGGCTCTTGGACGCGCACCCGAGATAGGGTGCTTAATTTATCCACTATCATCAAACTATACGATTGTAGGTTCCTTTTATTGTTCAATCGATTAAGTGCTTCTCAAACCAGCTTATCATGTGCTTGACATCAGGGAAGATCTCGACGCTCCCAGCGTCCCTGAGGTCTTCCTCGGGAACGTCCCCTGTCCGCACTGCAATGAACGGGACTCCTGCATTCGCCGCGCACTGGGCATCAATCGGATGATCACCGACGAAGATTGTCTCCTCCTTCGGCACGCCTAGGATCCTCACAAGGTTCAGGTACGAATCTGGGTCCGGCTTCGCTTTCGTGTTCGAGTTCCTGCATTCAACCTTGTCCACAAGGGTCTGCATCCCGGTGATTTCCAACGCAGTCAGCGCATACTCCTCGCATCCTCTCGTCAGTACCCCGATTCTTATTCCCTTCTTCCTCAGATAGCCCAACAGCTCGACGGCGCCGTTTATTGCCGTGGTCTCCGAGACCCGCTCCAGTTCAACCCCATCCATAATCCTGTCCAGATCGGCAAGCATGGTCCGCATCTCATTCTCATTGATGCCCCTGTTTCGCATCCTGTCCTCGAAACGGGCGATTATCTTGACGATGGTCTCATTTGGGCTGTAGAATGAACTGTCGTCGCCGTAAGTCCCTATCCTCTGGATGACCAGTCTCTTGAACTTCGCGAAGTCCACGGTCGATTCGACAAGCGTGTCGTCGAGATCGAAAACGACGGCCCGGATTCTCCTTGGCAGGCTCACGGGAACTTGCGGCATTGGATCAACTGCCTTATGTGTCCAGTAATCCCGTTTCCTCATTAAATGCTTGTACCTTGGCGGCGTCCATACGTTGTTATCACGGTTGATTTCGAGAACAACACCTATATGAAGGGTCGAGAGCGTTCTGTGAGTTGAGAGATTGAGAGAGGGAAAGAAGTTCTTCCTTCTGGACCAAGGAGTCAGCCACTCTCCTCCCCCTTTCCCCCCAACTGACCTGGTCCCTGCTCTCTTTCAATCTCCCTTTTCCATTTTTCCATGGCTTGTACACTGAAAGCTGGCCGAGGGATTTCGACCGAGAATCTGATCTGGTGAGGGTCAACCTACTTCAGTTCCTTCTCGCTCTTCCTGACGATGTCCTGGAGCTCCTTTGCAACGTCGTCTTCCGGAGGCACCGATCTTGCACCCTTCAAGAGTTCCCTCGCCTTCGCGTTGGCCCTTTTGACCGGGTCGATTGAGCCGTGCTTCATCCAGTCCTCGTAGGTTCCGTATTCGAATACCATGGGGGACCATGCGTCCCTTAGGTGTTTTAGCGTGTGCCTCTTTGCCAGGAATGTTCCTCCGATGCCCACTTCTCTGATGAGGTCGCCAGCGATGGTTTCATCGTTCACATCTATCCCCTTGGCAATGTGGAGTAACTCCGTGACGATATCGTAGTCAAGCATGAGCTGCTCGAACGATAGCACCGTCGATGCCTCAAGCAAGCCGAAACCGTTGACCATGTCTGCACCAGCATTGACTGCGAGAAGTGTCCCGAGACAGTGCTCCGTGGCTGCCTGGCTACCTGGAACAAGCGCGTTGGTTCCGAAGGTCCCTGCCTGGGCGGGGAGCTTGTAGTGCTTCGCCAGGTCCACGATCGCGGCACACAACAGCGCAGCCTCTGGAGAGCCCGACACGTATGCTCCTGTCCGCGGCTCCATCATGGACAGCACAGAACCGTAGATCGCTTTCGCGCCCTTCCTAGCACACTGTGTGAGAGTCAGGATCGCCATGATCTCCGCGTTGCTGACCACAAGTGTCCCAGCCATGGTGACGGGCCCTGAGACGCCGGCCTCCACCATGCTCATCATCATGACCGGGACTCCAGCCCTCGCGAACTCTATCGTCGCCTCGCTGCCTCCTCCGTCCAGGTTCAACGGAGGAACAGCGCATATGATTGCTGCGAGATTCGGCTTCTGCAGGAGCTTATCTCTACCACCGGCCACTGCGGCTGCCATGTCGATCTGCAGCCTCGCTTCCGCTCCAGTCGTCGTGGACTCAGACATCACGAACTTGTCGGTGTTGGAGTAGGCCGCGTGAATCTGGTGTAACACATGTGCATGCAATGGCACGTCTTGGGGCGCTACTGAAGGTGTGAAGTATCCGACCCCGGGCAGGACGTTCGCGAGGCGCGCGCAGTCGACTATGTCCTGCTTCCTGGCCGGTCTTCTCCTGCCGGAATCGATATCGATTGTCTGCACCCCACACCCATCAAAAGTGAAGTAGACATGTGAGTTGTCCAGCTCGATGTCGAAATCGGGGTTACGTGCGCCAAGCTTGTACTCTTTCGGGGTGCTTCTGATGGACTTCTCGACCAGGTCTTTGGGTATCCTCGCGATTTGCTTCTCTTTGTCAACATCTGCGCCGTGCTGGTGCAGGAGGTCGAGGGCGATGTCACTATAGATCCTGACCCCCACTCTCTCTAGTACGTCGAGGGATTCGTCATGGATGCGCTGGAAGGCGTCCCTATCGATCAGCTGCGTGGCGTTCTTTCTCGTGCTCAGTTTCCCGAAGTCTCCCGAGGTCATGTGCCCCACCTTCGTCCGGTGGGTATCCGCTCAGATTTAAAGAAGTTATTGAGAATATGACATCAAGCTAAACCTGGATTGGACGGGCGATGGACCAAAGTCGGACAGAAGTACCTAAATATTAACATCCCAATCAGTTTTTCCCAGCAGCTAGGAGGACTCAGACGATACAGCTGAATCTGTCCTCCTCTCTCTGAGGATATTGAGGGGCGCTCGTCTATGACAATTGAGAAGAGGAGACAGTCATCATCGAACATCGAGCTAGCCAAGCTCCGCTCCGAGATACAGAAGACCGCAAGGGACGTGAAGGGCCAACTGGGCCTTTACATGAAACATGTCGAATCTGGCAGAGAGATTGCGATTGATGCCGACAAGATATTCCCCCTAGGTAGCGTCTTCAAGATTCCCATCATGATCGAGGCATACAGGCAGGTGAACGAGGGTCTGCTCTCGATGGACGAGAAGATAAAGCTCGAGAACAGGAACTACTGTATCGGATCTGGAATACTCCAGTATCTCTCTCCCGGTCTTGAGCTCACAATCCGCGACCTCATCACCCTCATGATCGTCGCCACGGACAACACCGCCTCGGAGATGCTCTGGAAGAGGATTGGAATTCAGAGGGTCAACATGCTGATCCGCGAGCTGGGGCTCGCGAAGACTTCGATCTACCTTCCATGGAGAGAGGGCTTCCTTCTGACGATGGGGAAGGGGCCGTTCAAGGACATGCCCGTCCAGGATGCTGGGCGAAAATGGAAGGGCTTCTCCGACCTTGACAGGATGAAGATATTGAACGAGATTGACACCGAGTTCGCAAACCTATCCATCGAGGATTTCCGAAGGGAGTATGAGAACCTCTACGGGATGAAGGAGGAGAAGAAGTTCAGAACCCAGCGCGAATACGACCAGGTCTTCGACAACCTCGGGACCCCGCGTGAGATAGGCATCCTGCTCGAAAAGACGCTCAAAGGCGAAGTGGTGTCCAGGGAGGCTAGCAAGGAGATGCTCGGCATGATGATGAGGAACCTGGGCTCCACCTCCGTTCCTCACTACCTCTCCGACGACGTGGTCGTTGCCTCGAGATCCGGCGTCACCGCTGGATCAGTGAACAATGCCGGCATAATCTACGTGAACTCGAATTCGCACATCATCCTTTGCGTCTTCTTCAAGAGGCTCGGAGAGAAGAACCCTGAGAAGGCCCAGATTGTGGAGGCCAAGATCGCGAGGCTGGTATACGACTATTTCTCTCGTGTCAAGTGACACTCCGATTCGCGTCAGCCCTGGATGAGTACTGCTCTCTTCTCTATGAGCGCGGCTTCTTTTTCGGTCAGCGTGCGCTTGTCGACAGTTATGATCAGCCGGGAATTATGGGCGACAATCAGGTCCTTCAAGTGGTCGAGCGTTGTCAGGGCCTTTTTGAAATCGGTATACGTCACTATCGACTCGAAACCGTCCACTAGTATGATTGTGTTCTTGCCCTTTTCCACGAATCTGACGATAGTATCGGTCAAGATGCCTGTGTTCGCCGGGTGAATCGCTTCGCTTCCAGGGGAGGTCGAAAGCCAGATCATGGTGGTCTTCTTGAGACCGTAGGTAGGCTTGATCATGCTGGGAGGCTTCCGCGTGATGATCAGCCCCTCAAGACCTTGGCTGAGGCCTTGCACGATCAATTCATAGCCCCTTCTGGAGTCCGTGCTCCAGATGACATAGGTGTTCCTTGGAGCGAGCTCTCTCACGCCCTCTTTTGAGCCAGAGGTCACTGCGGCTGGCTCCACTGAAGTGAACCTCGTACGGGAGTAGAGGAGCATGCCGAATCCAAGGGTGAGCAGGGCGTAAGATCCTATGTAGAAGACATCTGGCATTGACCCCACGGAGTATGCCTCCCGGGCCTCGTAGATTGTGTAAAGCGAATCTCCCGCAGTATAGAAGGCAATTGAGATTCCGACGATGACCCAGCAGTCTTCGAGAAGGCCCTTTCGGAACGACCATATGAGCATGATGACGAGGCTTAGTATGACCGCGTCAAGGGGAGTGTACAGGTTCCAGGTGATTTTCTCCAGGGTGGACATGTCCGTCGAACCATATGATTCGCGGATCACGTATATCAGGAGCGGAGAAATTGCCAGCCAGAACGCAGCCTGGATCGCGATGATCTGGTGAGTGAGCTTGACTTTTGCGTCACGGACGACCTTGAACAGCACGGCTATCAAGGCGGCATAACCGCTGAGCCAGAAGAGGTCAGCGATAGAGACACTGAACTCTACGTCGAGCACCTCCGCGTAGATGCTCCAGGTCAGCTCTCCCAATGCCAATAGGCTGAACGCGACCACCAACCCGAGGTTGATCTCTGGGGACGGGCTCTTCCTAGTGAACCAGTAGAGCGCGAAAGCGAGGGTTGCAGCAGCCAGGGCGAAAGCCGGATTGGCTACATTGCCCATGAGTACTCCATCGTCCTCGTTCAGCAACAAGAACACGATGTAGACGGCAATCAAGATGAATGGAGTCGCTGCCAGAAACAATCCGAGATTCGTCCTTGGTATTATAGCCATGTCCATTCCAGCCTTCAAGTCGCTTTGTCTATGTTGTCTCAGAGAGTATATCAATGTCGCGGTCGACCTATCAAATCTGATAATCGCATAGTCCTGATGACATCTGGCTCAGCGCTTCCAGATGCTCTCCTTGTCCCTTAGCTCAGCTGCAAGCCCACCCTTTCTTGTCATCTCCTTCTGGGCTATGCACAACGGGACTATTGTAACATTCGTCTCTTCCTTCACGAGAGCTGCAAGCGAGGTCGCAATCTCCTTTGCCTTGCCTTCTGTTACCAAGCTGTCGTCATAGACGACAGCGACATCCACCTCTTCTCCCGGGGCGTGCTCTCCGCGACCGATACTCCCGAAGAGCCTGCAGTCCAGTATCCACGGCTGCTCTCCGAGACGACTGGCATATGCCCTGGCCGCCGTCCTCTGCGGATCCGTGTCAGGAATCATCCGAAGGACTTTCAGTCTCTCCCTGTCCTCAGTCAGGGTCACGCCAATCGCGTTTCCGATCTTCCGAGTCCTCACGAGACCTGTCTTCTTCAACTCCTTCACCGCCCTCCATGTGGTCATCGTCGGGACTTTGGACGTCCTCGAAAGCTCGTTGATAGTGAAATCACGGTCGGGATACGACTTGAGTGCGCGAATTATCTCAACGCGTCCCTTTCGAGCCAGTATTGTCAAAAACTCACGCGAGAGCAGCTTGATCATACCTCCGATGGTATAGGTATATCAAGTGTGGTATAATAGAATGACGCTTAAGTCCAGCCAGTATCTGTCGCCGGATTATACATAAGTAGATGGGAATGCGCACGGTCTATGGAAACGTATATTCGAAGCATCGTGGATTTGGATTAGAACCTGGTATGTCTCATGGACAATGACGATGTAGCGACTGTTTTGTTCGAGATCGCAGATCTGCTGGACCTCCAGGGAGTGGCATTCAAGCCCAACGCCTATAGACGCGCGGCGAGAAACATCAATGCGCTTGAGGAGGACATTAACAAGATCGCTGCCGAAGGCAGGTTGCAGGACATCCCAGGCGTGGGCGAGGCAATGACCAAGAAGATCGACGAGCTGATCGCAACAGGCGAGCTAAGGTATCTGAGCCAGCTTCGGTCCGAGGTCCCGCCTGGCCTGGTCGAGATCCTGAAGGTCCCCGATGTTGGACCTAAGACAGCCATGATCCTCTACAAGGAGCTAGGGATCTCCTCCGTCGATGGGTTGAAGGAGGCTGTAATAGACCACAGGCTCCACGGGATCAAGGGTTTTGGCGAGAAGACTGAGGAGCGCATCCTTCAGGGGGTGAGGACTCTTGAATCCAAGGGGGGCAGAACATTGCTTGGCCATGCCCTCCCCGTGGCCGAATCCTACGTAGAATACCTCAGATCATCACAGCCGTTGGACAAGATCAGCGTGGCCGGAAGTCTGAGACGTGGGAAGGAGACGGTGGGCGACATCGACATCCTTGTGGGTGACGACAAACCCGCTGGCATAATGGACGCCTTTGTCTCCTATCAAGAGGTCGACGAAATCCTCATGAAGGGGCCAACCAAATCGAGCGTCAGGCTCAAGGACGGCCTACAGGTCGATGTTAGGGCAGTTGACACGAAGAGCTGGGGGGCGGCCCTCTGCTATTTCACCGGCTCTAAGGAACACAACGTCACAATGCGCTCAATGGGCGTCAGCGCGGGCTTGAAGCTGAACGAATATGGGCTCTTCACGAGAGAATCTGGAATGAAGGTCGCTGGCGAGACTGAGGAAGAGGTTTACAGAGCTCTCGGGCTTTCGTATGTCGAGCCTGAACTGAGGGAGAATTCGGGCGAGATCGAGGCGGCCAAGGAGGGCAGGCTCCCTGTTCTGGTCCGAGACGACCAGATACTCGGTGACATGCACGTTCACACCAGTTGGAGTGATGGAGCGGACAAGATCGACGATGTCGTCTTAGAGGCAGTGAATCGCGGATACGAATATGTGGCCATCACGGACCATTCGCAGAGCCTCAAAATCGCTAAAGGCCTTTCAGTTGATCGTTTGAAGAATCAGATCGAATCCATCCGCAAGGCGGAGGATCTTGCGGGTGGCAAGATCAAGGTACTTGCTGGGAGCGAGGTGGACATCAAAGCGGACGGGTCCTTGGACTTCCCGAACAGCCTTCTTGAGGACCTGGACCTGGTTATCGGATCTGTTCACTCGGGCTTCAAGCGCACCAAGGCGGAGCTGACCGCGCGCGTGATCAAGGCCATCGAATCCGGCCGGATTGACATACTCGGCCATCCGACCGGCAGGCTCATAGGTCAGAGGAACCCCTACGAAGTCGACCTTGACAAGGTTTTCGAGGCTGCAAGGTCGGCCGGAGTATGCATGGAGATCAACTCACACCCAGACAGGTTGGACTTGTCAGATGTCCATTGCAGGCAGGCCAAGGATGCCGGTGTCATGATGGCCATAGGGACCGATGCCCACAGGACTGAACAGATGGGCTACATCAGATACGGCATCATCACAGCCAGGCGCGGATGGCTTGAGCACAAGGACGTTATGAACACGCTGCGATGGAAGGAGCTGTCGAGACGGCTCCACGGAGGAAGGCCATGAGCGATGACCGGCCCGCGGTCAGGAAGCGGATGAGGGAACTGGTCGACAAGATTACCTATCATGACGGGAAGTACTACGCGGAGGACAACCCCGAGATATCGGATTACGAGTACGACGTCCTCGTCAAGGAGCTAGCGGAGCTAGAAGAGCGGTACTCCGACCTTGTCATGCCCGACTCACCAACCCAGCGCGTCTCGGGAAAACCACTCGAGGAGTTCCCTCAGGTGGAGCACAAGGTAGCGATGCTGAGCCTCGGGAACTGCTACTCATCAGAGGAGCTGCGCGAGTTCGACGCCCGGGTCGGGAAGTGGCTCGGAGGAGAATCGGTCGAGTATGTAGTAGAGCTGAAAATCGACGGGCTGGGGATTGCGCTTCTCTTCGAGGATGGAGCGCTCGTTCGAGGAGCCACAAGGGGCGACGGCCGGACAGGAGAGGAAGTCACTTCGAACATCAAGACGATCAGGAGCATCCCGCTGAAGCTTAAACCCGAAAGCGGTCTTAGCACCGTTGAGGTCCGCGGCGAGGTCTACATGCCGACTGAGGGGCTCAGGAAGCTGAACAAGCAGAGGGAGGCCAGCGATGAACCTTTGTTCGCCAATCCTAGGAACGCGGCCGCAGGGTCAATAAGGCAGCTTGATCCGAAGATTGCAGCGTCACGCCCGTTGGAGGCGTGTTTCTACACGCTGGGATACAGTCAAGGCCCGATGCCGTCGACGCACGAGAAGTGTCTCGAAGCGATGAGGAAAGCGGGCCTCCGCACAAGTCCTCACACGATGAAGTTCGACTCCATCGACAAGGTGCTGGAGCACATCGCCTCGTGGGAGTCCAGGAGGGACTCCATCGGATACGAGATCGACGGGATCGTCATCAAGGTCAACTCGCTTGCACAGCAGGTCAGATTGGGGTTCACTTCCAAGGAGCCGCGATGGGCTATTGCATACAAGTATCCTCCAAAACAGATGACCACTAGGCTGCTGGATGTCCAGGTGCAGGTCGGCAGAACTGGCACATTGACGCCTGTGGCGATACTCGAACCTGTGCAAGTTGGGGGAGTGACCATCTCACACGCAACCCTTCACAATGAGGACGAGGTGAGGCGCAAGGACCTGAGGATCGGGGACTATGTGCTTATCGAAAGGGCGGGCGAGGTGATTCCGCAGGTCGTGAAACCCATCGTGGACAAGAGGACCGGTCAGGAGAGAGAGTTCAAGATGCCGCAGACGTGCCCTGTGTGTGGGTCCAAGGCTGTCCGAGAGGAGGGCGAAGCCGCACGAAGGTGTGTCAACGCATCTTGTCCCGCTCAGGTCAAGGAGCGTCTGATGCACTTCTGCTCACGGACCGCGATGGACATCGAAGGCGTCGGACCTGCCCTGGTCGATCAGCTGGTAGACAAAGGTCTCGTCTCGGATGCGGCGGACTTGTACAAGTTGACAAGGGAGGACCTGCTGACTCTGGATGGAATCGCAGAGAGATCATCCCAGAACATCCTGGATGCCATAAGGTCCAGCACGAAGAGGGATTTCGAAAACGTGCTATATGCCCTTGGCATCCGGCACATCGGACGCGCCACGGCGGATGTCCTCGCGCAGACTATGGGTAGCTTGGATGGGCTTGAGTCGGCGTCGGTCGAGGAGCTGTCGAGGAGCGAGGGCGTCGGCCAAGTCGTCGCTGAGGCTGTTAGGGACTTCATGAGCAGCCCGGAGAACCGCAAGCTCTTGGACCGTCTGAGGAAAGCTGGTCTGAAGACAGAGGTGGTCAAGAAGGCCGGTGGACCGTTGGCTGGGAAGATCTTCCTGTTCACGGGTGAGCTCAGCTCTATGACGCGCTCCGAGGCGGAAGCTGCTGTAGAGGCTCTCGGAGGAAAGTCCGGATCATCTATCACGAAGGCTACCGATTTCGTGGTCGTGGGGAAGGATTCTGGGTCGAAGCTTGAGAAAGCCAGGAATTTGAACAAGACGATCCTGGACGAACAACAGTTCATCGAGATGGTCAAGAAGAAATAGACCTCGCTCAGACCCCATCTGAAGACCGTATGGCCTGGTTTGCATCTGGTGATACTGGTAGAGCATGATTATTATAGCCTGGACTGCCAGACTCTACGTGCACACAAACGATGTCGGAGTGAGAACTAGCTTGCCCAACTCATCTGCTCCTCGGAAGAGCCAAACGCAGAACGAATTCCCGGATGCTCAGGCGGACCGGTACCACAAGAAACTCCAGAGGATTCTGCGTCCAGCTGACACCGTTCCCGGGGAGCTCTCTGGAGGGTCGGGCACAGTGGAGCATCGCATGAGCGAGAAGATGAAAGAGGCGACGCTCTCTCCCAGACTGGTAAATCCTGCGTCCGTTCCCCAGGACGACAGTCCGCTGTTCCAATGCACGGAGTGCGACATGATCGTCAAGGAGTCAGACCCATATTGTCCGTTCTGCGGTGCGATCTTCGCGGATGGGATACTGACGGAACAGGCGGGATCGGAGTCTGAACACCAGATGCCTCCCGCTGGGGAACCAACGGTCGAGAAGCCCGCACGAAGAGAGCCCATGGTGAGGCCAGAGAAATTCGACCTGTTCAGCCTGCTCGGCACTAGGTCGAGGTCAAAGGAGCTCCTCTATCGAGAGGCTCTCAGAGGTTTCCCGGGGTCTGCCAGGCTTCTCGAGGAAATAGAGCACATGATCTCCGACATAAGCTCCCTCGGGACAGACACGACCAAGGTCCGGAGGATGATGGGGAGCGCATGGGAGGCCGCGAGAGATGGCGATTGGCATCTCGTCACTGCGCTAGCTCATCAGACAGAGGAGATGGTAGCGCCTAGCATACCGGATCTTGTGAGGTCTGAGATCTCAAGAGCTCGGGCGCATCTAGCAGAGGCGAAGGCGTTGGGCGTCGACATATCACAATACGTTCTTCAGATCAAGAGCGCCGTTCAAGCACTCCACGCCAACGACCCAGATGAGGCATTGAGGATCACCAAGGAGCTCATGGATTCAATGAGAGAGGATTCGATCTCCTGGAAGTAGGCCGGGCTCGATCAAGCGCTTCAGCTTCTGGACGGTTCACCTGATTCTTTGACCAGAGCCTTTTTATTTCAGGAACAGCGTTTTTCTCTCGCATGCTTAGTGATTTGACAATGCTCGATGCCTTCGGATGGGAGGCAATCAAGAAGGCTCTGAACCAGAGAGTCGTGTTGGGCACGATCAGGTTGGTGCCCAGCAGAAGGAACCGGGTGTGGGTCGTAGAGACTGACGTCAGACCCGTCGTAGTCAAGAAGTCGCTCTCAGGCAGATGCGGGAACGAGTTCGAGGTCATCATTCAGGCCAAGGGCGCAGGCCTGAATGTCCCATACCCCCTTTTCATGGAAGGAGACTACCTTGTGTCCGAGTACATCCAGGGGGAGACATGCGATACGCTCATCAACCACATGTTCAGCAACCGGGCAGCAGAGGGCATGGGTGAATGGCTCGCGAGCTTCCACGGTCTCCTAGGACAAGGCCCCACCAGCAAGGTGATGAAAGACGCTGCGCTCTCGAACTTCATACTGTCAGGTGAAAAGATATTTGGCGTTGACCTCGAAGACGCCGGTCCCGGCGATCCGCTGGATGACGTTGGGCAGCTTTGCGCTGCGATCCTTGGAAGTGAACCATTCTTCACCCCGATCAAATTCGACCTGAGTCTGCGCATGGTTCAAAGCTATGAGAGGACAGCAAGCATTGACGTCATGGACCTGGTCCGGCCGTATGTGTCCAAACACCTGCTGCTGGATTCGAAGAACAAACCGCTCTTCAGGCGCACCATCGTATCTGCTGCTCGCAGCATCGAGAAGGGATGGCCCGCACTCGCGTGAGCACAATCGTAACGGGCGAACGAAGTCCTACTGGTTCGGGGGCTCCTGCGCCGTCGTCTGCGCCTGAACCTCCTCCGTCCTGCGCTTCGACCTCGCCCTAAGCTCCTCCAGCTTCTTCGTGATCTCAGAGATGCTGTCGACCTGCTCTCCAATTACCTGCTTGCGCTTGTCTAGGTGCTCTTTCATCTTCTCGACCCTGGACCTCTCCTGGGCAAGCTTGTCCATCTCCGAGGACAGGCCCTCCCGGCGTCTGTTCATCTCTTCGACCTTCTCATTGAAAGCCAGCTCTCGTGCATCGATGTCCTTCTTGTCCTTGTCAAGCTCCTCTCCTTTCGTCGCAAGCGCTTTCTCCCTCGTCTCTAGCTCGGCGAACCTTCCGGCCACGTGCTTCCGCTCCGTGTCCAGCCGCTGCATCTCTTCCTCGATCTTCGTCTTGGATTTGAGCGTCTCTCCCTCGAGGGCATTCTCCCTCTCGAAGAGGGCTTTCACACGCGAGTCCAGGCCCTCCTCTGAGGATTTCAGGCCCTCTTGTCTCCTGCGTAGATTCTCGAGCTCTTCATGGACTTTGTCCTCGCGCTCGTTGATTGCGCGGGTCTCGTCCGCTAGGACCGCTTCTCTTCGGTTCATGTCGGATCTGATCGCTTCGAGGTCTTTCTTCGTCTGGACGTTCTCTTGCGCCTGAGCCCCGGCCTTCACCCTTGACTCGGCCATTGCTCCTTCCTTTGTCAGCAGCGCTCTCTCCCTCTCGGCCATTGCGGTCTCTCTCTCCGCGATTGTCTGGACAGTGACCTGCTGTGCCTCTAACGCGTCCTTGACTGCGCCCTCCCGCTTCTCGATGTCCTTAGCTCTCTTGTCGAGGTCTCGTAGCAGCGCCTCAACCCTCTCCTCTGAGCCTGCGCTCTTGGATTCTCTCTCCCTCAGGGTGAGCTCCTTAGCTTCGAGAACGGCCGTGCGCTCCCTAAGGTCCTCGTTCTCCTTTCCTATCTTGACCAGGAGGCTGGATAGATCCTTTTGCCTCGCCTCGGCGTTCTTCTCGATTTCGTCCCGGCGCTTCTCGAGGTCTGCCCTGTCCGTCTCAAGCGAGCGCTCCCGATCCTCGAGCTGAGTGACGCGTTTGGAGAACTCCTCTCCTTGGGATGTGAGCAGCTCCTGACGGGGTTTCAGCTCCGTGAGAGCCTTTTCGTACTCCAGTTTTCTTGCGTTCGCATCGTCCTCGGATTGCGTCAACTTGCGATGGCGGTCGTCGAGGGACACTTGCAGCTCGTCCATCTCGGATTTTGCCGTCTCGCTCTCTACGACGAATGCCTTCTTCTCGTTCTCGAGCTGCGCGACCTCGGTCTGCAGGTCTCCCTTGCGCGCATCGAGACTGTTCTTGAACTCGTTGAGGTTCTTCTCCTTGGCCTCCAGCTGCCTCCCTGTAGCCGCAAGTGCTTCTCGATCCCTGTCCAGGCTCTGGATTCGGACCTTCGCCTCCTCGACTTCCTTCTCCCATTGGGCCTTCCGAGCAAGGTAGTCACTATGTGCAGCCTTGTACTCGCTGTCCCTCGCCGAGAGCTCCGCCTTCTCCTTGGAAACCTTGGCCAATCCTGCTTCGAAGTTGGCCATCGAATCTGCAGCACCCTCTTGCATTTTCCTTATGAGCGCCCTCTTTGCCTCCGAAGCCACCTCGAACGCCTGTTGGCTCCGCACGAGCGCCTGCTCCCTCTCGAGGAGTAGCGTGACTCTATCGTTGATTTGCGCATGCCGTTCATTGACCTGCGTCTCGAACTCCCTGAGCTCCTCCTGCCATTTCACAGTCTCCTGTCTCAGATTGTCCAGCTCGCTTCTGAGGTTCCCGAGTTCTGCCCCCTCCTGGACGAAATCCTTGCGGTCGTTCTCCAGTGCCGCCTGGGTCTGCTTTGCCGACTCCTGTTCTTGCTTCGCTTTCTGCTCGGCCTCCTGCGCGGCCTTGATGCGTGCGTCGATCGTTGCGTCGAAAGACTTCTCGACCGAATTCAGTATCTCCCTGAAGAACCCGATATCACCCTCGTCGGCCACGCCCTTCCCGACGGCTATGAAATTCAGCTTGTCGCCCTTGACCACCGTGGCTGTGAACTTGCCGACCTCGAAAGCCCCCAGCATGCCAACGTCCCCTCTGCCCTGGATGACGGTTAGTAGCTGGTCGTAGGTAACGTCTACCTTGGAACTGAAAATGAACTCCTTAACAAGGCCTCCATTTGCACCTACAAGAAATCCTTTCGAAAGCTTCTTACCGAACACGAGATCACATCCGACTGAGGGGAGCACAGCGCTGGGGGTCCTTGGGGGTGGGCAACGGCCTTCTTCGTCGTTTGATAATTGGCCCACAATCCTACGGACTCTTGTGTTGTTATCAATTAGGGCCGAGATAACCTTTTCTACCTGCTTTCTGGGGACTACCGATTCTTCTGAGTTGGTGTACTGGCGTGAAGAATCTGGATTTCCAATCTCTCTTAGGGCTTGAAACTCCTGAGGAGAGAGGCGTTGGTGACCACGGACACTGAGCTGAAGGCCATCGCGCCTGCAGCGATCATTGGACTGAGGAGCCAGTTCGTGAGTGGGAAGAGCAGTCCCGCGGCTATCGGTATGGAGGCGGTATTGTAGAACAACGCCCAGAAAAGATTCTGTCTGATCTTCGCGAATGTGCGCCTGCTCAGCTTGATGGCGGTGACGACTCCTTTGAGATCCTCGCCGATGAGGACGATGTTTCCGGATTCGAGCGCGATGTCCGTGCCCGTTCCCAGGGCGATCCCGATGTCCGCCTGAGCTAGTGCGGGGGCATCGTTGATGCCGTCCCCCACCATGGCGACGACCTCGCCTTTTTCCTGAAAGGCCTTGACTACTCCGGCTTTGTCTGCCGGGAGCACCTGCGCTCTGAATTCGTCAATGCCTGCCTGCTTTGCAATCGCCCGAGCGGTCCTTTCGTTGTCACCGGTGAGCATGACGATCCTCAGCCCTAGTCCCTTCAGCCCTGACAGCGCCTCACTGGCTGCCGGTTTCAGAGTGTCTGCAACACCTATGAGTCCGAGCACTGCGCCTTCCGAGACGCACGCCATCACTGTCATCCCTTCGTTTTCCATGGACTCCATCTTGGCGTTGAGCAGGCCGAGGTCCGCTCCCAGTCGTTCAATCATGCGTCTGTTACCTACCGAGACGTCATGGCCGTTCACCTTGGCCGTGACTCCTTCTCCGGCAACCACGCTTGAGATATCCGGTGTTTCGAGACCGATTCCAGCAGCTTCTGCTGCTGCGATCACTGCTCTTGAGAGGACGTGTTCCGAGCCCTTCTCTGCGCTTCCGGCAAGAAGAAGGAGCTCTTTCTCGTCCTTGGCGGAACCGAGCTCCGTCTTGACAACCCTAGGCTCCCCTCTTGTCAGAGTGCCAGTCTTGTCGAAGATAACGGTCGTCAGCCTGTGTGCTGTCTCGAGGGCGGTGGCATCCTTTATGAGTACCCCCATCTGCGCGCCGCGCCCAGTCCCGACCACTATTGCGGTGGGAGTGGCCAGGCCCAAAGCGCACGGACATGCGATCACGAGCACGGCCACGAAAGCGGTGAGCGCGAAAGTCAGTCTGTCACCGACATCCCATTGACCTGATCCGATGAAGTACCAGAACAGGAATGTGATGATGGCCACTGTCATCACGATTGGCACGAAATATCCAGCCACTGTGTCTGCGACCCTCTCGATGGGCGCCTTGGTACTCTGGGCGTCCTCGACCAATTTGACTATCTGGGCCAAGGTGGTGTTCCTTCCCACCCTCGTAGCCTTGATCTTCAACACTCCTCCCAGGTTCACGGTCCCTCCAGTGACCTGTGACCCGACCGACTTCTCACTCGGAATCGATTCGCCGGTGACGAGAGATTCGTCTATTGCGGACTCGCCTACAACCACGACTCCGTCTACCGGGACCCTCTCACCGGGCTTGACGAGGACCACATCTCCCTCGACGAGATCCTCGACTCCAATCTCGACCTCTGCGCCATCCTTGATTTCCACGGCCATCGGGGGTTGAAGGCTCATCAGCTTGACGATGGATTCGGACGTGGCTCCTCTCGATTTGAGCTCAAGATACTTGCCGGCGAGGACCAGCGTGATAATGACCGCGGAAGTGTCAAAATAGACGTTTGAGGAGCTGACTTGGCCAGGGAACAGTGTAACGACCAGGCTATAAATCCACGCCGCTGTTGTGCCCATGACGACCAGCGTGTCCATGTTTGCTCTTCGGTTTCTGAAAGCCCAGTAGGTTCCCCTATAGTACCTAAGGCCGGCATAGAATTGGACAGGTGTTGCAAGGACAAACAGGACGATGTTCCTCAGGGTCTCGTCTATCAGCCCTTTGGGCCAAACGTCATAGGTCATCGAGATTGCGGCAACGGGTACGCTCAACAATGCTGCGAACACCAAAGTGTTCCAGATCTCCTTGAGCTCCTCTGCACGTGCAGCCTGCTCGGCCATGACGCCTTGTACCTCGAGGACCTTGTAGCCAGATTCCTCCACTGCCTTCTTCATGTCCGATTCAGATGCCATTGACGAGTCGTAGTCGACTGTCGCCTTTCCGAGCGCGAAGTTCACTCTAGCATCCCTGACGCCAGGCAACTCTTTCAGAGCATCTTGGACAGAAATCGCGCATGTCGCGCAGTGCATGCCCCCAATAGTGAGGGAGATCTCATCCCTCGCCAAATCGTATCCGGATTCCTTGATTATCTTCTCCACATCGTCCATGGAAACGGCCTTGGGGTCGTAGACGAATGTCGCCTTCTCTGTCGCGAGGTTCACTCTGGCTTCCTCGATTCCCTCTAGCGACTCTAGGGCCTCCTTGACCGTGTCAGCGCAGGTGGCACAGTGCATTCCTTTGATTCTGACTGTAGCCTCTTGCTTGGATTTCTGGGGTCTTGCCAATACTTGTCCCTCTCCGGCTTCAATGCTCTCTAACGACGTTGGGTCTTGATATCAGTTGCCCCAATCATTTGGACAGGCTGGTTGGGTTGTAGCATGACCCAACCATCCACCCCCCTCGAGGGACGCTGTTGTGTTATTAATAAGAAGCAAATTTCAATTTGGATAAGATGTGGTTTGTCGAAATAAAACGCAAGGCCTTGAATCACTGCAGGCCCTGCTCCATCTCAAGTGAAGAACTGTCTGCGCTGCGACAGATACAATGCGTTATCCGTCGCCGCAGCCTGCGACAGATTCCTTCGCGGCATGCCCTTCCTCGCCTTTTTCACCTTGCGCCCTCCTGGTGTTGCGGACTATGTCTGGGCACAGAGGATGTCATCGTCGGCCACCAGTGACCACATGCCGGCCACCTCTTCTATGAGCGGCCTTGGACTGTCATCATTTTATACAGAGTGAGGCGCTCAACCGATTGGTGTCATGGCGAGAATCTCGGTCAAGATGTTCGCGACAGTCCGCGAGGCTGCAGGGACATCAGAATGCGTGTTTGAGGCTGACGACCTCGCGGACCTGGTCTCGAAGCTGAGGAGTAACCTCGGGCCCGCCTTATCCAAGATCCTCGATCAATTGGATTCCGACCCTGAGGGGCTCGTGATCCTTGTCAACGGCCTCAATGTCGAGCGGAGAAACCGGACGATCGTGAAGCTCCGTGATGGAGATGATGTGGCGGTCTTCCCACCAGTGTCAGGCGGCTGAGGCTCGCCTTGCTTCCTGGCTCATCGTTTTGATCTGCGACAAGCTTTATATTGACTCACTCTATAACCGCGCCCCAGGAGTTCACAATGGAGAGCGCGCCTCCGGCCAAGAAGAAGAGAGACTCGAAGAAGATGCTGTTGGCCATCATCATCGCAGGGATTCTCCTTTCAGTCGTTGCCATCGGCTACGTCCTAGTAACGGGAAGGGGGACATCCAGCGTAGCCACCACGGGCGGGATTGCGAATGGCGACAGTGTCACAATGAACTACATAGGCCGACTTCCCGACGGGAGTGTCTTCGACACCAGCCTCCTAGACGTCGCTCAGGATAACGGACGCTATCCGAAATCGCTCACATTCACACTTAGGTCAAACGACAGCTACACGCCGTTCACGATGACCGCTGGGAACTACGGTTCCGGCGGCACTATCAAAGGGTTCGCCTTGGGAGTGATCGGGATGCATGTGAACGAGACGAAGCTCATCGAGGTCATTCCGGGTGATGGCTATTCGGTCGATCCTGACATGATCAGGACCATAGACATCGTCCAGCAGGTCCCGGCGACCGAGGTGATGACCGTCCAGGAGTTCAAGAACGCCTTCCAGACGAACCCAATACTCATGCAGACCTTGCCGCACTTCTTCTGGGGATGGAACGTGGTAGTCGCGTTCAATGATAGCGGAATTGTGAGAATCAAGCACGAGCCAATCGTCGGCCAGACTGTCTACCCATTCGGGAACCCTAGCGGCTCAACATCCCCCCTGGGATGGCCGGTAGTTGTCGAATCGTACGACCCGAATGGACTCAACGGCAATGGAATGACGACAGTGAGGCACATCATCTCCCCCTCTGATGTGTACAATGTGAAAGGCACGGACTCCGATGGAAAGAGCTTCATTCTCTCGGCATACAATGCGACTGCGGGGACATTCCAGATGCATAGGAGCAACTCTGAAACCGGTTACAACGGCGAGCTCGCAGGTAGGACGCTGTTCTTCGAGGTTACAGTCGTATCCATCAAGGCTTCTTCGATTCGGTGACCAGTCCTTCAGGCCGCCTGAAGAGCTTTTCGGAGATGATCCTGACATATCTATCTATCGTCATCTGGACCTTCTCTGTATTGGCTGCCACAGTCGCCCCGACCGCGAGGATAAAGCCAGCGAAAACGTCTGCCGGCCAGTGAATTCCCAGGTAGAGCACGGAGAACACGATGGCGACGGTTGCGCCGCCCAAGAAGTACTTGAACCTCCTGTATCCCACCCCAGCATAGGCGAACACAAGGAATGTAGTTACGCATAGGCTGACATGCCCGCTCGGGAAGTCGTTGTTGAGCGGATCGACGCTAGTGACCATCTTGCCCCAGTTAGTGCTCACGTACAGCTGGGGGGTCATTCCGGACTCTGGATGGGAGCCGCTGACCGAGACGGGGAACAGAAAGTAGAACGGTGTGAGGACGACGTAGTTGATCATCATGGCCACCGCGAATTTCCTGAGAGTCGCTCTGTCGTCCTTGACTAGCAGGAGGATGGGGACGAAGTACGTGAGGTATGCGAAGACCCAGGCATACGCGATTATGAAGAAGTCCGTCAGGAGTCTGTAGTCCAGTCTGTCCTGCAAGATCCTGATGGCGCCTCCAGAGAGGCTGAAAATCCAGTTCGTGTACACGATCTCCCTCGAAGTCTCTTCCGGACCCGACATTCCGCGCTCCACCACGTCCTGGAGTTGCACGAACAGTGGGAAGGCCGCGAGGATGACTATGTAGACAAGGTTGTACTTGAGAGACAGGAGTGTCTTCCTGATGAACATGTCCTTCCATCCAACGAGTATAAGCAGTCCTGCAAAGGTCGCGACGACGAGACTAATCGAGTAAATGGCGAAGAAGACTGGGTACGAGAGTGCCATCCTTTCCGGTCAGTCAAATCAGCACACACGATAGAAATACTTTGCCGAATACGGCTCAGAACCGAGTTCGAAGGTCCTTTATCATCTGGCGCTCTTGAGGATCTCGGCGGCGTGATCGTACGCCTTCACGAGCCTCGCTGTGCAAGCTTCTACAGAATACTCACGAGCTGATGCAACTGCGTCCAACATCATCGATTCAGACCGGCGGAGGCATCTATGGATGGCATCAGCGCATGTGTCCGGTTCGAAGAGACAACCGTTCTTCCCCTCGTGGACGAACTCCGGGATGGCCCTGTACCTGATTCCAGCAACTGGCGTGCCAGAGGCGAGAGCCTCCAGCACTACAAGGCCCTGAGTCTCAAACGTCGACGCTATCACAAGCGCTTCGCAGCTGGCGTAGGCTATTGGAAGCTCCTCATCGGGAAGGAAACCGGCAAAGACCACTTTGTCCTTGATGCCTAGGTCTTTGGCCATCCGTTTGTATTCATCTGCTGATGGCCCCTTTCCAACTACCAGCAGCCTGAGCTCTGGCTCCTTCGGTTCGAGCTCTGCAACCGCTTTCAGGACGATATCGAACCGCTTCTCAGGAGATAGCCGGCCGACATGTAGAAGGACTCGCTTGCCTGCCAGGCCATATTTGTCGAGGAATCTCTTGTCGTACCTCTCCGGGGAGAACCTCGTGCAGTCGACGCCCGTGGGAACTACCTCGCACGACTTCATCCGGACGGCGTTCATCTCCAACTCCTCCTTTATCGGCGCTGAGGGTGCGATTACGATCTCCGGCCTCTTCAGCAGATTCCTAAGATATATCCAGACCATCTTCTGCATGATCTCCGGGTTGATGCCTATCGGCGAGTAGTACTTCACGGCCTCATTCGCCATAGTGTGGAACGTGAGGACGTGAGGCAGTTTCAAGGCCCTTGCGGCCGTGAGGCTCAGGATTGCCATCGATGCAATGCCGTGCGAATGGATGATGTCTACGCGCTCTCTCCTGAGGTACTCGAGCATGTCGGAGGGGGAGATGACGATCCTGTACCCGGGGTAGGACTTGAATTCCATCGAAGGGAGATAGTGGACGGGTCTCGTCGTAACCGGTGTCGGATTCACCTCCGGTGCAAGTACTATGACCTCGTGCCCTCTTTTCTCAAGGCCACCCGCTGCGATCTCCATCGCAACGACAGCTCCGTCCACAGTGGGGTGGAAGGAGTCGACAAACATCGCGATCTTCACTGGTTCACCTAGGGAATCGCTTCTGCTTCATTCGCTTCAACTTCGCTAGCACGTCCTCCGGAGACGTGCCCAGCACTCTGATCATGGGTTCCTTGCCGACGCCGCCCTTGTCGAAAATGATGTCTGGAACTGACCCGAAATCTTCGATTGCCTCGTGAACCCCCCAAGTCATCGAGGAGACCCCTTTTGGTTCGAACTCTCGGTCGAAAGATGCGACCGCGAGTCTCGCTTTCCTGCATGCCGATATGTTGTCTTCGGAGTATTTGATGTTCAAAGCACAGCGCTTCTCCGGGTCGTGCGAAGATGCGGCTATTACGATCCTCGCGACGTGCTTTGACGCTCCGAACCTCGCACAACCGACCTTCCGAGCCTTCGTTCCCACCCTCACGATACGGCCGTTGAAGGCGGCGACCTCATCCAAATCAAGCGCCCCGAGCACGGCGTAACCCATGTTCGATCCAACCTCGGGCACCAGGTCCGCGTTCATGAGGCTCTCCAGCTCTTTCCCAGCCAGCTCTAGCGCTTCGAGCATCGCCGGCTTTTCAGCCTCGATCCTCAGGACAGCCAGCGGGTTGGCACAAGGGACACCAGCCCCGACAATCTCCCTCGCAAGGATAGCTTTGTAGATCATCCCTTTTGATCTGCGGATCGCCTGCTCCAATTCGAGCCCTGTCGCAAGGTTGGCGGCTATTAGTGACGCAAGAGCGCATCCGGTGCCGTGCACCTCGGCCTTCGCCCTTGGTGATACGATTCTCTCTACGCCTTCTTTCGTGACCAGGAAGTCTGCCGCCTCGGATTCTCGCAGATGTCCTCCCTTGAGGAGGACCGCCTTCGGCCCCAGCTCCAGTATCTCGTAGGCGGCGGATATTGCCGATTTCTGGTTCTTGACATCGATTCCAGATAGGCTGGACGCCTCTCTTATGTTCGGTGTGACAAGAGTCGCTACTGGGATTAGCTTGGTAATCAACGCATCCACAAATCCTTCTCTGTGCAAGCTGCTCCCAGTCGTCGCCGCCATCACAGGGTCCACGACGATTGGAATCCTGACACCTTTGATCATGCCGGCGATGGTAAGAACGATTTCAGAACTGTACAGCATCCCAGTCTTGATGGCATCCAGGTGAACGTCCTCGAGGACCGATTCAAGCTGGGAAGCCACCACGGAGGTGGGCAGCGGAAAGATATCGGATACGCGTTTCGTGTTTTGCGACGTGATACAAGTTATGACGGAGCAGCCATGGACTCCCACCGCCTCGAACGACTTGAGGTCGGCCTGGAGCCCTGCCCCACCTACAGAATCGGAGCCAGCGATGGTCAGAGCGTTAGGCATCTGCCACTCATCTACTACTGTCGATAAATCACTTGTGCCACGATGAAATGGCCGAGGCAGCTGGCATCATGGTTAAATACGGGGTAGCCAATCCGACCGGTTGCATGAAAGCTGAGACCGGCCACATCATTTTCAAGGACAAGTTCAAGTACAAAGATGTGCAAAAATGCTTCGAGGAGCTGATGAAGGCTTTCCTCGACGAGACTGATCAGATGCCGGACGAGGACGAGATCCTCCAGATGTTCCTCAGGATCAACATGATGGACATCGAGAAGAACCGGAAGCCCGAAGGGTACAACAGGCGGGGCAGGATGAGGATGGTCTTCCCGCTCACCAGGGGCAAGAAGCAGTTCTACATACGGGCGGACTCAATGACGGCGGAGACCGTCAGGATCACCGAGCGTCTGAGCAAGATACTGAAGAAGGCGGGCGTTGCGCACACCATCGAATATGACAAGCTCCTTACGCTCCAGCCGTAGTGGCATCGCTGCCGCCCACCTCTGCGGATGAAGTACAATGAGTGAATCTGAGAACAGGACAAGGGTCAAGGGTGCGGTCGAGAACAGGTCATCGCTGGATTGCATGAGGCGATCCTTCAATACAATCGTTGATAGGCAGAAGGAGAACTCCGGCAGGATTCCTGACCTCGAGTCCAGGAAGGAAAGGCTCAGGAAGATCAAGGAGTCCTCGGTCGGGAACGAAGAGCTCTTTGTGCAGGCCGTCTCCATCCTCCGCGAAAACGGATTCAGGGTCATACTGGCGAAGACCGCTGAGGCAGCCATCAGAAAAGTGAAGGATGAGCTCAAAGGATACGACCTGGTCGTTAAGTCGAAGTCGAACATAACGAAGGAGCTCCACCTCGCGGATGCGCTAGAGTCGGGCGGCGTGAAGGTCGTTGAGACCGACCTAGGCGACAGGATAATCCAGTTGGCTGGATGTCCAGCAGCTCATCCTACAGGTCCCGCGTGCCACATGACCAGAGGGGAAATATCGACCCTCTTCTCGAAGCACTTCGGAAAGAAGGTTTCCGAGGACCCGATGGAGCTCACGAAGGTAATGCGCGAGGAAATCGCCTCATACATGTCAAAGGCGAAGGTCGGCATCACGGGTGCGAACGCGGTGTCAGCGGCCGAGGGCGCGGTCGTCATAGTCCACAACGAGGGCAACGCGGCGAAGTGCGCGATGCTCCCCGACAAGCACATCGTGATCACGACTCCGGACAAGGTAGTTCCCACGCTCGACGATGCGGTCAACATCACAAAATTACAGACCTACCTATCGACCGGCAAGATCATCAGCTCATACATCAACGTGGTGACTGGCCCTAGCTACACAGCCGACATTGAGAAGAAGGTCTACAGAGGGATGCACGGACCGAAAGAGGTCATCATACTCTTCGTCGATGACGGCCGGCTAGAGGCCCGCGACAAGGAGCCTCAGTACTGCATCGGATGCGGCATGTGCCTTCTGCACTGTCCCACGTACAATGTCGTTGGTCCCATCTTCGGTCCTCCCGGACACATGGGCGGGCAGGGCATCTATTTGGCGGGATCGCGCGGGAAGATAGACGAGTCCGTGGAATCCGGACTGTACCTCTGTACCTCGTGCGGAGCTTGCACTGAGGTCTGTCCGGCCAAGATTGACACTAAAAAGGGAATCTCGAAGGTGAGAGGAGACGCAAGAAAAGCTAAAAAAGGAAACCTCCCAGAGCACTCCGCGGTCATCTCCAGCGTGAAGAACTACGACAATCCGTGGCAGGTTCCGAGGCGACAGAAGCCGAAGTGGTCCGAGGGGCTGAGTCTCAAGAGCAAGGGTGAGGTTCTCTACTTTGCCGGGTGCTCGACATCCCTTCTGTTCCCCGAGTCCGCCAAGCGGGTCGTGCGGCTGATGAGGGGCTGTGGCGTCGAACCAGCATACCTGGGTCAGGATGAGAAGTGTTGCGGATCCACCATTCGAAAGCTCGGCGACGAAGAGCTGTCAAGGAAGAAGGCTGAAGCCTGCTTCGAGGATTTCAAGAAATCAGGCGCGAAGCTCGTGGTCACATCCTGTCCCGGATGCTCCTCGGCGCTCAACCATTTCAGGGAGCTGCCCGAGAGAAACGGCGTTAAGGTCCAGCATCTGTCCCAATTCCTGGCCGAGCGGCTTGACATGGCCTCGATGACGGCCCTGAACGACATCGGGCCGGTCACATTCCACGACCCCTGCGATCTCGGCCGAGCGCAGGGGATCTACGACGAGCCCAGGAAGCTCCTTTCATCTGCGCTTTCGTCTCCAGTCGTCGAGATGGCTCGCTCCCGAAACAACAGTGCTTGCTGCGGCTCGGGTTCAGGGGTGAAGAGCGCCTACTCCGACCTTGCGAAGGCAATCGCTCTGGACAGGATAGGGATGGCTAAGGCCGCAGGCGCAAAGGTCATTGTCACGTCGTGCCCGTGGTGTGAGCAGAGTCTGAAGGAGTGTCAGGGAGAGAATGCAGAAGTCCAGGTCGTCGATCTTGGTGAGATCGTCGAGAGGTCCCAGGGCAGCCGTCCGAAGAAGAGCTCAAGGCGCCAAAGCTGAGTTTTGGCTATTGCCGAGCTGGTGCTCTCTGACTGTGGAGTATGTCGGTCCTTGTGGACTGAGCACGCTCTTCTTGAGCATGATCCTGTCGATCAGATATTCTCCGTAGTCGGAGGCCGCCTTGGTCCTCAGTATCTCCTGCACATTGGCTATGTTCCTTCCGCTTCGAGTCCGCGCGAGGGTGAGATGCGGCACGAACCCTTTCCTGTCCCTGTCGAACCCCAGATCATTCATTGATGCATCCAGCTTGGCAGCTATGTCCTGGAGGGGTTTGCCGTCCTCTATTCCTACCCAGACGATCCTGATGTTCGACATCGAGGGGAAGGCTCCCATCCCACGCAGGCGGATCCTGAACGGCCCGACCCCTTCGGTCGCATGCGAAATCCGGGCTAGGACCCCGTCTACCAGACTCTCGTCCGTGTCCCCGAGGAACTTAAGCGTGATGTGCATGAGCTCCGGTTTTACAATCTTGAGATCAGCTCTGGATCGGGCCAGCTCGTCGATGACACCGACGAGGGCGTCGCTCGGCTCGACATCTGCGGAGATGAACGCTCTGAACTTCACAGTATCCGGATTGACCGTGGAGGCTCATATGCTTTTCACGTGAGAGGCCGAGTCAACGTCTTCCTGCTTGGCCTCCCGATTGACTGTCCAGGGATCTTATTCTCGACCGGACCATCGATATCCCGACAATCGCTATGATGAACGCTGCTGCGAGACCGACGAGGTAGGCAGCAGGCCCGAGATCCTTCTCATAGATCGACCCGAACGATGCGGCAAGGTTGAAGACTCCGTGCATGGTAACCGCTCCCAAGTAGTACAAGAGCCAGCTCCTGCGTTCGAGCGTGCTCCTCGCGATGCCAAGTCCAAAGACGGATGAAGCGCTCGCGTGCAGTAGAGCAGAGGAGAGGCTCCTGATGACTGCGATCGTGATGAATGCCCCGGCCCCGTCAGCGAAGTAGGTGTTGCTCTCATAAAGCAGGTTCTCGGTCGCGGCGAACCCGAGGCCTGCAGCCGCCCCGAAAATAATCCCGTCCTCGATCTCTGACATGAACCTTCTGGCCCTGAACACGCCAAGCCCCTTCGCCAGCTCCTCGACCAGGGGGGCCACAATGCAGGCCAGAATGAGATTGCCCAGGTTAGGGTCCTGACCGAATATCTCGTAGACTCTGTTGATGCTCTGATCGACCAGAACCATCAGCAGGATCTCGAAGACAACCGCGATGGCAACAGAGACCACCGCACCGAATGCGAAGATCCTTAGAAGCCTTCCGTATGGTTCTCGGCCGTATCTCTCAGCGTTCCTGATCCAGACCAGGTAGATCAACGAGGGGACGAATGCGACCGTGAGGAGGATGATCAGGTCCAAGATCATTTGATCCAATGATTCACCGTAGAAGGGAAGCGCAAGTCAATATTTCAAACTTGGCGGGGACGCCTCGAGCTGGTGTGAATAATCAGAATGCTGGGCCCATTCGAGGGCCGAGGGAAATGAAATACGACTCGAGGACGACTCCGATGAGATACTACTTCTTCTCATCGACAGTGATCGAATTGTTGGGGCACTCGTCCACGCAGGCCCCACAGTCTAGACACTTCTTGACATCGACCACTGCGACATCCTCAATGGTTATGGCACCTTCAGGGCAAACGTCCACACAAGCACCGCAAGCAACGCATTCATCCTTGTTGATCTTAGCCACCATCAGAATACCTCCGATGTTTCTTGGAATTCCCGAACTCCTCCCCACATATAAATGTTCGTCACCAAATCGAATTCTCACAAATTTCAATTGGCATTGTCAAATTCAAATCTGGATGCCTGGGAAATCCCCATAAATGGGGAACGGCTCCTTTCGATTTGCCGGCGCTCGGCAAATTATTAGAAACCAGTCCCCCATTGCGACGCTGAGAAGGATGAAGGAGGAGCTGATTGGTCGGTGGATCCTAACCGACAAAGGGGTTGTCAAGGGCTACCTCAGGGTGTTTGAGGAGACCGTCGAAGAGGTGTGCCTAGGGAACCATCCGAGCGGATCATCCAAGGTCTGCATCATCCCAGGTTTCGTGAACGCACACACTCACATAGGCGACTCGGTAGCTTATCCCGCCCCCAGAGGCTCCGTCGAGGAACTCGTGGGACCCCCTGATGGTTTCAAACACAGGGTGCTTAAGGAGCGATCGATGAAGGAGAAGTCGCAAGCCATGAGATATGCTTCGGATCTTATGGCTCGCAGCGGGACTTCCTGTTTCGTGGACTTCCGCGAGGAGGGCCTGGAAGGAGTTCGGATGCTGTCTGCGTCTCTGGGTCCTCGTGCACCTCGGTCCGTTGTTCTGGGCCGACCGCTAGACATCAACTCCGCCAATGGTGAGATCGACGCTCTCCTGGGCTCATGTGACGGGCTCGGCCTGAGCGCTCTGAAAGACTGGCCTCTCGACATACTTACTAA
>Ga0315284_10002314_pt1 | contig 27326 bp, 29 predicted proteins | sample YL17G09_16_MG_FD_203696 | JGI IMG/M metagenome (GOLD analysis project Ga0315284, IMG submission 203696) | Sediment microbial communities from Yellowstone Lake, YNP, Wyoming, USA - YL17G09_16 | ecosystem: Environmental > Aquatic > Freshwater > Lake > Sediment | place: USA: Wyoming | collected...
CTCGTAGTCTTTCAAGTCGGAGAGCTGAACCCACTTTACTTCCTCATGCTCGAGTGCCTTCGGTTCTCCATCCACTATCGTGCACCTGTAGAAGATGAGGACGTAGTGTCGGCCGTCAGGGTAAATGTGTGATGACACGTCATACAGTGACTCGACTCTGATGTTGCAGCCCAACTCCTCGGTGATTTCACGGACTAGACAGTCTTTGGTGTCCTCGCCGTATTCGAGTTTCCCGCCAGGGAACTCCCAGCGGCCGCCGCCGTGGGAGCCTGAGCGGCGTTTGGCTATGAGGAGTTTACCGTTAGAAATTAGGACTGCTGCGGTGACCACCGTTGGTGAGCCCGGACTGTCTTTCAATTTAGGGTTTGAACTCTGCCAGTATCTATACTACTGCTTTGGAGTATTCAGCAAGCTCGTGGTAATGGTCAAAGAGGTCGGGCTTTGGGACGTCTGAAAGGTCGCCTGTTCCTCCGTTCTTCATCCATTTTAAATGCCATAGATATAGTATTCCGACTGTCATCTGCTCCAAATAGTTGCTGAGCGTCCAAACAAGCCCCTCATATACTATTACCCCAACCCAAAAAATTGTCGAGAAGTTCATTCCAGCATCATCAAGTTTGAATATGATGTAGAGTGGAATGATCATGAATAATGCCGCGACCCCGGTCAGGCTGTATGCTGTAAGGAATTGGATTGGGTGTTTTCTGATTATCTCCCCAGCCCGCTTATATGCGCTGATAGGCCCAAGATTCTCCCATGCGATGGCCGGCAGTGCAAGGAAGGTCGTCATTCTTACCAGCTTCTCAAACATTTGAAGCCCCAGGCCAAGCCAGGAGAATGGTCCACTATTGGCTCCACCGAGAGTCCTTGCAGCATCCTTGGCTGAAGGTTCGCTTTTTGACCCTCCCCGCTTCTTGCTGGTCAACACTCTTATAATGACGATAATGAACCATACAAGAGCCCAGACTGCAGCAAGGGGTATGACCTTGATGAGGTCCAATCCGAAAGTCTCCTCCAACGCTTTTTTTAAGGAGATTTTAGATCCTGTCTCTATTTGCTGAACGACTTCAAGCATCATGGTGTTTGCTACAGAGACTATCAGAGTAATAGAGAAAAGGAAGCCATACACGTATACTAAAACCAAAGCAAACGAGTTCGGCGCGACGAAATAGTATCTCATGTAGAGAATCAGACCTGCAACAAGCACCCAGGAAAAGAATAATGGCAGAAGAAGCACTGGATATTTACCTAGGACGCGGATAGAACTGGTAAAAAGGCCCCACCCATCAGATATGTCGCTGAATACTCCCATAGTATTAATGAAAAATAGTTGAATATAAATTAGGATTTGAACCCGTCCAGTATCCTCTCCGCGTCCTTGGAGTTCCCACCGCCCATGGCGAGCGCAGGTTTGCCTCCGCCTCCGCCGCCGAGTGCGGCGGAGAGTCGCCTGCACACGTCCCCTGCATTCACCGGGCCGCTTGAGGCGACGACGACGTTTACCTTCTCCCCCATCTTGTTGACGATGATGAGTAGGCGCCCCGGCTTTGCGACTACCGCTGTTGCGGCTTCGGTGAGGGCCTTCACTGTGAGGCCGTCTGTGACGTGTTTGACTGTGTCTGATTTCGCGAACTTGGCTTCTATATCATCTGAGAGGCCGCCGCTTGCGTGAGCCTGCAGTCTCTCCAGAATCTTCTTGTTCTGTTTCCATGCGTCGAAGAGTTCTATCGCAGCTGAGGTTAGGTCATTGGTGCTGGTGATTTTGGCTGGCTCCCCACCCATCTGCTCAACTGCCTTGCAGTCAGCTTCCACCTCTGAGATGAACTTTTCTACGGTCTGGGGCAGCTTCTCAGGTTGTACGCGGAAGGTCGATGCGGCCTTCTGTAGTGTATCAAGGTCGAATCCTGCTTTGACGCCCAGTCTCTTCGCGGTCTGCGCGTAGAGTTCCTCCTCACGGCCCCTCTCCCTACTGCTTGCGCCCCCTGCTGTGAACTCGAGTCTGACTACGCCGTCCTGTATCCTCTTGGCTGAGAGCATCTTTATGCGGCCTGCCTCCTTCGTGTTTTTGATGTGGGTTCCGCCGCATGCTTCGGTGTCTATGCCTGGGATGCTCACTATCCTCAGCTGCGTCCCAGGTACCGCGCCGCCCTGGTAGAGTCGCATGCCATATTGGGCTTCAGCGTCGTTGCGCTTCATCCACTTGATGTCGACCTCGTGTGCCTCATCCACTATCCTGTTCGCACGCTCCTCTATACGCTTGAGTTCCTCCGCAGTGACCGCTTTATAGTGGGTTATGTCCAGTCTTGAGGATTCCTCGCTCTTGTGGGCTCCCCCCTGCCAGACGTGCGGACCTAATGTCTCCCGCGCTGAGGCGTTGACTATGTGCGTGGCTGTGTGATGTTGCATCAGCTGAATCCTCCGTTTATTGTCTAACCTACAGTCGACAACGTCACCAACTTTTAATCCAATGTCTCCAGTCTTCGGTCTGCGGTCCGATGCCGACTGTCTTCGGTCTTCAGTCTGCGGTCTTGACTGTGGACCGTGGACTGAGGACTTCGCATCAATGTCATGTAGTATAATTCTGCCTACCTTTTGGACATACACAACCCTCCTGCCTGCGATAGTGCCAAAATCCGACTCCTGGCCTCCGCCTTCAGGGTAGAAGTATGTCTTGTCGAGTATGACGTGGTTGTCGTAGACTGCGAGGACCGTCGCCTTGAATTCGCTCAACTCCTGATTCTCGTAGTAGCCGAGTTTAGTGTCAGGTATCCCGGATGGGACCTCAATCTTGGCTTCAGCACCGGTCTTCTCCTGAGCCTCATGCCTCTCCTCCACGCGCTTGTAGAAATCGTCCGGTATGGGTATGCCTGTGATCTTCTGCATGATGTCGGGTGCGATGCCGTGGCTGTCATAGAGTTCCACCATCGTCTCGACGGTCATGTTCTTCTCCTTCTCAATGAGCTTCCGGCCCTTCTCCTGGCTTTCGATGTAACGCTCACGCTCCACTGCGATGATGTCAAAGAGGCTCCCAGTCTCCTTCAAGTCGGTGTACCACTCTCCGAACTCCCCGATGTGCGTCTCGAAGACCTTCTCGACTTCGATGTTGAGATTGAATTCGTCGTTGAGGCTCCAGCAGCGCCTCAGGAGCGTCCTGAGGTTGTAGCCGCCGCCGACGTTGCTCGGCAGCGCCCCATCGTGTATCGCAACCAATAGGCTTCTCGCATGGTCTGCTATGGCGTAGAGCGCGCGCATCCTATACACACGCTCCTTCAAAGCCTTGAGGTCGAGGCCCATCTCCCGGCTGATGTCGCCCCAGACGGAGTTGATGTCGTCGACGTCGTCGATGCTCAGGAGGCCGGCGTAGCGTCCGAACTTTAGCATGAACTTCTCATCCTGCTTTACGCCGCTTGCCTTGTAGAGGTATTTCATGACCTGGGGGAACGTGCTGTCGTAGCTCATCGGCGTCCCCTGGCTGAACCAGCTCCAACGCTCAAGCCCAGCGCCCATGTCGATTACGCGAGTGTTGAGTTCGCGGTAGCTGCCGTCAGGCTGCACCTGGTATTGTATATACACCTGGTTTCCTAGCTCAAGGCCGCGGCTGAAGAACTCCATACTCGGGCCGAAGTTCCCACCTCCCGCCCACACGTCCTCGTGGTAGCATATCTCCTCAGGTTTGATTCCAAGCCCCTTTGTCAGGAACTCGTGTATCTGGAGTATCCCCTCGTCCTTGAAGTAGACGTACTTCTTGGGCGTGTTGAATGTGTGCTGGCCGACCATGATGAAGCCGCTGTAGTGGCGGCCGGTGACGCCGACCGAGTCTATGTCCTGGAACCTCAAGCAGAACTGCGGCTCAAGGACTGCTGGAGCCGGCGGTTCCACTTCGCCTGCGACGACGTACGGTTGGAAGTCGTTGATTCCGGCATTCACGAAGTAGAGGTCCTCGTACCACCTGCATACGACCGGATAACGCTTGATTGGAACGTACCCCCACTTGTTGAAGGTCTTCACGTACTCGTCCCACGCCTCCTTGTAGGCGAATTTTTTGCGGGTGAGCTTCTCGCCGATGAATCTATATCCTCCGCTGCACATGGGCTCATCGCATACGTCACGTTCGGCTGCGCTCCAGAAGCCCCTGCCGCATTTCCTGCAGACGCGGCGACTGAAGCCGACGCTAGAGAGCGACTTCGCAGGATAATACTTCTCGAAGTTCCTATGGAACTCAGGCTTCACCTTAGCCTTCAGCGCGCGAAAATCGAAGACCATCGTAACTATTATCCACTCCGTTTAATTAAGTGCGTCAAGAGCCCGACGACGGCGATGGAGCCAGAGAATATCATGAGGGCGCTGAAGCCATAGTATTCCATTATCACGCCCCCTATGAGCAGGGGAAGAATATGGTGTTCGCCCTCATGGTGTAGCTTATTAGATGGTTGGCATAAAATCATTATCATGAAGGAAATCCTCTTTGTAACGTCAAACAGCCACAAGGTGACTGAAGCGAACATGATAGGCCAGCTCTTCGGAGTCTCCTTCTCGCAGGTGAACCTCATGTACCCTGAGATACGCTCCGACTCCGTCCGGGAGGTCGCGCAGGAGGGGGCGAAGTACGCATTCGAGAAACTCCAGAGGCCCATAATCGTCGAAGACTCAGGACTTTACATAGAATCTTTGAACGGATTCCCTGGGGCCTACAGCGGCCTCGTTTTCAAGAAGATAGGTTTTGAGGGGATACTGAAGCTCATGGACGGATTAGACGACAGGAAGGCCCAGTTCGTCTCTGCCGTCGGCTACTGCGACCGCGATATCATCGAGGTCTTTGAGGGAGTGGTTGACGGGCACATCACCCTTGAGCCCCGCGGGAAATCCGGCTTCGCATATGACCCGGTGTTTGAGCCATCAGGCAGCAAGAAGACGTTCGCCGAAGACCACAAGCACAAGATCGAGGTCAGCCACCGCAGAAAATCTATTGAACTGCTGTGCCATTACCTGAAGTCTCGATAGCGAACGCGACACTCCGGTTTCCTATGTCTATCGTGTAAATCTTGACTTCTATAGTGTCGTTGACTCTCACGCCCGGTTTGAACGTGGTTTGCAACAGACCGTCATCAGACAGGGTAACCATCTTGCCTGCGATTACTAAATCCCCTGGAGCCTGTGATACGCCTGTAACCGCCACCGTGACATTCGTCATATTGTAGGCTGAGGCCAAACCCATGACGGTGTCTGTGCCTGAATCCACAGGGAGATTGAACGTGAACGCCCACCCCGACGAATTGCCACCCAACTGTTGGGTCCTGAAGTCTGTGAGATTCAGGACGCCGTTGAGTTTCATCCCAAGGGAACTGTCGTCAGTTACCCCAGTGACCTGCAGCGAATCCATGCTAACGACCCGCACCCATGTAAACGGACCCTGCGGAATCTTATTCTGCGCGAAACCAAGAAGCTGCGTCATCCCCCCGCGGACCCGGCCGAGCACGAGCACCTTAACGTAGTCTCCCATCTCGAGGTTGTCCCCAACGACTGCTATCGGGCCGTATTGGGTGTTACAGGTGTAGACCCTGTAGAGGTTGTAGTCACCTGGGAGCCTAATCCTCTTGCGTATCTCCGCTGTGACGTTCCTCCCGTCTGTGGCGATGTTGAACATCTCATAGCCCGGGGCATTCTCGAGGATTATGCCGGTCACCCCAGTCAAGTTACTCTCGAAGACTATGTCTAGGCTGTCGCTTCGGAACATCCCCGCATTCTTGGGTATCAACTTATAGTCGCCGGTTACAGCCTCCACCTGAGCGAGAACCCCAGACCCATAAAGGCTCGCTGAATCATAGTTGACGGCAGTATAGTTCCGCCCGTCATTCTCAGATGAGACTCCAGGCATCTCCCTGTTCAAACCCACATAAAGGCCGGAGAATAGCATAGTAACCCCAACCAACACTATCATATACTTGTTCGAATTCTTCCCCAGATTAAGCCACCTGCCGCCGCGGGACAGGTAACTTTTATAACCCTCAGGCCTCGCCGTATTCTTGAACTTTTTGACCATATGACACCCAAACCAGGGTATTTATCCTATTAAGCGCAGAAGACCGCAATATTTATGTTACGGATGAATGCTTGGAATCTTGCGCTTAATTCCTAAACCGCTCATTAGCGGTTTAGGGATTAATCCTCCAGCCCTGGGGCTGGAGAGATTAATGGATAAATACTCCAGCCATTAGGCTGGAGGTATTTATTAGAGTATGCATTAAGTGTTAAGACCTTTATTAAGTCTATAGAAAATGGATTTCATCAAAATAAACTACACGGGACGCATTAAAGACGGGCAGGTCTTCGACACCACAGACGTCGAAACAGCCAAAAAAGAGAAGATATTCGACTCAAGAAGGGTCTACAAACCCCTCACAGTGGCAGTCGGCCAAAAGCAGGTCATAGAAGGCCTCGATGAGGAGCTCACTAGCATGAAAGTCGGCGACAAAAAGACCGTCACCATACCCCCGGAGAAAGCCTATGGCCAGAAGAACCTGGCGCTCGTGAAACTCGTGCCAATCAAATTCTTCAAGCAGCAGAACATCAACCCGATGCCCGGCCTCCCAGTCGAGATAGACGGAAACCACGGCCGCGTCCAGACGGTCGCGGGTGGGAGAGTCCGCGTCGACTTCAACAGCGACCTTGCCGGCAAGACCCTCGTATTCGATGTGGAAGTCTCAGAGAAGGCGAAGGACGAGCAGGAGAAGCTAACGTACCTTATAGAGCGGAACTTCGAGGACGCCAAAGGATTCGACACCAAAGTCACAGGCAAGAAGGTCACCATCGCCCTGCCAAAGGATGCATTCCACGACCGCAACATCCTAATCAGGAAGGCGGCAATAACAGCCGAAGCCTTCAAGCTCCTGGAACTCACTGAAGTGACGTTCGAAGAGAAGTGGGAGAACCCCAAGAACGAGGAAAAGAAGGAAGAGAAGAAGGAGTAAACCAACTTCGGGTTTTTTAATATCCTAAACGACCTCAGCCTGAACGCTCACCAGTGCTTCGGCACCTGCACCTTCATGAAGTCTTCGGCTATGTAGGTCTCCGGGAATACTTCTCGGGCTTCTGCGAGGAGTTTCTCAGGCTCAGTGTAACGCTGGGAGATGTGAGTCAAGTACAACTTTTTCACGCCAGCCTTCAGCGCCACCTCCGCTGCCTGTTTGGTGGTCGTGTGGGCCGCGTCCTTCGTGCTCTCCAAGTCCTCGTGGCTGAACATGCTCTCGTGAATTAGGACGTCAGCCCCGCGGGCGAGTTCGATGACAGCATCGCATGGGCGGGTGTCTCCGCTGTAGACGACCTTACGGCCTGATATGGGCTCACCGAGTACGTCGTCTGGGGTGAAGACCCTCCCCTTCACTTCCACGGACTCCCCGCTCTGCAGTTTCGAGAACAGCCTCCCCTCTGGGATGCCGAGTGAGAGCGCCTTCGGCTTGTCGAACCTACGGTGCGGATTCTCCAAGAAACCGTATGCTAGGCTGTTTCTCGTGTGGACTGTGCGGGCCGCAGTGACAGTGTACCGTTTACCCTCATATACGAGGCCTTCATCCACCTCCCTGACGATGACCTTAAGATGGTCGAGCTGGAACGTGCCTGCACTCAGTAGCTTCTCCATAGCATCCTCTATTCCCCCAGGACCGTGTATGGTGAGCGGTGTCGCGCGCTCGAGGAAGTCCATGCTCTGTATCATCCCCCCAAGGCCTAGGAAGTGGTCCGCGTGTAGGTGGGTGATGTATATGTTATCCAAGGCCATGAAGTTGAGGCCAGCCAGACGCATTTGCCTCTGCGTCCCCTCCCCGCAGTCAAAGAGCATAGGCTCCCCAAGATACGACAGGTGGACTGATGGGAGGCCGCGCTTCTCGGTCGGTATGCACCCTGAGGTGCCGAGGAACGTGATTTCCATAGGTGAGATTAGGTAATGTGGATTTAAGTTTAACATGGCTATATTCTGTTATGGATTTGGGCCGCAGGTACGAGTTTCACACGCACACGTTCTGGAGTGACGGCGTCCTCAGCGTCGCTGAACTCCTACGCTATGGGGTCGTAAACGACTGTGTGGTGCTGGCTGTGACAGACCACGTGGACTTCTCAAACGTCGAGCAGGTTGTGGTAAACCAGCGGAAGATGCTTGCCGAATGGGATGGTGAGATGAGGGTACTATCTGGCGTCGAGCTGACGCATACGAGGCCGACGAAGGTCGCTAAACTCGCGCGCCTCGCAAGGAAAGTCGGCGCTGACATAGTAGTCTGCCATGGGGAGACTCCGGTCGAGCCGGTGGAACCAGGCACCAACGCCGCAGCGGTAGCATGCCCTGACGTAGACATACTCGCGCACCCGGGGGACATAACGGCTGAGGAAGCGCAGAAGGCGAAGGACAACGGCATATTCCTGGAGATAACCGCGCGAAGCGGCCACAACAGAGGCAACCGGCACGTCGCGGAAGTCGCGAAAAAAGTCGGCGCCAGGATGCTCGTGAACACCGACATGCACAAGCCAGAAGACCTCATAAACCAGAAGAGAGCATACGAGATAGCACTCGAGACTGGACTCACAAAGGGGGAAGCAAGGACCGTGGTCTGCAGCAACCCACTGGAACTGATGAAGAGGATAAAGTAATGACTAAGATAATCCCAGGCGGAAAATATGGCAGCACCAGAGAACAGGCCGCGAGGGAGGAGATTGAGCCACCTAAGGAGTTTTTCGTCGCGGATAAATCCTGGGCTCCGGGGAAAACAGACCGTTTGCTTAGTCGGATAAATTTACTTCAGGACACTTCGCCGAAAGAGATTATGGATTTGTTCAAGCCCGTTGGTATGTGCCGCATAGATAGCCTTGGGAACGTAGCCTACGTGGGGATGTATGATTTCAGGGGGCATTCGCCAAGATTCAATGTGGGGGGCTATGGCTTCGGCCAAGTTGATGTCGCAAATGCTTTCTGGAGGGTCTTCACAGAATCTAAATCCGCGAAGGTCGTAGAGGATATCGCCAAGGACCCCGACATCATGGTTAACCCAGATTATAGGGATGTCATAACACTGGCTTTGAGCGCGAGGAAACCGGAGCAGGTCATCCTAGACTCAGTCAACCTCCTTGAAAGGAAAGTCGGGAAACTGCTCGCAGTGGCACAGGATGGAAAGATAGCCTCGAATCTCCCTGAATTAGCTGCTGAGAAAGTCTCCTCCAACATCCTGATGAGGTTCGTTGACCGCACTGGGGGCAGACTCGGACTGCCACAGGACACCATGGAGAGGATTAGGGACGCAAGCAGGAAGATAGAGGGAATTATACCAACAGAAAGGAAAAAAGGATTCGACAATCTAGTCGCCGACCTCACGCGAGTATCCCATGAGTTATACCCTTAGGTGTTGAGCCTCTTCTCCACGCTCCTTGCGTGCTCGATGAGCCCCTCCTTCTCGGCAAGCGCTGTTATGGTTGGTGCTAGCTTCTTGAGGCCTTCTTTGGTTATCTTCTGTATGCTCGTCGACTTCATGTAGTCGCGCACCGACAGTTGGCTTGAGAACCGTGCTGCCCCGCCTGTGGGCAGGACGTGGTTTCCGCCTGATGCGTAGTCGCCTGCTGCGACCGGCGCGTAGGGGCCGACGAATATGGCGCCCGCATTCTTTATCTTCTTCTGCACGCCATCAGCGTTCTTAGTGTGTATCTCAAGGTGCTCTGGCGCATACTGGTTTGCGAACTCCACCGCGTCCTTGATGGATTTCACCATGACAATGGTGAAGTTATCGAGGCTCTGGTGGAGGAGGTCCCTCTTCTCAGACAGCCGCGACTCGACTTTGATGTTTGCGACGACATCATCTATTATCTTCTTCGAATCGGTCACCAGAACACATTGAGCATTCGGGTCATGCTCCGCCTGAGCGAGAACGTCCGCTGCAATGAACGATGGGTTCGCTGTTTTATCTGCGATTATCAGTATCTCGCTTGGCCCGGCAGGCATGTCGATGTCCACCTTACCATAAACCATCATCTTCGCCGCAGTCACGTACTTGTTGCCTGGACCTACGATTTTGCTCACCCGCTTGATCGACTCCGTTCCATATGCTAGCACAGCAACTGCCTGGGCGCCACCGACCTGGTAGATTTCATCCACGCCCGCTATCTTGCATGCAGCGAGCACTATGTCAGGTATCTTTGGCGGGGAGACAACGACTATCCGCTTCACACCCGCAATCTTCGCTGGTGTGACGGTCATGAGGACCGTGGAGGGATACGCTGCCCTGCCGCCGGGGACGTAGCAGCCGACGCTGTCTATGGGGCTCATACGCTCGCCCACACACACACCCCGCTCGACATCATACATCCAATCACCGTCGAAGCCCTGATGCTGGACCGTGTGGATGGCTTTGATGTTGCGGTGAGCCTTCTTCAGAGCCCTTATGATTTTAGGGCCGCATGCGGAGTATGCTCGCTTGACCTCCGCCTCAGGCACCCGAAGCGAGCCAATGTCGAGGTTATCGAATTTTTTGGTGTAATCCCTCACAGCAGCGTCGCCCTGGATTCTCACAGTCTTGAGTATCTCAGAGACCGTGGGGTAGACCGCGGAGTAGTCTATGCTCGAGCGCTCAATGACCCCCCTGAGGTCGTCAACGCCCAATCTGAGTGTCCTCATCCCTAAACTATTCTACGCCACGGTTATTAATTCGAACCGCAAGGTAAGCCATGGGGTTGGTCACGCTAAGGTAAGTGTAGACGATGGCTTCCATAAGCCGCATCGCAAGGAATCCCGCAAGAGAAGCGATGGAAACCAGGAGGTTACCCTGAACCGACATGCCCAAGGCTAGGGTCAGGAGGGCAAGGGCCAAGAATAGGACGTTTATCTTAAGGAGGCTCCACTTGTGCTCAAGACCCAACTTTATGCTGTCAGTGAAGCTCCCCATGACCCCCCTGCCGTCGATGACCGCAGAGGGCACAACAAAGAACATCATGATCGCAAAGGCAAGCAGCAGGATTAGGATTACAAGAGCGGAGGCGACAAGCAGGAGAATACTGCCTGTGAGAAACGCGGCTGAGAAAAAGAGCGCCGATATGAATGAGAACACGAGGAGGAATGCGAAGACTACGGCTGCGAGGGCGATGAGGACACGCCATGCCCTGAGGGAATCAAGAAGCGCCCGCCTGAGGCTGATGGGCAAGCCAGACTTATAGTCTGATACTATACGCGGGTACATCGCATATGAGAGGACGTCTATTAGGTAGAGGGGAGGCATGAGCGCGAGTATGACAAGAGCGCTCCTGAGGGCATCCGCAAGGGCCGCAGGATCAGAGGACGCGGAGACGTCAACGATGAGGCCGGCAGAAGCCAGCATGAAAATTGAGTACAATGCCGTGGTGAGCAGACGCGGGATGTATATCCTAGGCTCCTGGCGAAGCAGGATAAGAGACTCCCGTATGACAGCATACACTTCCACATACAATAATTCAGCATTAGGGATTAAATTGGACTAGACGCCCCAACTCCTGCTCCCACCTGTGAGCGTCCGAGCCGCCCAACACAAGGAGGCCGGCGTCGAGCGAGAGATTACGTCCTTGAGCAAGCGCCCCCCACCTGTCAAGACGCTCCTTCTGAAGCTAGCCAAAGAGGAACTCAACCACAAGCAGACGGTCGAGAGCCTCACAGGCAGCAAAATCTACGCGATGAAATACTATATGGGCTGATATGTCTAAGTTGTATTTTTAGGTAGTTTATGATATATCTTTCTTATGTCAGAGCGGGCGGGTCTCTTCTATTTTTCCGGAACCAGCAACACCGAACTGGTTGCTGAGCTCTACAAGGCCGAGTTAGAGTCGCATGGAGCCGCAGTAGACCTAATGCGGATAGAGGATTTATTGAGGGAGGATAAGCGACCGGATACGGAGAGTTATTCCCTAATCGGCGTCGGCTACGTAATCCACGCGCTGAATGCCCCGAGAATCGTATATGAATTCATAGAAAAACTCCCGACGGCTGATGGCAAAAAGGTGTTCCTATTCAAATGCCCAGGCGACGCTTTCATGGAAGGCGGCGCGACATCGATGATTAGAGGCCGCCTCAAGGGCCGAGGCTACGGCGTCTTCCATGAGACGTTGGTGGTTATGCCTTCGAACGTGGCTGTTCGGTGGGGGGATGATGTGGTATTGAAGCTCCACAGCATCGCTTCAGGGAGGGTCAAGGCGGCGGTTGCTGAGATATTATCCGGGAGAAGCAGGCTGCAGGAGAATCCGTTACATTCGAGAATCGCGTCTAGGCTGTTCAGCCTGGGGGAGACGCTTGGCGCGAGGCTCTTCGGCAGACTACATCTCAGGGCGTCATCTGCATGCAACCTATGCGGAAAATGCGTCCGAGAGTGCCCGACGAAGAACATACGGATGGAGAAGGGGAAAATCCTCTTCGGATGGGACTGCATCTTGTGCCTGCGCTGCGTCTACGGCTGCCCTGTTAACGCCATAAGCCCAATTGGCTTCGGTGCGATGGTGATAAAACCGTATCGGAAGACCAGGAACATAATCGAGGAAAAAGACCCAAACGAGGTATACCACGCTGACAGAGCCCGAAATCTTTTTACGCCGGCGATGAATAGATACCTGAAGGGGTAATCTGACAATTTCGAGGTGCCCGGCTTTTTTGTTTAGAGGAGTTTCTTCTTGAGTTTCGCCAGCTCCTCATGATTCTTCGGGTTCTTCTTCAGGGGGTCCATCCGAACCTTCTCCTCAAGCTCTGCTATACACTCCGCCATCTTATGCTTGGCCTTGCTCATGTCCGTATTACCCATAAAAAAATCACCTCAAAAGATATAGCAGCATATGCGAGAATACGGGTATAACCTGAGTTTGACAGTTGCTCCGCTGTTTTGTTCTGAATTGGGAGTTTGACAGTTTGGGTTTTCGGGTGGTTTCCACCCGAAAACATCAGGTGACTGCCTGGTTTTGTCGTAGAATCACGGTGTTTAGTGGGTCAAAATTGCTGTAGATAAGTCGTCTCATACTGTTTTTTGTTTTTTCGACGGTAACTGTCAAATTCATCAAGGATTTTTTGATGAATTTCGTGCACGTATGCTTCAACTCAAAGTGCACATACCGCAGCAGAGAGATAACCAATTGCGCTAGGAACCCAATCAACAAAGCCCCATAAACGCTGTTCTCAGACCAAACCCGCACGGGTTTGATCTCTATCTCGTTTTTGAGGGTAAACAGATTCGTAGAGTCTGGTATGATAATGAATGGTATTTCTCAGTCGTGGACGTCGTCCAGGCTTTGACTGACAGCCCTACACCCCGCCAGTATTGGGGGAAAATCAAGGAGCGAGAATTCACACAACAGCAGTTGTCCCCATTCTGGGTACAACTAATGAATTCGCTTGTTTCAAGCCTTATTCCCAGCGCGTGATTGATGTGGAACCTTGCCCCCCGCAACTCTTTTTGAGAAGACGCGTGTTTATTTATGCTTTAACATCTGTCTTACCATAAGAGTTATTTATATACTAGAACGTCATTAATTGTTATTAATAAATAAGTTTTAGTGATGTTTATGTCAATGTATGCGAATGCCCTGAAACTTGAGCATTCCCCCACCCTGAACACAGTCCTGATGGTAGAACATACTCTACAGAACATGGAGGACAGTGTTGTTTCTATTGCTGACCTTAAGAGAAATCTCCCAAAACAAGTCAACCATAACACTCTGAAGGTCATACTCGAATACCTTGAGGAGAGCAATAAGATAGCATTAACGATGAAAGGCATCACATGGATACACAACACAAACCCCCGGCTTATGAAGGCAATATCGAAGGGTCTTGAGCTATGAAAAAGGTTAGGGTAATTCTATCTCCGGAGGCTGAGGAAATCGAGATAGTTGAGGAGGCGTCTAAGTGATTTACTTTTCTGACGCTCGCGGTAGTTTTAAGGCCTTAGAAGGCGTATCTAGGTTTTATGGATGGGTCTATGGCAGGAGATATTTTACAGTATAAGCAGAGGGCTTTGCTAGCCGTAGTTGATGAGCTTTCAGTTAGGGGGAACTCTTCGAGACTAATGATTGAAAAGAACCTATTCCTGCTCAAGAAAGAAGAGGCTCTTGACGAGGATATAAAATTCTACAACTTCTTCCCATACAAATACGGGCCATTCTCAAACATGAGTTACTTTGACCTCAACGGTCTACGTTTGAAAGGCTATCTTGAAAAAGATGAAAAATGCCCAAAGATTACAGAGAAGGCAAAGAATGTTATAACATCATTAAACCCTAGTGTGAGAAGAAAGATTGCGAAAACAGCTGAAAGGTTCAGAACTGATGATGAAATAAAGAGCTACGTTTATGACAAATATCCCGAGTACACGGTCAAGAGCGAGAGTTCTAAACAAAAAAGGACGCCGGGGTTGCCGGGAATATTTACCATAGGCTATGAAGGGAGAGACATAGACGCATTCCTTGATACACTCATAAAAAACGGAATAGATGTATTGGTTGATGTTCGAAAAAATCCATTCAGTATGAACCTAAGCTACACCCAAAAAAAATTAAGCGAATACCTGCAACGAGTGAGGATTGGTTATAGGCATATCCCGGAACTTGGCATCGACGGAGAATTACGGAAGAACCTAGAGACCTCCGAAGACTACAAAAAACTGTTTGAAGGATATAAAGAGTCCTTGACAGGTAAGAAGAAGGAACTCGAAGAGATAGCATCTCTCGGAGGCAAAAACAGGATAGCGTTAATGTGTTTCGAACACGACAAAAACATGTGTCATAGAGGAGTGATAGCTGAATACTTAGGACTAAACAACATTCAGGTTGGACATTTATGACTTCTAAAGAAAAGATTCTTGTTTTTGTAAGGGCAACGCCTGAGGAGAGTACAAAGTACGGGCATAAAGTTTGTGTTGCAGGAATAACCGAGAAAAACGAATGGCGGAGGCTTTATCCCTTCAAATTCGTATATGGGGAAAAACTGATAGACTTCAAGAAAAAGGACGTAATAGAAGTAGAGATAGGCGAGCCAGATAATGACAAACGAAGAGAAAGCAGAAAAGTTTTGGGTTACAAGAACCTAAACGCCCCCGTAAATGATGACGAGGCTTTAAAGCAGCTACTGCTCCTAATTTCATCAATCGAAAAACTTGAGGTAGAAAAGGCAAGTTTGGGCGTCATAAAACCTATTCTGACAGGCATAGAAGTCAAAGTCAACGACACTAAAATCTACGACGACCAGGCCTATTTCTCAGTTGCTGGGGAGTTCATGGAGAAGAGAGAGAAGGTAAAGATGCCCATAGAGTTAAGGTATCATTTCAAATGCGATAATGAGCCAGACTGCAAGGGACACAAGATTATCCTAATCGACTGGGAACTGAACGAGCTGGCCAGGAACATACTGAAAAAGGAAAGCGATCCCAAAGTAGTAGAACAGAAAATCAAGGAAAAATTCTATGACTTCATGTCCGAGCGGGACTTATACTTCATACTCGGAACCCATTTCAAATATGGGACATGGATAATAATCGGCCTCTTCTACCCGCCAAAAGGACTACTCGACCAAAAGAACCTGGTAGATTATTGAAACGGAGATAGGACACTATACTGCCAAATTCTTTATTTAAGGCTTATGGCTTTTATTTTCAGGTGTTTTAATAGGTTAGGCTAGTCGAGGAGGGGATAATTAGCACAGTGCTTTTGAATCCGATAAATAAGCACAGTGCTTATTAATCCACAAAGCCTAAAACGCCTTAAACAGCCTAAATGCAGAATATAAGGTGTTTAGGGGCTTTTTGAATCGAAAGCAGTATATATGACATTTGCCCGAAAAGGGCAAATCGAGAGTGTTTTCCATCTTGCGGGGGTGTCAGAGTCGGTCAAATGAGCAGGGCTTAGGACCCTGTGCCGCAGGGCTGCGCGAGTTCGAACCTCGTCCCCCGCAACCCTTTCTTTCTGAAGAAAGAAAGCGTTGATGGAAAGAAAAAGGAATTTCGCTCTGGCGAAATTCACGGGTATTGTTCCTTTTATTTGAGTAATGCATTAATGGGGTCAAAGACCCCATAATTCGTTGTGGGAGGGTCAGGATTAACCTAAAACTGGGGAGGGCGAAGCCCTCCGCGGTTTGGGTTCGGACGGTCGTCCCCCGCAAACTTTTCTTTTGTTTATCAGATTAGGTGAATATTGAGAGGATACGTTGTACTATTCCCTTGTCTTCGGTTTCACCCTTTGGTTGTGTACTCGTTGTCGTCTGGGTTGTTGGTGTTGTCTGTTGTGCGTCCTGGCCGCATGTGAATGTGCATCCTGATTGGCCGTTTTCGGCCCAGTTTGTGGCGCTGTTGCATGTGTTGGCTGTGCCGTAGTTTCCGCTTGATTGGTCTATGTCCTTGCTGTTGTCGCAAAGTTTGTTTTGCACGAGGATGTTACCTGAGCCGGATATTTTCACCCCGGTTCGGTAGTTGCTGACGTCACATCCTATGAGTAGGACGTCGTTTCCTGTGATTCTGATGCCTGTCCCGAATCTCAATGCAGATGTTTGGGGGTTAGCGTAGAGTGGCATTTGCTTGAATTTAGTCTCTGTTAGTGGGATGGTCGTGGGAGTTGGTTGTATTGCAATATTAGGTATTGTCAATGTAGTAAAAGCATTTTTTAGGGTTGTTGATGTTGATGTGGTTGCTGACTTTCCGGGTATGTGTGTGAGTATCATCAGGGTCGTTGTGGTTGATGTGGTCGCTATCTGCACCTTTATTGTCGGGGGGGTGTATGTCCTGATTGTGGTGGTGGTTGGTTTGATGGTGGTTGATGTTGTTGGGTTTAGTACATTGGAGGTGATGTCTTTGTTTAATTGTTTTTTTGGTAGTGTTGTTTGTGTCGTCGTTACAATCTGTTGTGCCATGTTTGAGTCAATCACAGTTGCATGGAGCATTTCGGAACCTGGGCCGTATAGTCTTGTGTCATCGCATATTACGGTTATGCCAGAGCCGGTAATTATGATTACGCCTTCATTGTTAGCGTCTGCTAGTTGATAGTCTCCTGGGCAGATTCTCGCATCTGTTGCTATTTCCAGGTCATCTTTTGGTTTGATGCATTCTCTACATTCACTACATCCGTCAAAATCGTTGGTGTTTCCATCGTCGCAGGCTTCCCCTTCGTCGAGTACGCCGTCTCCGCAGTGGGCTTGCATGCAGTTTTTCCTGCATCGGTTGGGTATTTCATCGCTATTGTATGGGCCGTCGTCGCATTGCTCGTTTGAGTCTTGCGCGTAGTCTCCGCATCGGGGCAGTACGCAGATTGTCCTGCATGCGTCGGGTGCGCTGTCGCTGTTTGCCGAGCCGTCGTCGCATTCCTCAGTGCCTTCGGTTATGCCATCACCACACTGGGGGTAGTGGCATGTTGATTTGATTTTACAGCTTGAGTTGCAGGTTATGGAACCTATGCTGCCGCAGTAGAAGTCGCCTTGGGTGTTGTGTTGTTCGTATGCATTATAGTCTTTTGGATTATCCTTGTCGAGATAGCATATGGTGCCACAAGAGTATCCTCTTAGGTCGTTACTGTCGCATTGCTCGCCTCCTTCGGCTTTCCCGTCGCCGCAGTGGGCTGCAGACACAGTATACGATAAAATGACTAATACAGTTAGTATGATTAGTTTTTTCACATCCAACTACCCAGAGTATTAAATGAGTGGTTGAATATAAATTGTCCATCTTCTGGCGGAGTTTATCATCCTCTGCCATATTGTCGGTTCTTCTTTTGGCCAGTAGTATTTAGAAGAAAAAGTTTGTTTGGGGGACTTTCATCCCCCAATTGGTTATTGCGCTTACATGCCGTAGTCGCCGCCTCCCATGCCTCCGGGTGGCATTGGGGGTGCTGACTTCTTGCTTGAGGCGATTACGTCGTCTATCCTCAGTATCATCTCGGCTGTTTCGCTTGCGCTCTTGATGACCTGGTTCTTGAGCTTCACTGGCTCGATGACGCTTTTCGCGAGCATGTCGAGTACTTTGCCGTCCATTACGCCGACTCCGTAGCAGATGCCGTCTTTCTTCTCGTGTTTGGCGCGGAGTTCGACTAGGGTGTCGATTGCGTCCATTCCCGCACTCTCTGCGAGCGTCCTTGGGATGACCTCGAGTGCGTCAGCGAATGCGTTGACCGCCAGTTGCTCCCTGCCGCCTATGGACTCTGCGTATTTCTTCAGTTCCTTCGAGAGTTCGATTTCTATTGCTCCTCCGCCGGGCACGTATTTGCCTGTGGAGATGGTGGCTGAGACTACGCAGACTGCGTCGTGCATGCTGCGTTCGGCCTCGTCTACGACGTGTTCTGTTCCGCCACGGACTAGTATGCTCACTGCCTTCGGGTTCTTGCAGTCTCTTATGAAGAGCATCTCGTCGCCTGAGACTTTCTTCTCCTCGACCAGTTTCGCGAAGCCTAGGTCGTCTTTGGATAGTTCCTTGATGTTGGTGACTATCCTCGCGCCTGTGGCTTTCGCTAGCTTCTTCATGTCTGACTCCTTCACGCGCCTTGCTGCAAGTATGCCGGCTTTCGCGAGGTAGTGCTGGGGCAGGTCCTCGATGCCTTTCTGGCAGAGTAGGACGTTCGCGCCGCTTGCGACTACTGCGTCGACCATGGTCTTGAGGGTGCGCTCTTCCTGTTCGACGAACGCCTGCAGCTGCCTTGGGTCTGTTATCTGGATTTCAGCGTCGGTTTCCGTCTTCTTGATTTCGAATGCCCCGTCGATTAGCGCTATTTTCGCGTTCTCCATGCGCTTTGGCATTCCTGAGTGCACGACTTCCTTGTCGATTACGATGCCCTTTATGAGCTCGGTATCTTCGACTGATGAGCCCTGCTTCTTCTCGACTTGGATGTTGTCCAGGTCTGCCTTGAGTTTGCCGCCGGTTTCCTCAGCGACTTGTGTGACCGCGTTCACTGCTATGTCTGCGAGGTATTCCCTTGAGCCGCCGACGTTCTTTCCTGTCATCGACGTGGCCGCTATCTTCCTGAGTGTCGCCTTGTCCGTTGGCAACACTACCTTGCCGACGCGCTCGAGTATCTCCTGCGCTTTTATGCTCGCGAGCCTGTATCCGCGGGCGATTATGGTCGAGTGTATTCCCATGTCGAGGAGTTTCTCCGCATTCGCGAGGAGTTCCCCTGTCATGACGACCGCTGTCGTCGTACCGTCCCCTACTTCGTCATCTTGGGTCTTCGCTACTTCGACGACCATCTTCGCTGCCGGGTGCTCGACGTTCATCTCCTTGACTATGGTGGCGCCGTCATTGGTGATGACGATGTCGCCCATGTCGTCTACGAGCATCTTGTCCATCCCCATCGGCCCCATGGTGCTCCTGACCATGGCTGACATGGCTTTGGCGGCCATGATGTTTGACCTCTGGGCGTCTCTTCCTTGCGTCCTTAATGCCCCTTCAGGCAGAATAAATATCTGTTGTGCTTGTTGTGCCATATTTCATCACCTAAAAATTTGGAATACATTATGGGTTTGCCTGTATATAAACATTTGGCTTTTTGTCTATTGGGCTTTTGGGGGCATTATTAGAGGGTATTTTGGGTGTTTGGTTGAGGGGAATATTGCCTCTGAGGCTTCTATCATCCCTATGAATCTGGGGGTGATATCCAGTATGAGTGTAATTCGCTGTTTTAATCGGTTTTTTGCCTATTTTAGTTATCTGCATCCGCCTGCCCTATCGCATACTAGTGCTCCTGCACATTGGTTAAAGTAATCCCGCCCATTAGCCTGGTTAGCGCACGCTCCTGCGTTGCATTCCTTGCATGTTACCGTGCATATGTTGGTTCCTTCTGTATCCTGGGTGTGGGCTGCTAGGTTACTGCATGTGAATCTTGTGCCGCCGCATCTTTGGCAAGCGGAGCATGCACCCTCTCCGGCAGGGGTGTACGAGCATGCTCCCGCTCCATTGCAAGTGTCGGCTGCGCACGGTCCGAACGCTCCTGGACATTGATTGAAGTAGTCCTGCCCGCCGACTTGGTTAGCGCACACTCCCGCCCCATTACATTCCTTGCACGTGCCAGAGCATAGTCTGGTGCCTTCGTTGTCTTGACTGTGGGCAACTATGTTCTGGCATGTGTATGAGCTGCCGGTGCATCTTTTACATATCGCACATGTTCCTTCTCCTGAGTTGACATATTGGCAGGCGCCTGAGCCATCGCATGTTCGCACTCCTGTACATTGGTTGAAGTAATATCGTCCGATTGTCTTGTAGCAGGAGAGATTCAACAAATCTTCACATAAGTTGTAAACGATAGTATCTGGTCTTAGGACGAGATTATTTACATTTACTTGTGTTTAGCAGGCGGTATTGCTACATCTGCCGGCAGTTGTCCCACTGCAATCGCATCTATTCTGCCCGCTTTGACATGTTATTCTGGTTCCGTCTTGTCCTTGGATTGGGCATAGGTCTGCCGCTGTTTCGCATATGCCTCCTGCCTTGCAGTTGGTGTTGATGTTTGTGATGTCTAGCCGGTAGTAGCAGGTCCGGTTTCCTGTACCGGCCCAACCCCAATAGTACCTTGTTGAGCCACCGTTACAGTCTATGGCCCCGCATTGGTTTCCTGGGTCTGTCCCAGCGATTGCTGATCCGCAGCCCCCTGATTGACATGCTTGGCATGTGCTGGAGCATTTGATGGTTCCTGATGTGTCTCGTGTGTTGTCTTGGTAGTTTACGCATGCTGTGCTTGTTGCTCCAGCGCAGGTTTTACATACGGGACATGCTCTATCTTGTGTTGTGTACCAGTTGCATTGGGCTACTCCTCCCTTACAGCTTCCTGTGTTACAGTCGTTGTTTGTATTGCATAGGTTGCCAGGGTCTGAGTTTGCGTTTGCTACTCCACAGGCTCCTGATTGACATGCCTGACATGTGCCAGAGCATGTATTAAAACCTTCAGTGTCTTGATTATTGTTTGCTATGTTCTGGCAGGTTTGGCTTGAGCCAGTGCATCTTTTACAGGATGTGCATAGTCCTTCTCCTGCGGGTGCGTTGGTACATACTCCTGCACCATTGCATACCCCGCATGAGTTCCCGCATTCATTATGGGGGTCTGTGCCACTTGGGATATTGTAGCATGCGCCTAAATGTCCTGAGACGCCGCAGCTCTTACATGTAGTGCATGACGCTGAACCGCAACAATATCCGTCTACGCAATTTCCTGAAGCGCATTGTGTTGGATTCGCGCAGACTGAGCCGAGTGGTTGTAGGGTGGTTGTTGTGGAGGTGCTTGTGGTGGTTGATGAGGTTGTGGTTGGTGGGAGGGTAGATGTTGTTGAGGAGGTTGTGGATGAGGTGGTGGTCGTGGAAAGAGTGGTCGTGGTGGTGATTGAGGTTGTAGTCGAGGCGGTTGTGGTAGTTGATGATGTGGTCGATGTACTTGTGGTCGTGCAGAATGTTATTTGTCCTGATGCGGTTGGGCTTGGGGTCTGCGATATCCTCGTACCGTCTCCCGGAGCCCCCGGCCAGAGTGCGCCGTATGTTGCAGGCACTGTTTTCCCGATGCATCCGCTTGGTATTGCCGGGATAATCCATGCCCCGGATACGCTCGCATAAGGTGATGTTATTGCTACTGGGCTTGTCGCGCCCGACATGTCCCCCCCAGCGTATTGTATGTTACATCCGGTCGTTTGAGCATCTATTTGATAGGTACTAGCTTGGGCACATGCTGTTGCACCGTTTAGGCTGCCGGTTAATGTTACTGTATCCCCTTGCTTGCAGCATCCGCTAGAGCATGATATGGATGGGCTGGTGAGTACACACGACGGTATTGTTGTTGTCGATGTGGTCGTTGTGGTCGAAGAGGTTGTGGTTGGACCCGACGGTAGAGTAGTTGTTGTTATGGTTGCTATCGTCGTGGTCGTCGAGGTTGGGGCAGTTATGCCAGTAATTGTTGAGGTTGGAGTAGGCACGGTCGACCCCCCAGTTAGACTCAGGTATTCCCCCACAAGCGGCTGGGTTGGCTTGAAATGCTGGGTGATGGCTGCTGCCGTAGCCGCCAGCAGGCATAATACCGCAATAACCTGAATGCTCCTTTTCATGTCAATCCATCGTGTCATATTCGAAGTCGATGTTGAAGTTGAATGTGCCCTCACCAGTCGGGACTGTTCCGTTCACAGTTGCAGTCCCACCCAGTGGGATTACTACGCCATTAGGGTTTGTTATGATATTAGTTCCATCAATGTTGAACTTCGTGAGTCTAATCTTGCTGCCCGCATTATTCTTCAATGCAAACACCGCCTCCCCCGTGTCATAAACCTTGTAGTTCACTATCCCAATCTCAGAGGTCCTCCAGTACGCCTTGTTTGCGACGACGTTTTCGCCAGTAGTCGAGAACTGGAATCCCACGATGTATGCGACCATTAACGCAATGACTGCGACAACCCCCAGGACGACGAGGTATTCTGTGGAAAGTTGGCCCTTGTTTGTTGAGCTCACTTATGACTATCAGAATCAGCGAATAAATTTCCTATATTTACGGTTTTCCATATGATATCATGGGTAATGCTAATCCTAAACGGCCGGCGAGTTCTGGTATTCCTTCTGATGAGAGCCTTTGGCTTCCGTCCCACTACGGGGTTGAGTTAAAGCGTAAGGGGGGCCTTGAGAAGACGGTTTATTGGGATGTGGGTGAGGTCGTGGACTTCATCTTCCCAAGGAGGTTTCAGCCGGTGTATCATCAGGTCGCCTCTGACTTTCTGAGCCTTGTTCTTGAGAAGGACTGGATCACGAAGGATGAGATTGCAGTATTCCTCAGCCAGAAGGGCTATAGTAAGAGCACCCTCGAGAACAAGGTCATACCGAAGCTCGTGAGGTTCGGCCTCCTCAAGCGTGAGCGGGAGATTACCGCAGGCATGGGGAAGGGCCGCGCGCTGATACTCTCAGATTCGCTCACCTTCAGCAACTACTTGGAGCGGATAGGATTCGCATGGAACATGCTCGTGAGCACGAGTAGGAAGAAGAAGATTAAAGTCGAGGGGAGGTCATAACCTGATTATTCTCGTGTAATGCATTGTGGGGTCGAGAACCCCACAATTCGTTTCGGGGGGTCAGGAATAACTTAGAACTGGGGGGGCGGCAGCAAAAAGGCTTGGCCTTTTTGGTGTCCCAAAATCGCAACGCGATTTTGCGAAGCCCCCGCGGTTCAGGCAGGAGGAAGAGGCTTTAGAGTCCCTTGACTTTGATTCCTTCTCCGCGGACGAACTCTATGGTGTTTATGTTCTCGTCGTGTTTGGTGCTTCGCATCTTTTTGATGACGAGGTGTCTGCCGGCGTCTGCGCCGCCTGTGGTGTAGTGTAGGGATATGACGCCGTCGACCATGAACTCTTCTATGCCGTGTTTGCTGAGTTTGTTTCCGTCGAATATGTCGCTGATGAGTATGGAGGTGAGGCCCATGTTCTGGAGTTTGTAGTTTATGCCTAGCATGGCGTGGCGGACGTCCTCTTTGAGGCTCATGCCGACCTGGTTCTTCTTGGTCTCAAGGAGGGTGTCTAGGGCGCTGAAGCTGTCGACTACCGCCCGTTTCGCATGAATATCCTCGGCCGCCTCCTCGATGAGGGCGGTTATCGTCTCGAGGCTGAATTGTTCGGGTGTGAGCGCGTATTTGCCCGATTCCTTGAATGCCATCCCGCTGAGGCTCGCGTCGATGATGATGAGTTTCTTCTCGCGCTCGAGTGTGGCAAGGTCGAATCCTATCGCAGCCATGTCGGCCCTCAGGAGTTTGGGCGTCTGCTCGAGTGATACGAGCACCCCAGGCTCGCCGTATTTGATGGCTCCGTTCACGAGGAACTGGGTGGAGAGTATGCTCTTGCCTGTGCCGCAGTCGCCGGCGAGGAGTATGATGCGGCCCTGCGGGAATCCGCCTTCCATGAGTTCGTCGAGTCCCTTGATTCCGGTCTGGCATCGTTTAACTTCCATTGTCTCCTCCGCTGAGTTTTTTCAGTTTAGCCTCTATTTCGATGAGCCTCTTCTGGTAGTCTTCGATGATGTTGCTGAAGCTCTTCTCGTCTATGGCGCGGGTGTGGTATTTCGCCTTCGTCATCTCTATCATAGTCTGTATCTCCGCGCGCTCGTCAGTGAGCTTTTTGACCTCTGGGTCCGCTTTGCCGCCGCTTATCTCGTCTATGCGGTTCCAGTAGTCGTTGCGCAGTCCGGCCTGCTCTTTTTTTGTCGGCTTCTCGTCGGCCTTCTTCATCTCGCTCTTTAGTTTGTCGTCTGACACATCCTTGATGTCCCGGCGGAGGCGCTCGAGAGTCTGTTTCTCTGATACTATCTCCTGCCTTATCCTGATGAGGAGGGCCTTCTCCTTCCCGATCCTCTCTTCGATTCCGCCCTGTGCGCTGGTTGTCCTCCAGGCGTATATTATCGCGAGCGCGCCGAAGACGTATCCTATGAGGCCGATGGAGTCGAGCGTCGACTGGGCTGATGCCAGTGGAGCGAGTGCTGCAAGCAGTATTAGTTCACGTTTCATTCTTCCTCTTTCTCGGGTTTCTGCTCCTCTGGCTGCTTCTTCGTATCACCTTTTGATGCGACGCGCTCCAGGTACCTTACGAGGCCCTCCAGTTCGTGTGCCACGTCCTCCCCGAGTTCAGTGAGTTTCACGTATTTTATGCGGCCGTCCTTCTCGAATTCCACGAGGCCGTATTCCATCAGTTCCTCTACTATTTTGAGTGTGTGGGTGTATGTGCAGTCGTTCTCTTTGGAGAGTACTGTGGGGTATTTTTTTTCTTTGCTCTTGAGGCTCAGTATTATGCCGGCTGGTTTCTCGTGCAAGAGTAGGTTCAGTATGCTGCGATTTTGAGGCTCCACCATAATCTCACCAGATTAAAGTATATATTGGAGGATATAAAAACAGACGGTTGAGGCTAGAAGCCGGCTGTTTTTATAGACAAAACTGCCGACTCCTCCCAAATAACAGTTTTGCAGATATAAAAACAGAGGGGTTAAACAAGGAGCCTCTGTTTTTATAGACAAAACTGCCGACTGCCTCCTAAGAGGCAGTTTTGCAGATATAAATACTATCTTTTTGGGGCTGTGACCTTTAGTGTGCCTTTTTTTTGCTCTACCCTGATTTTTTCAGGCCATATTGGCGTTGGAGTGAAGTAGCTGTTGTGGAATTTTACGTCTCCTTCAGCCTTCTTCTCGAGGGTTATGTCGACGTCTATGGTGTTGGTTGTGGCGGTGACTTTGACGTCCTCTTCGCTGTAACCTGTGAGTTTGGTTTCGAAGATGACGCTGTTTTTGTCTTCGCGGATTACACCATGGAGTTTGATTGTCGCGGGCATGTGGCCTCCATGACGTTTGAAGAATGGAGTGACAGCTATGTCCTCGACCATGTACCTGTGCTCCCGAGACGGGGGTGTAACAGATGAGCCGCCCATGTTATGTATTCTCTCGCGGCCTTATTTAAGTTTAGCCTCTAGTGCCTTCTTGAAGGTGCTCCAGTCGCTGGCGAGGTTGGTGACCGCCTTCTTCAGCTCCTTTGGGGCGTCGTCTGCGTCTATGTGGACCCTGAATCCCTTCTTCAGCGGGTGGGGCTCATACCAGTACGCGTCCACGTCATTGCGCAGGAGCGCACCGACGAGTGCGACCGGCACGTCTTTCTCAATAAACTCCAGTTCGACGACGTCCTTCTTCTTTTCAACAAATTTGACTTCCATCTTAGTATTCACTCACATTACCGTAATCTGAGGCCATCTTCCGCTTTTCTATGCGATTGCATGAGGGGCACTGCAGTTTGTCAGGCTGCTTCTTGGATATCACCATCGCATGCCTGCAGTTCTTGCAGTACGCCTTCACGACCCCAAGTTCGTTCCCCTTGGTGGAGACGTCTATGAGGTTCGCATCCATCTTAATGATCTTAACCTTCACTATGTCGCCTATGCCGAAGTAGTCCTCTGGCTTGTCGACGTAGCTGTCTGCGATGTTCGAAACGTAGATTGTGGTCTTCTCGTCTATGACGCCCTTCTGCCCCAGAATTTTCCCGGCGATGACCGTGACCATGTTGGTCCTGAACCCGGCGACTTCGCCGAACACCATCTGCCCTATCTTCAGGCTCGGCAGCTTCATGCCGTGCACGGCTGCGACGTGCTTGCTTGGGTCAACGTCCTTGTAGCCGATGACTGCAGAATATATTTTCCCGTCCTCAGAGTATGTGCCCTCACCGGGCATGAATTCCTCTATGGTGCCGAGGTACTCACCCACCATAACCTTCTGTGTATCCATGTTTATCGCGCTCCATATATTACTGTATTAGGCTTTAAAAAGTCCGGTAACGCAACCAATAGCCTGAAAGGACCTTAAAACGTGTTTATCTTATGTGCCCTCGTCCCAGGAGCTCAGGTACTTGTTCTGCCTTTCGGTGAGTGCGTCGATGGATACGCCCATGGTCGCAAGTTTCATCTTAGCTACCATCTCATCAATCTCAGAGGGTATCTTGTGGACGCCAGCCTTGAGGTCATGCTCGTTTATGTACTTGCATGCCATGGCCTGGTTCGCGAATGACATGTCCATGACCTCGCTCGGGTGGCCTTCGGCTGCAGCGAGGTTCACGAGGCGGCCTTCGGCGAGGAGGTATATGTGTCTGCCATCCTTGAGCTCGTATTTTTCGACGTTGTTGCGGATTGTCTTCTTGCTTTTGCTCAGCGACTCAAGCGCTGGTATGTCGATTTCGACGTTGAAGTGTCCGCTGTTGCAGACTATCGTCCCGGACTTCATCTTCGCGAAGTGTTTCTTTGTGATTATGTCCCTGTCGCCGGTGACGGTTATGAATATGTCTCCCATGCATGCGGCATCGTCCATCTTCATGATCATGCACCCGTCCATCGCGGCACGTAGCGCGAGTATCGGGTCGACTTCGGTTACTATGACCTGTGAGCCCATCCCCTTCGCCCTCGCTGCTACTCCCCTGCCGCACCAGCCGTATCCTGCGACCACGACGACCTTCCCAGCGAACAGTATGCTAGTCGCACGGAGGATACCATCTATGGTCGATTGGCCTGTCCCATAGTGGTTGTCGAACATGTGTTTGGTGTCCGCATCGTTTGTGGCCATCACCGGGTACTTGAGCGCTCCGTCGGCTTCCATTGCCCTGAGTCTTATGATGCCGGTTGTAGTCTCCTCACAACCTCCCTTCACGCTCTTTAGCAGTTCCGGGCGCTTGGTGTGTATCATCGATATGAGGTCTGCGCCATCGTCTATGGTGATGTTGAGCTTGTGATCGAGGACCTTGTTGATGTTAGCATAGTATTCCTCGGTCGTTTCCCCCCGCCACGCGTACACGTCGACTCCTGCCGCTGCTAATGCCGCTGCGACGTCATCCTGAGTCGAGAGGGGATT
>Ga0315284_10002316_pt1 | contig 27321 bp, 49 predicted proteins | sample YL17G09_16_MG_FD_203696 | JGI IMG/M metagenome (GOLD analysis project Ga0315284, IMG submission 203696) | Sediment microbial communities from Yellowstone Lake, YNP, Wyoming, USA - YL17G09_16 | ecosystem: Environmental > Aquatic > Freshwater > Lake > Sediment | place: USA: Wyoming | collected...
GGACTTTTTAGGAAAACCGTTCCTACCTGAGCGCATAAAATAAAAGACCGCTCCCGCTGTTTGCGGGAACGGTCTTGATAATCAGAATCGCTCCTTACGAACAGCAGGGGCGACCACATATGTTGACCTTTGAAGAAAAGACAGCACTCAGTCTAATAACCTTAACATGCTTGTTTGTGTATTCTTTCTTCATTGTTAACCTCATCGATCTAATTTTTATTAGCAAAAACCTAATATGCAGTAATCCTGAACAGATACGAATCCATCAACATCTGTGATAACGTCCCGTGGATAAAGTAGCACACGCACTTCTTCCACTCCAAACCTTTCAAACTTTTTGGCTTTTGATATAAGCATTTTTCTAAAATTTCTATCATGACAAACTACTAGTTTTTCAATATACTTCATATATTTCAAACGCTCTTTTGCGTTAAACGATTTAACAGTTACCTTTCTTGAATACTCTATCCTTTTCGGAATCAAACCCTGTTTTAGTGGAACGACTCCAACTCGATGTTTGTATTCAAAATCTGGAGCTGGTTCAAAAACTGGTAAAGCAGAATACGGAATATCTTCGAATTGTATGTTCATATTATTTTGCTCCAAATAACACTAGAAAGATTCTACTTTACAGCACGTTTTCCTTCTTCCGGTTCAACAACCCCATACATTCTCTCAAGATTCTTTCTTGCGTCAATCTTCTTCAACTCACGCTTTTGATGACAATCTTCAATCTTTGAGTTCGGGTCAAAAACGAAATCATAACACCAATCTTTTAAAAATCCAATTACAGATTCGATTGGAATGAAATAAGACATATGAGTTACAGTGTCCACAGAAAACATTTGAGGAAGAACTGTTACCCTTGAAGGAACTCCAATAAATTCGTATTTGTCCCTTTCCTCGCTGTATCTGAATACCGATCCGCCAGATGAACCGTAAATACTGTTGTATGTTCCCATGTTAAAACGCTCGTTGTCGATTTCAGCATCCATATAGACAATTTTTCCTTCTGTTGCGATTGGAGGAACGCCCAACTGAGCGCCAATCGCAATGATGTCATCGAAGATATGCAATTCTTTAATTTTGTTCACTGGAATAATTGTCGCAACATGTTCAATTGGACTGATGTCTCTTAACTTTAAAAGAGCAAGATCGAGTTTTGCATCATAAGCAACAACATCTGCATCCAAACCAGTTTGTCCGACATTTCTCGATAGGTAATTGTATTGGAAGAATTCTGCCCTGGCAGTAGCACGTCTTTCCTTTTTTACTTTCCTTCCAAGAAGAGAATCCCATTCTTCAGGAACTTTGATAAGGTTGTCAATAACGTGATGGTTCGTAAGAATATAGGTTTCAGCTTCACCTTCTTTATTTATCTGTGAAAATAGAACCGTTCCTGAACCACCCGCTTTATCCGCTCTAATTCTGAGAGCCGTATAAAGCATTTCATTATGCATTTTCTCTCTTGTATTTTTAGCCATAACGGACTTCCTTTCAAATTTGTAAAGATAAACACATTTTACAACATGTTCGCTGGAATGTAACCGAACAGGCAAGCAAGATCAGCTTCTGAGTATGGACATTTTACTCCCGAAATAAGAACTGGCATTCTATAGGTTTTTGTGAATTCGTAATTTTTTTCTGTTATATCTGCAACAATATCTACAAGCAATGAACAATCCGTTTTATACGGAGATTTATTTACAAAATGTTCATACTCACTTTCTTTAACAAAGATTTTCAGTTTAAGGCCATGAACTGCCCCTGGTTTTGGATATGAGGCACGAAATTCAACTGGAATTGTAACGGAAAACTCTATACTTTCTATAGCAACAAAGTCTCCAACTTCTCCGACTTTCCAAACTAAATATGTCCAAGGAATTTTCATTTTAACTTTTTCCGATACTCCTGATATTCGTCACAAATTCCAGCCTTTGAAACTTCATGTTGATCTGACCATGACATCCATTTGTTGTATGCGTCTTCAGATTCATGTTCTGTCAGAGGTTTATCGAAACAGCTTTCTCCCATCGCTACACTGTTACATGGTTTTGGCCTTGGCGATAGCTTTGTACAATAACAAATTGTACCACCGTCGTGTTCGTACCACAGGAAACCACTAATGCAGTTATGGCATCCGTTTTGAACTTTATATGATTTTGGAATATCTCTATCCATAATGTTACGACAGAACTAAATGAGTTTCTCCATGTTCGTCATCTTTGATAGACATTGTCATATTCTTCAGGGATTTCCCAGACTTCACATGTTCTTTCAAAGCTCTTTTGATCATATCTACGATGACGCCAATTCTGCCAGATTCAATGTCTTTTGTCGAACAACTAAGTTTTATCATGAAATAACTCCATTAAATTGGTAGCGGGCTTCAGAAGTCGAATCTGAATATCTCAATCTTATGAGGATTGAATGGTTATTGTTTGCGCTTAAAGCGCTTCCGTTCCAATCGTCCGCTATATGTTTTCAAAAATAAAGTTGTAAATGGTAGCGGGAGAAGGATTTGAACCTTCGAGGCTTACGCACTGCGTTATGAGCGCAGCCAGATACCAGACTTCTGACATCCCGCAATATTTAGTTGTTCAGAGAGGCGGAGGACGATTCCGCAGTCTCCAGTTCCCAAAACTGGCGGATTACCAATTATCCCACTCTCTGTTACCCAGAATACTGGATGATACTATTATACCTTCAAAACTAAAAACTTCAAGTCCTCTGCAAAAATATTTGGTGGAGGCGAGCGGAATTGAACCGCTTTCTTGAAAAACTTTACAAAAACCTCTACATGTTTAGCCCTGTTGTCCTTTTACAGCGGATATAGAACAGGCTTCTGTTCCGTCTAGTCTTTTCCAGATGTCAGCAGTCTTTGCCAGCTTTCAGCCTTCTTCCAGGCTTCCAATCGTTGTGTTTTTCCGTACTTCAGGTTACGACGATAATCTCACCTGTTTCTGGGGCCGTTTATATTAAGCAGCCATTGCGTATTGAGTTTCCGCAGTTACTATCTTGACCAATGATTTAAGAGGCCGATGGTCTTCCTCTACATGCCACTTTTGCTGAATTTATCAATCGAATGCCTAGCGCCCCCCTGATTGAAAATGAGCCATAACACTATCTAACTTAGCACACTCTAAGTAGAATACAAGCCATTGGATGATTTTTCCTGCAAGAGGGTTTTACTGTCTGAGATAAGTATATTTAACATGCCAAATTTGATTGTGACTTAATATGGACTGGTACAGAAAAGCAATTAAAGGTTATGTCCCTCTGGCACGTCTGAACAAACAGGATATCATAAATTCTGTTTATGAAGATACGTATGCAAGTCGTTCCGACGCTTTTGAATACTATGAACAAATGGTTAAAGACAGACTTGGAGAAGATGTTGACGAGGCAATTCTCAAAACAGAAGTAAAAGAAATGGTATTTGAAGCCCTCGATGATAGTTATGAAGAACGCCTGTGGAGAATGAAAGATTGGTCTAAAAGATTTCCAGTATGGAGAGCGATCAGAGTCAAAGACGGCGGAACTCCAGAAATGACTTTCAGAAATGTTAGAATAAACTCCGTTGGTATTTATTGGTCTTACGATGAAGGATCTATTGCCTGCCATCTTGGAGACTACAGCGCCGGTACAGTACAGGTGAATCTCAAAGCTCGTATTACTCCAGGTGTCGTAGATTGGCCAGCGAGTATGATTCTTCAACTTTCAGATTTGGGAGAAGATGAAAAGGAAGTCCGTTTGATTGAAGGGTCTCGAATTCTGATAACAGAGATGACAGTCTGCTACGGAGAAAGACGAGATGGACATACTAAAGTTAAAGTTAACTTGGAGGCGACTGCATGAACTGGTACATCAAAGTTCAAACTGCTAACTTTCTAAGGGGAACTAAATTTTCTGTGGAGAAGTAGAAAGCAATCTTCTCTCAATCCATCCTTGAGCGGCAACACTGTAGTTGAATTTTCTCGTCTCTTTAAAGTCTGGAATGATATTCTCAACAGCAGTCAAAAGAAACTTGTAGTATTCCGCACTGTCATTTTCAAGTGCCAATGCTGCCATAATTGCTACAATAGGAGACCTGTGTATACCCATATAACAGTGAACAAGAAGAGGCAAATTGGCCCTCTTGAAACTTCTAATAACGTGATACATAGTTTCAAAATAAGCATCTGTAGGAAACGCTCGGTCTCTCTCAGCCAACCTGAAGTATGGAATAGAATGCGGAAGAACTAACGGAGAATACCCTCCGTCAACCATTTCCTGGTTGCCTGCAACACAAATTACTGAACCAACAATATACTTCAGTTGGTATACAGATTTCCAGTCACCCCAGTATACTTTGTCAATGAGATTGTAATACATCGTCGTCTCCAAACCAAATTTCTATTTCTTTCGTGGCTGATTCCAGAGAGTCAGAGGCATGAATCAGATTCCTTATGGCAAAATTCCCATAAGCTGCTGATGAAAAATCCCCTCTGATCGTGCCTGCGGCAGCGAATATCGGCTGTGTGTCTCCAATCATCCCCCTGCACTTGTAAACCACATTTGGACCTTGAAGAACCATGACTATCAGCGGCAACCTATCCGCCATATATCTCAAAATTTTTGTCACTATCTGAGGATCAATATTCGAATAATGATCGCATATCTGTTCGTTGGTAGCATAGATCAGCTTCATAGCAACTATCTTGAACCCAATTTTCTCGAACCTCGAAATAGACTCTCCAACCAACCCTCTTTCAAGAGTGTCTGGTTTAAGTATAATCAAAGTCCTTTCATGAGCGTTATCTTCAAATCTTATTTTCCCTTCGCAACCTTCACTCATATAACAATCTCCTCATCAAAAAATGGCGGATCTTCGTAAAAATAGTCAAAAGCGTCCAAAGTTCTAAGACAATCTCTTTTCTCTGCACGTTTCATTCTTTCTTCTGGTGTAGTGTTGAGTTTTACCAGTTTGAATTGTCCAACTACTTCTGGTGGGATATATTTGAAATATGCTCCAAGAGCAGATACTTCGTATGAATATTCTGGATTTAGAAAGTTTGCCCAGTTTATGTTTTTACCCATTTCATACATTAGAGCATCATAATCCCCTCTATCTTTTTCCCAAATAGCACGTCTGAAATTGTTCTCTATAACTTTTCTGTCGTTTTCACTTACACGAATGTTTTCCCAAATTGTCTTGTCACAGTCTTTTACATAGATTCTTTCGCATGGCTTATATCTTTCTCCTAACTGTTGCAAGTAAGTACTTTTGCCAACGCATTTAGGTCCAAAATAAAGAGTAGAAGTTGGGATATTTTCATGTTTCCATCTTGCCAACACATAGGGATTCATGAATTCACCGATACATTTTTTCCCTGTGGGATCGTAATTTATCATTTCTCTGATGGCAGTACTAGAAAGATGGTTTGTTGTATCTGGAGTCATGAAAAACAATGTTCTTATCATTCCTCCTGATAATCTGCTATTCCAGAAGTCCAAAGCAGCTTCCTGAGGCAAATCGTAGGAAGGTCTAAGCCCACGAACCATGAAATCGGCTCCAATTTCATTACAAGTTTCAACCGAGGTACTTCTGACAATAACAGTTTTAGCTCCTATTGGAGCTATTGTCCACCGTCTGAACTCACATTTGCTGATTGGGGTAGGAAACTGTTTAGAGGGCATGAACTTCTTGATGTCGGTAGCTAGGCCAATCCACACGTTCTCATGCCCTACGAGGTCGCAAGCAGAATTGTAGACAAACTGGTGTCCGGCATGGAACGGATCAAACGAACCTGGATAGAGAACTTTCTTTAACATCGTATCTCCTTGTTTGGAGATACCATACACCCAGAAGGCGACAAGTCAAGCGGTAGGCTTACTTTTCTTCTGCTTCTTCGGCTGGCTGGAGCCAACTCCATTTCCACGGCTTTAGAATGAGAAGATGATCTTTTTTCGGCTTAACTTCATGCTTAGCTTTGACAGCCTTTTTAACAGGAGTCTTTTTAGCAGAAGCTTTTTTCACATCAGGAGTTACTTTCTTCGCTTTAATCGCAGGCGTCTTTTTAGCTTTTACTGGTTCTTTGACAGCTTCTGGTTCTTTGACAACTTCTGGCTTTATCACTGTTTCTGGTTCTTTTACGACCTCTAGTTCTTTGGTCTTTTCTGCTTCTTCAAGTATAGCCGCATCCTTTTTCGCCTTATCATCATTCTTTTTCTCAATAGCTTTACTCATTGCCAAAACAAGATCCTCTGTGTTCTTTTGAATGACATCGCCATCAAGTTTTTCTTCAACAAATGCATTTTCTATAGCAGGATCATCTTTAATGAGAATACGATACAATCTGTTCCTGTTCATTATTGCAAGTTTGTTTACTTTTGTGACAGCAGCAGTAATGGCTGCTACATCTAATGATTTTTCTTCAAGATTCTTCAATCTCGCTTCGTATGACGAGGTAGATTCTAAAGCAGTTTTACAATTTTGATCTATTTGTTTAATTACATCCGTGTTTGCTTTTACATACTCTTCAATCACCGTTCCAAGCGAAATCTGGTTTTTACGTAGTGATTCAACGGATGAACGAGTGTAGAACAAAAGTGATAAAATAGCGATACAACAAATCAATCCAGCAACACCTGGAATAAGGAGAACATTTTTAATCATTGTACATAATTCCTTTTTTTTCTCTTCTTTTTCTTTTACATCTATTTCCGCACTTTCTTTTTTCGCCTCTTCAGGAGTCCTGGTAAAATTAGGAGGCGCTGGCGGGTGCTGTGCGGGCGTTTCAACGATAGGAGTCAGATTTTCAACTGATTTTGTTTCATCTGGCATTGTAAGTCTCCAACTTTAACACTATTTAACATTATACAATAACTTTTGAGAAAAACCTATCATCTGTTAGTTTGGAGCCGACAGCCGGGATTGAACCGGCGAAACCTCCACTTTACCGAAGTGGCGCTCTACCAACTGAGCTATGTCGGCGTTTGCTTACAAAATTTCTTTTAAATGATCCAACATATGTTTTAAGAATCCTTCAGTAGCCTTGTCATAACATTTTTCGAGTTCATCTTTGTCGAAGAATACTCCTTCGCAAGATTCGCACTTATCCAACTCAACTCCGAACATATCGAACTTCTGCATTGTACCATTCATACACTTTGGACAGACGTTACTCCCAACCATTTCCACTTTTCTCTTAATTTTTTGGAGAATTTCAACCTTTGACTCTGCCACCAAAGCGGTCGAGTCGAATTCAATTCCTTTGACAGCGTTTTCGAACTCGTTCTTATCGAACCAGCAACTTTTACATTCTGTGCAGAAGTCTATCAAGACACTTTCAAAAATAGTTTTCATCATTTCGTTTTCGCATTTAAGACATAACATATGAAATCTCCTTATTCCTGCGCTAAAGCAGAAGCCCATTGTTCCGCTGTCATTGCTTTTGGAAAACAACGGCATTCTCCAGGAACAGGATGCCATTTTCCGTTTTCATCGTGGCAAAGGTCGCCTTCTCCAGACTTGATCCTCAAACATTTACTTGAATCAAGACAAACGATACCAGAAGCAATCATTTCATCAGAAATATTTACAACAATTGGACCAGTGTTTTTACCGCAGTAGAGTTTTAGCATGATAATTCTCCTTTTTAACTGAATAGTGTGACAGGACTTGAAACGAGCGGGTAGTGGGAGTCGGACCCACGTCAAAAGAATGGAAATCTTTTATAATACCGTTATACCATACCCGCATTTACTACAGATTCTTGTTTCTTCAAAAATCTGTCAACAACCTTCATCGCTACCTTAACATACAAAGGGATCTTGCTTTTACAAGTCGGCTCAAGCGAGGCATGAAACTTTTCCCGCTTCTCAGTAAGACCGATACTCGTTAAATCTATTTTGCATCCTTTGAAAACAAACATTCTTGATTTTTCTATTATGAAGTTTGTTTTAGGATCTTTTTCAGGATATTCGATAACAACAAAACAAACTTTTTCAGACAATAACTTGAATGTTATTTTTGTCACATTTTTTATATGGTGACCGTATTCATCGTTTAAAACAATAGGGAAATCAGCTAGCTCTAAGGTGTCTGGAATGTTTGGCCTTACGCATATCTGCATTCCTTTGACCTCCGATTAATAAGTTGGAGTGGATAATGGGGCTTGAACCCACAACGTTCGACATGGCGAGCCGATATTCCACCAATTGAATTATATCCACATTTTTGGTGACCGGGGGGCGATTTGGACGCCCGATCTTCTCGATGTAAACGAGATGCCTTTGACCACTGGGCTACCCGGCCATTTTAGATTTCTTATACCAATTTTTTCTCTTAGCATATCTTACTCTTCTATACGGAATCAAATCAGAAGGAGTGTTCATTTCAATCACAAACAATGGTACGTCATCGTACATCGTGTTGTTTGACCGAACTTCTATTGTGAAAACCAACTCCTCCTCTTCTTCTCCTTCGTATGCTTCACTCAATCCTCTGGCAATATCGGCTAAATCGCCTGCGGTTAGATTTTGTGTTTCAACATAATTTTCTTTTACTCTTTTCCAGTTGAGAGTTTCAACTCCATACAGTCTTGGATCTCCATATCCACTAGCAATAGAAATTTCATCAAAAGTCATCCCTCTTTCTGTCAGGGCTTCTTCTACTAATTTTCCTTCTCCAATTCCGTCATCTCTAAAATTTACAGTTCCCAATTCCTGAAGTTTTTCAGCAAGAACTTTCTTTTCAAAACCGTTCCAATCTATATAGTCTCCACGGTTGAATTCTTCATCGACATATTGAGATTGGACATGCTCAATAACATAAGCTTCATGGCCTTTATCGCCAATGTCTCCATCGGCATAAAGCGCTTGCCCACCAGCTATCCACCATTCCCCACGTAACTCAGAATATTTGTTGATTTTCATGGAATAATATTCTGAAAATAAGTTTCATTGTCCTTCTGGCCAAGTAAAAGCCTCAGCTTTACCAATGAAAACAGCCCAAGCTTCCTTTATTCTATGAGCAAGCGTTCTGTATTTCCAGTTGACTGGACGAGCAGGAACCTATTTGTCGTTAATTTGCGTCTGGCAAGTTGAGCAGGAGTCATACAGGTTTTTTAGGTTCCACATTTTTCCGAATCTTTCGAGTTCTCTAGCCTCTTTCTCTACCTGCGCTCTGGTCATTACGCTTTTCATTTTATTTTTCCTCCTTGAACGGCCAGTCAGGAATTCCAACAGTTTGGCCTTTCAGGTCATGCGTGCAGTCATTCAGGAATTCTATTTTACCGTCTCTAACAAAACAATGGCATCGTTTTTGACCAGTACTGAGAACGGACGGATGAAGAGTTGGTTTTTCTGCATCTCCGTTCCAAGACCATGCTGGTCTGATATCATTTACGAAGTTGATACAATGAGCGCAACCACATCCTGGACACCACCAGAAAAGCAAATCTCCATTTCTTCCTATTGTTTTGCTTAATAATTTCATATTTTTGGTAGCGGGAACCGGAATCGAACCGGTGACTCTTCCTTATGAGAGAAGCGTTTTTCCAACTATACTATCCCGCCATACACCGTCATAACAATTTCCACTGGAAATGATACTGATAGTCATTAAAATCATTAGGATTTTCGTCTATTACGTTCTCTGGCAACAAGCAATAAGACGTAAATCCTTTTTCTAACAACCAATTTTTATTTTTCCTTAACAGGTTTGTTATTACATTTTCAGGATATTTTCTACCTAACCGATATGCAAGAGTCCAATTACTAACAAATGACTCCTCTTTTATTGATTCTCCTCTGAATCCAGCATACAGAAATTTTAACCCATCAGAATCTCTTAAATATAAATAGTATTTCATGTTTTTATTGGGACCAACTTGCCCAATTCTTTCTCTTCTATTCTCTCAAACGACTCTACCGGATCAAGGACCATATTCTCGCCACCGGGAATTCTTACCACTATACGCTCTACTCCAGCATTTACAAGCATCTTGCTGCAAAGAAAACACGTGTCAGAGGCTACTAACTCGCCAGTTTTGGCGTCTATGCCAGCAATATATACCGTACAGCCCTCAGCGGCCTTCCCAGCTTGCAGGAGAGCGTTCATTTCCGCATGAACGCTGCGGCACTTATTATAGTTTCCTCCACTTGGAATGTTGTTCTTTTCTCTCCAGCAAACACCATATTCAGCACAATGTGGCTGTCCTTTTGGAGCGCCGCTATATCCAGTGCTGATAATATAACCTTGTTGGCTAACAAGGATGGCAGCATAGTTCCTTCGTTGGCAAGAACCATGTCTTGCTGTTCTTTCTGCTAAGTCAAGAAACCACTCGTCTTTACTCGTTCTTCCTTGCATATTTTATCCTTTATTATTTTTGTCAAAAATATTTGCTGATTTTCCGAAGATATCGCCAAATAGACTTTCTCCTCCATAACCTAAAGTATCTTTTACATTCTGACTTTTCTTTCCAGTATTATAAGCAAGTTCAACTGCCTTCTTAAAGTTTTCAGAAGACATAACTACCTTGCTCTTTAAAAGCGATGGATTTTGAGATACGATTTGTTCCCACAAAACTTCAAAAGTCATGTTAACGCAACGCTCCTATGTTTCCGTTTTCCATGACTACTCCCCAAATCGTGTTTCTTCCGCTGTAACTTCCACCGGAAATATTGTAGAAAAATTTAGGATGCATCCCCAGATCGTAATATTGATTGTTCGTCGGATTACATCCGTATCTTTCCGCATGTCCGTCTGCAAGAATACCATTGAATCCGTTGTTGTGATCGTTGACAACTGGAGCATCAAACAGGGTTGGAGCTACTTCGATTTCTCCATCGCTCATCAAATAGGTTTCAGATGGACGTTTAAGTTCGCCCTGTTTTATTCCAGCATGGTTAGCTCCAGTCAGAGCGTTATTTGGCCCATCTTCAAAAACAGCAAAGTTTCCAACATAACTTACGGCATTTACTCCAGGAGCCATAGGCGCAGGAATCAAACTGCCTATTTCAGACATCAAGATCCTCTCAGGGTCACTTGGACAAAGTAATATGTTGGCGTCATTTGTATATGCCAGCAACGAGTGATAACACGATTTGACCATTGAGTTTTCAAGATATACTGATAACGGATAAGCTTGATTGCTGTCTCCGCAATACATCTCCGTTGCCAGACCAAGCTGTTTCAAGTTTGATATACAGGAAATAGCACGAGCTTTCTCCCTCGCCTTTGCTAATGCCGGTAACAACATGGCGGCCAGAATTGCAATGATAGCGATAACTACAAGCAATTCAATCAGAGTGAACGAACCTTTGTTTCTTTTCATGACTTTATCTCCTTGTTTTGCGATCAATCTCCGCTCTTACAAGTCCAATAACCAAAAGGCACATCTATAAAACTATCTGAAGTAGCCTTATACCATGTTATGTGACTATCACAAAATCCAAAATTTATTCCTTTTCCGTGTCGGTTTATTGCAACACTAACACAAGTTGTTCCATGGTTAGGATATGCCTGCCATGGACCTATCTCTACACAAGTTGAATCAGAAAGCCAAACTGTTTGCGAAGGATTTTCAATGTGACTATCCTTTTTCCCTAATGGTCCATGCCAATCAGGCATTTGCGTTCCATATTGCCCTCCATTTCCACAGTTAACTCCATAGTGAACCGGACGATCACCAGAAGCTATACAATAGCTTCTAACTCTCCATGCTTCTCCTCCCGCACTAGGACATTCAAAAAGCTTCAAATCATTTATATATGGATATATAAGATTTGACCACCAAGTTCCAGTGTGAAAAGGAACGAACGTTTGTTTGTTGTCATCAGAATACATTATCGCTCCAAGAGTCATCTGCCTTTCCTGAGAACAGCAACTTATTGTTTGGGACTTTTCTCTAGCTTTCGTTAGTGCTGGTAACAATATAGAGGCCAAAATTGCTATAATAGCGATAACAACGAGTAGTTCGATCAAAGTAAACAAATCTTTGTTTCTTTGCAAGATTTTTATTTCCTTGTTTTGTGATTAATCTCCGCCTCTGCGAGTCCAATATCCAAAAGGAAGACCTATCGACAAAGCGTCAGGGGCACGATACCACGAAACATGTCCATCGCAGAAACCGAAGTTTACACCCATATTGTGGCGATTTGCAGCAACGCCAGGACAAGTTACTCCTTGAGCAGTGTAAGTTTGCCATGGACCAATGTTTACACAAGTGGAATCGGCAACCCATACACATTCGGATGGAGCTTCAATCGATCCTTCGCTTTGTCCCATTGGTCCTTGCCAATTTGGAACTTGAGTTCCATTTTGACCACCGGCCCCACAATTTGCCCCATAATGTACTGATCTATCAGTAGAAGGACCACAAGTGCTAATATGCCAAGCTGATCCATCTGCGCTTGGGCACTCAAATATCTTCAAATCAACTGTATACATGTTTATGTATTGTGGCCACCACATTTCAGCAGAGAACGGAACAAATCTTTGTTTGTAGTCATCTGAATACATCAGGACTCCAAGAGTCATCTGTTTAACTTGCGATGTACAACTTATAGCCTGTGCTTTTGCTCTCGCCTTTGATAAAGCCGGCAAGAGCATTGCTGCCAAAATGGCGATGATAGCGATAACGACCAACAACTCAATCAGGGTGAACGAACCTTTGTTTCTTTTCATGACTTTTACCTCCTTATTATGACAATATTATACCTTCTCTTCATTCAACCGCTCTTCCTTTTTAGTTGGTACGCCCGATAGGGATCAAACCTACATTGTTCTTTCGAACCAAGTTTAGGAAACTTGTGCATTATTCATTTTATGCTACGGGCGTTCAAGGTTTTCTTTATCACTTCTACTCTTGTTAATCTATATGGGCCATTCCATACTACGAAATCCCAGGAATTTATATTAGCACTAGGTTCATCTCCAACATAAACTTTAACTCCAGAATGATATTCTAAATAACGATAATCAGCAACTACATACGTGTCTACGATCTTGTTTGAAAAATCGAGAAAATCGATTTGATTTTTTATCTCGTACCCGTTTTTAGCAACATAACGGTTGCATGAACTCATAGCAAAAATAATTATGAAAAACTTAAATCAGACATGTTATTTTAAGAAAACAATTTACCGACATTGTTAAGATATTCTATCATTACCTTCAAATTATTTTGCAGAGCAGCAGCTTGTGGATTATTCCCTGATAATTCACTTGCTTTTACTAAAAGTTCCTTTGCTTCAGCAAGTAGATTACCAACATCTTTAACGACATTAACATTATTTGGCTGTGGATTATCTAATCCATGCTGTTTCCTAACATCTCTTTGCTCTTTAGTTTCGTTCGGATTTATATTAGTCCACGGTGGCTGTTCTACAGATAACTTAGTCCATCCAGCTTTCTTCCCAATATTATTCCAATCAGATTTTGATATTCTTAGAATATTTTTTCCATTTTTCTCTGTTATATTCATAATTTCTCCTAAGTTTGCAGTATTATGGTACAAAATTGATTGGAATAAACCCTTTTTTTGCTGGAGTAGCAATAACTGTTGACATAAATTTTTTCATAGTTTTATTCCTTGAAAGTTAGTATTTAGCTCCCCATTCTCTATTATACTGATAGTAAAGTTTAGCTTTTTGAACGAACTTCATCCATTTTCTGAGCGAGACGCCATGCCTTGGGACTCTCCATATGTATCCCAAAGCAACCATTTGTACTTTACACTGAGGACATTCCTTTAGATCAAAAGAGTTAGTCTGTCTGCTTTTCAGACAGGACGGGCAAAGCTGTTTGTACGGTCTTCTGTCTCCACCAACCCACTCTTCACGTTCGAAAAAATGCTTTTCACGTTCGCTATACATTCTATTTCCTTGGAGCGACTAGCCAGGATCGAACTGGCGTATCCTGCTTGGGAAGCAGGTGTGATACCACTATACCATAGTCGCATTTCAATTGGTGGGCAGTACAGGACTTGAACCTGTGGTCTTCTCAGTGTCATTGAGATGTGTTAGCCAACTACACCAACCGCCCTAAATTATTTGATCCAGTCTCCGTTGGAGAATCCCGCATATTCTTGTATTGACCCATATATTCTTTGGACAAGTTCCGTATTAAAAACACTCACTTCACATATCCCATATGGGTGAATGTTTTTCTTCTTTCCACTTCTTACTCTTTTGTCTCCATCAAATACGACTTTTCTGACGCTAGATCTGTCTAAACTCAATTTATTCGTCCAAAAATCTACTATCTTGTCTTCGCTAACTCCGTTGTTTACATAAGCTCTAATTCTTAGGTTAAATGACGGTTTTTCTATTTTATAGAAACTTTTAAGTCCTTCTACAAACAGCTTAAGCACATTATGGTCTGTATTACCCATAGTAGCTGCGCATCTGTCTTTTTTACCCTCAGCCCAATACAACATACAAATTTGGCAATGCAACAGATCTCCCTTTTTGGCGTCTTTTCTACCTCGTTCTTGGTATTCTTTCCTTTTGTCAAGATACTTTTTAACATGAACTTTTGATGCATTAGCAGCGCTTGCAGAATTAGAGGCTTTCGCCCTCAAAACAGTTTTTTGCCTTAAAGTCAATTCTATGTCTCTTACCCAACAACTCACAGAAGACTTAGCAACTCCTATTTCTGAGACTATCTCATTTAGAGATTTCCCCTGTGTTCGCAACTCCCTTGCTCTTTCTCTCTCGTTAGTTTTAGCTTTCATTAGAACCCTCCTTCGTATATCTGAACCACATTATACAAGGTTCTAATTAAGTTAGTTCGAATCCTTCTAGCCAACTAAGCTAACCGCCCATTTACCACGTCCTTCCGTCTACATACTTCAGACTCATGTTGAACTCTTCTTTCTCTGGAATTTGTTTGAAGTTCGACAAACAAATTGGACTTCTCTGTTGTAAAGTTAAACCTATAGTCTTCGAAATAGTCGTCTCTTTACCAAACAACTCTTCTGCTGATTTACCACGTATTTCTACTTCCATCCAAACAACATCGACTTCAATTCCGTTGATTGTTATTTTCATTTTATTAAGCTTCTCCAGCCCATCCACCAATTTCCTTTGTCGTTCCACCATTCTTTAACTCCACTGTAGTCGAACGGGTACTTCATTGGTAACCACATTGACACAACCAAAAGATATACCGGAACTTCGTTCCAAAAAGGTATCTCCATAAGTTTCGTGATCCAAATGAAAGCGACAGTCATGATTGAGTTCATAATCAGATTCAGACTCTTTGCCTCTGTCATTTTCGTTCTCCTTTTTGAACTTTCTGTTTTGGAACGTCCTGCGGAACTCGAATCCGCACACCAGCTTTCGGAAAGCTGCGCTCTTCCAATTGAGCTAAGGACGTACATGGTATTAGTATACTGCCGTTTCCCCTAAAATCAAGTCGAAATGTGGTATAATCTTTACCGTAACCCGAACAAAGGAGTTTAAGAAAATGGCTAAAGAAATTCTAGTTGCTCAAATCGGAAGCGACGACCGTCCAGCAGGTGATGTTGATATCAAAGATTTTGAAAAGAAGATGAAGAAAGCATTGAAAGTTTCTGGTGACAAAGACACCATCGTCTTTGCTACTCATCATGCCATAAACATGTTCAAACTATCTTCTCTTTATTCCGAGAATACTAACGCTAGCGTAATTCTTCAACTTTTCGATAAAGGAATTATTGACGGTCCTGAAGCTAAGCGTAGACTCGGACTTTGATAGTTGGAGCCCCACGACGGAATTCAACCGTCCTATCTGGAATACAAACCCAGCGCATCGACATCAATGCTTGAGGGGCGGAAGTTAATGGTGTGGAACAGGGTGCCCCATATGGTGTGCCGGATGCACGACATGAGGAACTGGTTTTTTGTTACGTTTATTCGCACAATACCATACTAAAAGCGGAATGAAAATCGAAGTCATTATGTATTGCCAATTCTGTAAAAGAAAATCTCCGACGCTTCTAAGCGGAGAAATTTTTACATGAACGGTTTTCTCAAATGTCTTTATTGTCCTTGAAACCTTTTCTCCATCTAAATCTATTTTGACACTGAGATTTACACACAAAATCTGATCTCCTGCTTTTATGGAAGCAACTTCCCACATCCAAGTCGTATCTTCAATCATAGAAGTAGCTAAAACAGATGGCGTTACTTCTTTAATGTCAAAACCGGTTCCAACAAGAGTTGATTCCATGCTTCTGTCAATCTTTGCCTTGTCTATGCTGACTCTTCCGGTTTTTGGTACATTTTCAACTTTTATTTTGTCGGGAGATAAAATCAATTTTACTATAAACTTCTCGTTTATCTTCATTTTTTCTGGTGTGTTGAATATGATATTTCCAAAACTTAACCCTTTCAAATACTCATCGACATCAAACACTGATGAAGGGACTAAAGGAACATCCGTCATACCGCTGGATTCTTCCGGATCTTTCATGTAAAACATTGGGTTTTTGGAGTTTTTTCCGGCAGAAGCAACTTGAGGCAGTTTACTGAAATCTACATTAGCCCAATTCCTTTTATATCTAACCCAGTAATCAGAACTGGAAGGTGTCAATGTTGGAATACCAACGGAATATTCCGGCTCAAACAGTTTGGCAGCAGAAACGCTTTCTGATTTACGTCTGTATCTTGATGCTAAAGATATCATAATAAACGTCAACATCACAGATACTACGACAGCGATTGTTATTTTTATTGCTGTTCTCATAGCGAATATTCGGGTTCTGGAACTTCTATCTTTGCAGAAGCCGTTTCCTTCTCAACAGGATACATTATTTCCGACCTGTTTATAGAATACCCGCAAAATACGTTAACTACCTTCTTCCTGCCAGTCATATCAACGACTTCACCGAAACCTTTTCGATCTTTTACAGATTGATTGAAAGCCAGATCGGCATCGTCCTCTGACGCAAAACTCAACTCGATACAATTACCATTTTGTCCTACAGCGTATACTTTCATTTTCTTTTTTCCTTTAACTAAAGAGGAAGCCACCGTTTAAGGCGGTGGCTTTTGTTACAAAACAAATTTACAAAATCAACTCAGTTCCATCTGTTATTCAACCAATCGTTCACAAATCCCTCGTTTTCGGCAGAAGTCGAAACAAACTTGTTGAACAAAGCAAATACCGTCTCTGAAATCTCCCTCACTGCCAAAATCCTGTCCGTGAACAAAATCTCAGGATTTTTGCTGTTATCTTTCTTTTTCTCTTCCTTGTCATCGTCACCTTCCTCTTCATCATTCATGATTTCAGTCACTTTGCTGAACAAGAAAGTTTCGTCTAGAGAAAGTTCGTAAGTTGCATCACCTTTCACGACTCTGAAAATTGCCGCTTTGATTTTCTTTCCTTCTGCAAAAGCTGCCTTTGCTCCGTCTCCCTCCCAAGGCACTCCCTTTGTCATTGTAGTTGTAACAGAATCCTTTCCTTCACCTTCTTCGTCATCACGTCTGAAGGAAATGTCACCACAAAGAGAAACGAGAGTGTCTTTTTGCAGCGTTCCATCAATTTCAGATGCTGCCCAAAGCCAAGTCAGAAAATCATTCCCAATTCCGGTGATTGTAAGTTTGCCTTCAATTTTGAATGGGATATAACTTTCAGCACTCTTCTTCGATATGAGCGAATACAGATATTCAGGAGTAATCATAGTCAAACCATTATTCGGTAGAATGTTTTGTTTGACATAATCAAGAGTTTCATCGCATTTCTTTACGGAACTTGCATCCATGACCACGAACTTGCTGTCAGGAATCCCTACAACTCTGACTCCAATCATTTTCATGATTGGACTGACTGAAGCCATTTGAATAGCAAGATCTTTTAGTTCTTTTTTCTTTTTTCCTCTTGGAACATATCCCGTGGTTTTGACTTCTTTGTCAACAAGGTATTGAAGACATTCTTTAACAAGTGAAGCGTTCTTGTCCTGTTTTCTCGTTCTTACCGCAAAGAATAGGTTTCCGCCATAACAGAAATCCAAAGTATTTGGATCTTGACCGTTGCCAACAAGACTTACTCCTCTTGTTACGTCTACAAGAGGAACTCCGAATTCAACTCCTTCGAACTTGGCATATGCTTTCGCCCTCAGTTCGTTTTGACAGTCCATGTTGATTTGTTCAGCGGCTGTAAACACTCTGAACGCCATTGCACCTTTTTGAAGACTCATATAGATTCCCTTTCGATTTTTGCAAGGACATCTCTTGCTTTTTTCATACTTTCATTGTGATGAGGATCACCTAAGTTATTAATTCTAATATAGTCAACATTTTCCCAGTAAAGGATCTTCAAGGCATAGTACATTTCTACAAACGTTTCTATTCTGGCTTTTTGTTCTTCTACTTGTTTAATCATGGTTGACATATTTCAACATCCGTTTTAACAAACTCAACATTTTTCCAATATGGAGGTTCCCAAAACCTTCCAGTTAAAACCTGTCTCATAGTTACTATTTCCAGCCATCTTGTTTCAAAACCATCTTCGCTATCAATAGATGTCGGGAAGAGTAAAAACTTCTTGACAGTTCGTTCTGTTCCATTGGGAGGATTATATTTCCATTTAAACTTCATGTTTTATTCCCTCATAATTTTCAACAAACTCAATATTTTCCCACCATGAATAGTCACGAAAAATCTGTTTCACAAAAACTGTTTCTAACCATCTTACTTCCTTGAATCTTTTAGAACCATTTTTTAATGGAATCATCATCGGAAATAATAGAAATTTTTTAACAACTTTTTCTGTTCCAACTTCAACTACGGGCGTTCTAAGTCTCATGTTTTTCTCCATTTCACGATGATAAGAAGTCAGGCAGATGGGACGTGAACCCCATATCGCAGCGTCTTCAGCGTCGTCCTTAAAGGTTCTCCTTAAGGACAGAACGGGACCGGGCACACCTATTCGCTGTCAATCACACCGGCTCTAGCATACATTCATGCTCCTGCCTAAGAACATACAATAAGCTCGTAAACCTCGAAGTCAAGCTGAAAATGAAATTTTTACCGCTCGGGAACTTTTACTGGTTTTTCCAAAACCAAGTTTGAAACGTTCCCGAACGGGAACTTTTGGTGGGCGCTGCTGGATTCGAACCAGCGATTTCTGCGATGTGACCGCAGCGCCTTGGCCACCTAAGCTAAGCGCCCTTCAAAACAAAGGATTCTACGACAACAGTGTATAATTATGATTATGAAATCGTGGAGGATTTATGAAAATCGTTTCTAAGAACAATAAAAAGACTCTTGTTCTTTCAAAGGTAGACTGGTCTTCAATTGGAACTGCCGCAGGATGGATAAAATCTCATCCATTGGACAGAGAATCTGACTCTGGAATTGGAATAAGGGTTCCAGAAAACAATTACTATAGAAGCGTTTTTGGCAGTCTTGTAAACATCTTAGCTAACTCCAGAGGAGTCAGCGAGAAAAGCTTTTCCGACTATGACAAATTGATGAAAGAAGCTGACACTCTTCTTAGAAAAACTGACATAATGACTGAAGTTGACAGATTTGAACGCTCAAAAAAGAGAGCAGACTTTTGTGCCGAATATCTCTTTGATAAGTTCTCTAATTAGCTTTCCAGGTGAAATTGGAACCCCAGGCCGGACTTGAACCGAAGCAACCTCTGCGTTCGTAGCGCAGCGCTCTTCCAATTGAGCTTCTGGGGCATATATTAAACTATAACCGCTGCTGTTCCAAGATTGATTTTCTTGGCCCAATCAGGAGTGTCTGGGAAATCTTTACCAACACAACACCAGGCAGACCTGGCAATCCATTCTCTTTCTTCATCTTGTTTCCTATCTGCCATAGTGATACTCATATTAGATTCCATTGCTATTTTTGCTTCTTTTTGAGCCAATCTTCTACTAAACTTTACATCAGGGTCTGTCAAGTGAAACCCAACTCTAATGCTAACCATTTTATTACCGCTAGCAACTGTTTTCGTAGCAATTGTGACTATTCCATAATCTTCATATGGAGTGTTGGTGAAACTGAAATATTGTACCTTTTTACTTTCCATAAATTACTCCTTTATTTATACATTGCTGCAAAAAACTTCTCGGTCTCTTCTTTAGGAAGATCTTTCCCGTCTTCATCGGACAAACCTTTGAGATAAAGATTTTTCCAGAACATCTTTATGAAACTTCTTTTGAAGTCGGAATTTCTCAATTCGCTGATTGGCTTACCAAGAGACTTTCTTTTTAGAACAGTATCTTCCCTAAGATAAACGTTTACATGCCTGTACGCATACTTAGATTCTTTACTCATAGATTCTCCTTATAATTTTACATATGGATTATACAACTTGGTGCGTCCGGTCGGAATCGAACCGACGACTCACGCCTTAAAAGGGCGTTGTTCTGCCTGGCTGAACTACGAACGCATTGAAATTGGTACTCCAGGTCGGATTCGAACCGACGTTAGGTCAGAGACCCACGGCTTAAAAGGCCGTTGCTAAAACCAAACTCAGCTACTGGAGCATAAAAATCGAACCTGCAAGTTAATGTTAATCCTGCAAGTAAAGTGGTAGGTCCGCAGAGAGTTGAACTCTGTTCTGTAGGGTAAGAACCTACTGCTTCACCAAAAAAGCTTCGGACCCATAAAAATTGGTGCGATAAGAAGGATTTGAATTAACAATTTACGTATATTATCTCATAACTTAATATGAGGCGTTGTCTAAAATGAAACAACTTTTTACCAAAAACGAATTTGAAAATGCAAAAGCTAAAGATTTACTTAAACTAGAATGTAAAGGATGTAAAAATACCTTTTCCATAACAAAAAGCACTATCCAAGCAATACTTTCTGGCAACCCAACTAAGACTGGAGATTATTGTTCTAACAAATGTAGGTTAAATGCTCAAATTAAACAATTGCATTTTAACTGCGAGCAATGTGGTGATGATTTAATGAAAACGCCTGCTGAAGTAAAAAAGACAAAACATAATTTTTGTTCAAGGTCATGTGCAGCAAAATATAGAAATGCTCACAAAACAAAGGGAACAAGGTGTTCTAAACTTGAAAAATGGTTAGCAGAACAACTAGTTTTAATTTTTCCCAAACTTGATTTTAGTTTTAATAGAAAAGACACTATTAATTCTGAATTAGACATATACATTCCGTCTATTAAATTGGCATTTGAACTAAATGGAATTTTCCATTATGAACCAATTTATGGACCAGATAAACTTCTATCAATTAAAACAAATGACACTAGAAAAATTCAGGCTTGTCTTGAAAAAGGAATAGAGCTTTGCATTCTTGATGTATCTTCTATAGGTTATTTCAAACCAGTTAAATGTAAAAAATTCCTTGATATTATAACAAATATAATCAATTTAAAAGTTAATTGAAGTTGGTACATAAATAGATATTTGAACCTGCGTTGTTCTTTCGAACCTTGGGTAAGAGCAAGTGCATAACCTGGGTCTGCCACCATCGCATATTATAACGAGTCAATCAAATCGTTCTTCTGCTTTCTAGTCATTTTCTTGATCAGGCGTTCTCTTTTCATGGCCGCTGACATACTTCCAATTTCCTCAGAATACACAAGGGACACAGGAAGCCTCGGCTTCGTGTACTTTGCTCCCTTACCATTGTTATGGGCGTCTATTCTTTTTGTAACGTTATTCGAGATGCCACAGTAAAGAGTACCATCAGAACACCTGACTAGATAGACGGACCAAGGAACTAGTATGTCTACTATATCGAAAAATGTTTTATCTATCTCTTCATTGATAAGATCAGAAAATTGTTTCATACGTTTACCATTTCAACTTCCTTCAATCTTTCTTCACCTATCTTACAATACTTCTCTTCCTTTTCAATACAAATCCATTTTCTGCTTGAAGATTTACACGCTACGGCAGTTGTAAAACTACCGGCACAATTGTCCATAACAACAAATCCTTCATTCGTATAAGTCTTAACAAGATATTCAAACAAATCTAACGGCTTTTCCGTTGGATGATGTCTTGTTGTCATACCTTGTGTAAAGATGAGTGTATTTGGATAATTCGTCCATTCCTGAAAATATGCATCTCTATTTTGAACGCCATAATTTGTTGTCGCAGTTTTCCCCTGTTTTGTCATTGAATCCTTCCTCACTAACCCTTGCGGATTATAGGCGGGTTGTTTGTTATAAAATACAAGAATATCTTCATGCCTTCTAAGGGGTTGTCTCTTTGCATTCAGTTGATTTGTACAATTAGGTTTACACCAGACCATCGAATATTGATATTTCACCTCTGATGATACTATCAGTTTTGCCGAAAATTCCCCCAATGATGTCAGAACAACAAGACCGTTCTCTTTTATCAGTCTTGCATATTCACTCCACAGTTCTTTTATGGGAATAATAAAATCCCATTCATTTCTATTTGTGATTCCGTTAGCCGTAGGGGAGGTCGCAGAGTATCATGTCGATACTGTGGTCTGCGATGAACTTCATGGCTTCTATGCAATCTGCATTGATGAAGCTATTCGGTTCAACCACCCCTACGTTTTTCACTTCCTCTATGTCATGAAAAATATTCACTTATATTTGCCTTTATTTTTTCCCACTCATTTTGTCCTATGTTAAATTTCGCTCTATTTTCCAGCCATGAAATAAACTGTAAATTGTCAAGTGACAATGTTCCACCTTTACTTTTTGGATTAATATGATCGAGTGAGGGTTTAATCCATTTGTCTTTTGTTAAAACATATTTGCCATACAACTTGTTAAAATTTTCATCGTCATAGAACTTTTCAATAAATAATATATATGTCTTTGTTGTAAAATCTTTTTTGTCACGCTTTTTTGAGATTGAATGATTCAAAAATTTTAGTTTCCCTATATCATTAAATTTATTTAACCAATCAAAAGAAACATCATATTTTAGATGTGCCTGCATGTTTTTCAAAAGCATTATTCTTCCGAACTTTTTCCCCTTCCAATGACCTGCTCTGCCCAGATTGGCTTTTCCTATGTTATTTTTGTGTTCTTGTGTAAATGGTTTCTTTTTATATCCTTTCTTACATTTTCGAATATGTTTTTCTTTATCTATTCCAATATGATATTTCGTTAAAAATCTTTTTATCGTATGATGATCTGTTTTGAAATATTCTACTATCTTACGAAGTGTCCATTTTTCTTTAACATATAATTCAGTTATTTTATTAATATCTACGTTACTCATTTTATTTTCTATTTTCACACATTTTTGGATGGTTTGGACAGTTATGTTCGTGTTGCTCAAGTTTGATGTCAACTTTATCTGTTGACATTGAAATCAGATAGCCCCTTTTGATCCAATCTCGTGTATCTTCAAGAATCTCTTCTTTTTCAACAACACTATTGCCATACCATCCACCAGCAATTGCTTTGTTGCAAAGACTACATTTAGAAATGACTAAGGTTTTCATTATATTTCCCCTTTATTAAAGTTGGTACGCCCGACTGGACTCGAACCAGCATAAAAACAGCTTAGAAGACTGTTGGTCATCCATTGACCCACGGGCGCATTCATCATTGGCGGATTTTCACTAACTCCGCCATTAGTAAATTCGTTTTATGGATTTGTAGGTGTCAACTCCTCTTCTTCTATTTCTTTCCCGGCCTTCCTGTAAACCCATTCTACAAAAGCGCAGATTTCGGTATAGTCGCCATCCCAGCCATATTCATTGGCGAGGGCGACTAGAGTCTTCAGAAACTTTTCGGTAATAACGATTTCTTTCATAGTATCTCCTTTTTAAGTTGGGGTGATCGACGGGACTTAAACCCGCAGCTACTTGATCCACAGTCAAGTGTGTCTATCAATTCCACCACGATCACCATATAAATCATTTTAAGTTCCTTATATTACAAATTCCGATCCTTCAATTGAAACTTTTGGCATTAGTTTCGAATAGTCAAAGAAAATCCACCTTTCCCATATCATCAACGTTTTCATCGGAATGAACGTGATGAAGATATCTTATCAAGTCTGTCCATTCGCCAAAGATATGTTCGTGTGGAATCATCCCCCAGACCCAGAAAGGAATATGTACTTTCCCCTGCTCACAAACTACGAGTACCGGTTTGTTTTGATCGTTGGCTTTGCCAATCTCTTCCCAAGTTCCACACGTGTTGATATCGTTGTCAACATAAGCTATAACAAAATTAGAAACACTTACCATGTATAGATCTATTTTTCTTATTTTCCTTACTTCATCGTTAAGAAGATCGAAACTCTTTTCTTTTTTAAGACGCTCGAAAAGTTCTCTATTTTCTCCATGACTGAAACCTATTATGGGTTTCTTACATGGATCTAAGACAACAATCCCAAGTCTTTCCAGGAATGGGGTTATCTCACATTTTTCTGACAATTTCTTTGTATTTATCGTTTTCCATTGTAAACCACATACCGTTAGACATCATGATATAAGTTACTTTTTTATTACTTCCTGGAACTCCAGTATGAGAATCTTTTTGAACAAGAAGAATTTTATTAACGTTGATGTAATATGGAGTATCTGTCCAACTATCAGAAAGATTTTTGAATCTCACTATCTTTTTTGAACATAACTTAAAAACAACTTCGAATTCTTCTTTAGAAATAACCGTTTCGTAATGTTCATAATCTTGAACAAACAGGCGCATGTATCCGGAAGAACTATCTTTGTGTATTGTTTGAACTTTGTCAAAATCAAGAATCTTACCGTTTCCAATATCGATGAAGTGCATGTTGGTATATCTCCTCTACCTTTGTGGATAAGATACACCGTGTTTTGGAAAAGTCAAGGATCATGTCACGAGAGAATCGGACTCTCTAAAAGACCCCTGTTTTGGAGACAAGGCGCTACACCCACTAGCTGATGACATATAAAACTGTTGAGAGTGCCTACTTTGGGATTTCTCCCATATCGTCCAAGACGCAGACCTTTCGGCTTGGTTTGCCCTACCTGCCTTGCTGGGATTTACGGGGACCAATGTTACTCTCAAAAATGGAGATCCCGGTTGGAATCGGACCAACATGCCTACAGTTTAACAAACTGGTGCTCGACCACTGAGCTACAGGATCATAAAATCTGGCGGATCTATGTGAGATTGGCTACTCACTGAAATTCCTCCGGCGCTCACACGTCATTGCTGCCGCAAACAATTCTTAACTGTGGTACTTGTTTCATCCGGCGACCACTTGCAGCAACCGATAGACCCTTAAAATTGGCGGAGCATACCGGATTCGAACCGGTGAAAACCCGATAGACAGTCGGGTGCTTTAACCTGCCTCGGCCAATGCTCCTTATTTATACATGCGATTCAAGAAAGGCTAAGTCTTCTTTCGTCTCTACGTTGAAAGATATTACGGCAAACTCATACACATCAACGAATATATCGTTTATTTTCTCTTTTCTTACAATTGCTTTTTTGGGGAACGGACATTCTCCTATTTTTCTGTTTAGTACATCAATAGCTTCAGTATTGAAGATTTTTACCTCAAGAACGGCTAAGCCTCCAGCCTTTATTCGAAGATTTGCTTCGGCTATTCCATCAAGAGGTTCTTCGTTGTCCTTGAATATCCCACATTTATCCCATGTAAGAAGACAAAGCCCATGCTCATTACAACTTGTTTCTCCAGAATATTTCATCATTATCTCCTTTATGACCACAATATTTTGGTGGAACCAGGGAGAATCGAACTCCCGTTTCTAGATTGCGGGTCTAGCGCTCTGATCCAACTGAGCTATGGCCCCAATATTTATTCTTTTGACATCGTTTTCTCAGGTTCTTGAGTCCTGAACCCAGTACATTTTCCGTCATCATCTATCTTGGCAAGAGATGGAACGCTGCATTTTCTCATGCAATTATAAACGCATCTTGTCGCAGAGCAATCCATTTCTTCCCAATCACGTGATACTGGATAACCGTCATGGTGTGGCATAAATCCTTCTTTGTCCATGTCATTGATCCTTTCGTTTTACTTTACAAGTTCTCCTTGCAAAATATCTTTTCAGATACTTCCCGATGTTCGATCTGCTTTTCTGTTTCAGGTAGCCTTTGCTTGATTTCATTTCAAAACATTTTCAGAACCATTTTTGCTTTGTCACCAAGCTGGATTGGATATGGCCACTTTTCCATTTTTGCAGCTTTTACAAGAGCAAGAATATCTTTTCTTGTGTAAAAACCAATTCTAATTTTCCTCGCCGTTCCAGCGTTTACAGAAGAAGGCTCATAATTCCCGTAAAAAGTCACATTGAACATTTCGTTGCCATCGTAGAAAACATCAACATAAGGTTCTTCAAGACTTTCAACGTAATCTTTTGCTGATATAGCGGTTCCTGCACCAAAGTCACCGTCAAATCCCTCGGACAGTTCAGATCGTTCTTCGGTAGCAAGCTCCTCCATTTCTGGAATATCCTGAGTTACTTGTCTGAAATTTATTTCCTTCTCAAACAGTTTTCTTATCTTAGTCACCAGACTGGATTCTGATTGAGCGGTTTTTTGTTGTGTTTCGTTTTGTTGCAGAACCACTATATTGTAGCTTTTTTTGTCTGGCTTCATAACTCCAAATTTTTGAGTTGAAAACTTGTCCCAAGCCTTTTCTGGGGAACTTGCAACCTGATCAAATGTCTGTCCTGGATTTGGTCCAGAAACATCAGTTATCCTATAACGACGGAGTCCAAGCGGAAGAGTCTGAGCAACTTTCCAACCTGCTTTAGCTCCAATTGCCAACCATTCTTTTTCCGAAATCTTTAAGGTCTTTTTGCCATTTGATGCAGTAACAATCTTCATAAAGTTTACTCCTTCATTCTTAGAATTACTTATATTCAATAAGAAAGAAGAACAATCCTTCTGATTTTCTAGATTCCGTTTTTAAGTATGTCTTTCAAAACTCTTGTCTCAAAAGCTTTTTGTATTTCTTTGTCTGTCTTTCCATCTCTATCTGCTTCCCAAATTTTCTGTACTATCATTCTCAACTGAGACGTATCGTTGACATCCAGATCTTTGATATGGAGATACCAAACGATATTTATTTCTTTGATGTATTCCATCGTTGTCCATCTAGACGGAATATAGATTTCAGGTTTGGGTTTGGAACAACCACAAAAAAATGCAAGTGCGATGATAGGAATGGCAATTGTTTTGTTCATAACGGTTCTCCTTTCTTGAACTTGGTCGGCGTATCAAGAATCGAACTTGAGACCAAACCTTATCAGAGTTTTGTGATACCACTTCACCATACGCCGAAAACGTTATTTATCCTAACCATTTTTCATTTGTAAAATTTCCGTATTCCTGAATTGCTCCAAAAATGTGCTGTACTATACTTGTTTTGTTTATATTTATTTCACAAACGCCATAAT
>Ga0315284_10002317_pt1 | contig 27313 bp, 20 predicted proteins | sample YL17G09_16_MG_FD_203696 | JGI IMG/M metagenome (GOLD analysis project Ga0315284, IMG submission 203696) | Sediment microbial communities from Yellowstone Lake, YNP, Wyoming, USA - YL17G09_16 | ecosystem: Environmental > Aquatic > Freshwater > Lake > Sediment | place: USA: Wyoming | collected...
TACCCATACGGCCTTTGAAATTACGGTTCATTGTCGAAAGGCATTTCTCCCCGTCGCCGAGAATCCCCATGTGGACGCCGACACAGGGGCCGCAGCCCGGAGAGTTGATCGATGCGCCCGCATCGTTGAAAATTTTCAGAAGTCCTTCATCGAGCGCCTGACCGTACACAGTCCTTGATGCGGGGACAATGATGAGCCGCGTGCCGGGATGGCGTTTCTTTCCCTTGAGAATCTGCGCTGCGATCCGCAGGTCTTCCAGCCGCCCATTCGTACAGGTTCCGATAAAGACCTGGTCGATTTTTACACCTTGTGCCTGGTCGATCGTATGGGTATTGTCAACCCGGTGCGGAAACGACACATACGGCATGAGCAGTGCGGCATCGATATCGATGACCCGTGCATAGACGGCGTCCGGATCCGGTTTGATTTCACAGTAATCGCCGCTACGTCCCTGCGATTCGAGGAACCGTTTCGTTTCCTCGTCGGACGCCAAGAGCCCGGTTTTCGCGCCGGCCTCGACCGCCATGTTCGACAGCACCATCCGCTCGTGGAATGGCATCGTATCGACTGCGGGCCCGCCGAACTCGAGCGCCATGTATGTTGCGCCGTCGGCGGACATCTTTCCGATCAGGAAGAGAATGAGGTCTTTTGCATACACACCTTTCGGGAATTCACCCGTCACATTTACCCGGATGGTTTCAGGGATTTTCATCCAGGTTTTCCCCAGCGCGATACCGATCGCCACATCGGTCGAACCCATGCCGGTCGAGAACGCGGCCATAGCGCCCCCCGTGCATGTATGGGAATCGGCCCCGATGAGGACATCGCCCGGTTTCAGCCACCTCTCACTGATGAGTTGGTGACATATGCCCTCGCCGATATCCGAAAGGTGAACACCCGTCTTTTTCGCAAACTCACGCAGGAGCATGTGGTCGTTGGAAAGTTCCCTGCGCGAGGAGGGCGCCGAGTGGTCGATAAAGAGCACCGTCCGGTCGGGATACGCCGCCTTCACCATGTTCAGCTTCTCAAGCTGACGGACCGCCAGGGGGCCGGTACCGTCCTGGGTCAGGCAGACATCGACCTGAATGACCGCGAGTTCATTGGCATGTACATCCTTTCCGGCATGAACGCTTAAAATTTTTTCTGCTAACGTAAATCCCATTGACACTCCCGATTCGATCGAAAAAATGAATGCAAACAGATAAAACATTTCATTATCGGGCGCGTGAAAAAAATACTTTTTCACCGCTCTCTTAAATATAATATAAATCCGTTATGTGTTCAATCCAAAGAAACGCGACAACCATCCGAAACGGTTTGCGTACCTGTCTGCGGCCTTTCACCGGGAGCTTTTCCGATTCAGCCGGAACATCTATTCGGGAAAAATCTTGCCGGGATTGAGTATATTCCGTGGATCGAGGGCGCGCTTGATGCTCTTTTCGAAAGCGACGGTCGCAGCGTCCAGCGCGATAGGAAGATACCGCCGTTTGGACATCCCGATACCGTGCTCCCCGGACAGTGTCCCGCCCATGCGGATCACCTCGCCGAATAGCTCGCCCACAGCCTGTTGGACACGTTCCACTTCTTCCGGACGTTCCCAGTGGGTCATGAAATTAACATGAATGTTACCATCGCCCAAATGCCCGAAAGTCGCTACCCTGACAGTGTGTTTCTTTCCCAGGTTCTCGACATACGCACAGAGCCGCGGAATGAGCGAAATCGGCACGCAGACATCCTCGTTGAACTTGAGGGGGGCTATCACGGCGATTGCAGGCGAAAGCGACTCCCGTAGTTTCCAGATCGCATCATGTTCTTCCGGCGTTTTCGCTGTTATACAGTCCACTGTAGTGCGCCGTTTGAACAGCCCGGTCAGTATCCGTTCCCCCGCGGCGACTTCATCAGCATCACCTTCCAGTTCGACGATGAGGAGCGCACCGGCCTCGCCCGGAATGGGGACCCGCGCATAATCGCGTACCGTTTCGATGCAGTGTCTGTCCATGAATTCGAGCACCGATGGATTCACCCCCGAGGCGAGTACCTCGTTGGATGCGTTTACAGCCTCAATCAGCGTTCTGAAGAGCACAAGCACCGTAAAACGGCTCTCCGGTGCCGGAATCAGCCGCATCGCGATTTCGGTGACGATGCCGAGCGTACCTTCCGAACCTGTTATAATGCCGCCGAGGTCGAACGGCGACTCGGTCTCGGTATACACGCCGGTAGAAATTATCTCACCGTCGGCAGTGACGAATTTCATGCCTTCCACGAAATCCTTCGTCAGACCGTACTTCACACAGCCGAGGCCGCCTGCGGATTCCGCCACATTTCCGCCGATTGTCGAGAATTTAGCCGAAGCCGGTTCGGGCGGGTAATAATGCCGGTGTTTCGCGGCCACTTGCTGGAGGGCGGCGGTGACAACACCGGGCTCGAGGAAACAGAGCCGGTCCTCTGTGCTGAAGTGGAGTATCCTGTTCATGCGCTCCATATTCATGAGTATCCCACCGCGTTCGGGAACCGCTCCACCCGTCATGCCGCTTCCCGCTCCGCGGACGACCACGGGGATACCGTGCACGGAAGCACAACGCACAACCGCCACAACCTCGGATTCAGCGGAAACATGCACAACCACATCGGGAATCGCGGTCTCATGCTGGCTATCATAGGAATAGGAAACGCGCCCGGCAGTATCGGTGAAGACATTGCTGGCGCCGACTACCGATTCCAGTTCCCTGACAAGGGCTCTCTCCATCAAAACACCTCGTTACTCCGCCGGTCGCTGATATTTTTATTCGGCCCCGAGCTTTCCCTTAAGTTTTTCGGCAACAAAATCGGGAACAAAATTGCTCACATCACCGCCGTGCATGGCGACCTCCTTTACCATCGTGGAATTCAAATAGATGTATTCAACGGAGGGCATGAGGAAAACACTCTCGATTTCGCGCGAGAGCTTCCGGTTCGTCAGGGCGATCTGCAGTTCGTACTCGAAATCTGACACAGCACGCAATCCGCGGATGATCGAGATTGCGCCGGTCTGGCGGGCGAAATCGACTGTCAACCCTTTATAACCGGTCACCTCGATACAGTCGTGTTCCTTGATGCCCGCGATGGCATCACGGGTCATTTCGATGCGTTCCTCGAAGGAAAAAAATGGTTTTTTCCAGGGATTGCATGCAACGGCGATGACAAGCCTGTCGAAAATATGAAGCGCCCTCGAGGCGACATCGACATGACCCTTCGTAATGGGATCGAACGTTCCCGGATACACTGCAAGTTTCACGATGGACACTCCCTCCTCACATCAGTGCTTTCAGTTACATTATATCCTTCAATTTTCATCCCGGCACAATCAACCCGGGTCAGGAAACAGGGCTCGATATCCTCACCTGCTTTCGGCGGTGCCATCCATGCCGTACAGCACAAGCCGTGTATCGCCGTACCGGCGGTCAAAAATCTTATGCCACTCATTCTCACGTTCCGGAAGAGACTCTGTGTGACGGATAGTGACACCCATGACGCCCGTAGCAGAGAGAAGTTTCAAGCTGAATACAAGCTCGACCGTTCTGCGGGCAAGCCCCTTCTCATAAGGAGGATCGGCAAAAATGAGATCGAACTTCCGTCCCTCGGCGCCCAAGTGTTTCAGCGCTTTCGGAACATCGGTACAGATGACCTCGGCATGTTCACCCAGTTCGACAAGGTTTTCACGGATAATACTGCACTGGCGATGTCCGATGTCGACCGACACGAGGGACCCGGCTCCCCGTGAGAGCGCCTCGATCCCGAGAGCTCCGGTACCAGCGAACAGATCGAGCACCTGCGCCCCTGTCACATCACCAAGTACATTAAAAAGGGCTTCACGAACCCTGGCCAGAACCGGCCGGGTGGAAAGCCCCCGTGGTGCTTTCAGTTTTCTTCCGCGATGTCTGCCGGCGATGATTCTCATACGGTCAGATTTTCGAAATTGTCCGAAGTGAAAAAGAAGCTTTCACTGTGTCGAAGGGATGCCCGGCCGCTTCGGGTACAATCACCATCCTGTACACGCGGATGGGACTATCTTCGGGACAGAGGGCGCCGACAACCTGCTTGAGTCCACCATACGTTCCCGCGAGCTTAAACGGGAGGTCCTTGTCGGTATACGATGTTCCGGTACGGGGGGTGCCGCTGAAACGGACGCCGAATTCCTTGCTGCGGTCAGCGACCGGAGTGGCCAGCGCCACCAGATCATCAGTCGGAATGACATCGAGTATCTCCGGAACGGAGATCCCGCTCATAACGCCGCTTACAATGAACTTGTACACCGTTTCGGAAGAGCGGCTCCTTTCCGGCAGCGTCTTACCAGTTATGGACCCGAGCGAACCGAGGCCGGTGATGAAATCGTTTATACTCGCATGGCTGAACGCGATCCCCTGGATGTCATACGTTCCATCATTCATGATGACAACCGATGTCAGCCATACTTTTGGCGGGACCACATCGCTCACCTTGTTGAGCGCGAAGAATACCGGATCGGGCTCAGCAGCAGGTGCGGGTGGGGGGGGCGGGGGTGGGGGCTGTACAGGGACAACCACTTCGGGTTTACTGACAAACAGCGAAACGATGGTATCCGTCTTATAATACGCGACTGCTCCGAGCACAACGACAATAAGGAGCACGACCAGCGCAGGCATACCGATAAAACTCTTTTTCTTTTCCTTACCGGATACGTCTGTTATTTTTTCGGGTTCGGTACTATCCGGGGAAGCCTGAGCGGTCTGCTCTCCGGAATTTTCAACGGACGATTCTTCTGTCGCACCGGCTTTCCCCGGGCCTTTTCCTTCGGATAAATTGATTTTCAGCATTCTTCAGACCTCCATAGCCCTGAGAGCGAGTCCGAAACATGTGGTAAACGCAGCCCCCATACCGGAAAGCTCCTCATGAACCTCCCTCATATCATTGCTGGCTGAGGCAAACGGGTCCGAAAGCACAGCCGTAAGACCGGTTTTCGATCCGATTTTTTCTACAATATTCCCGATGTATGCGCCTCCACCGGCGACCACCAGTCTTTCCGGCGACACTCGCCCGGAACCTTCTGCACGGCCGGTCAGCCTCACGACCGAATCATACACATGCTCGACGAGGCGCTCAATGATGGAATCGTCAATTGTTTCTATCCCTTTACGGTCGAGTATCGGCAGGACTCCGGCAATCTCCTCGACATGTATGGGAAACGATTCCATGGCGACAGGGACCCCGTTTTCCACCGCAACCGTGGTAATCCCCTCCGCTTCGACCGAGGTGAGTATGACCGAACCGCCCGTGGTTTCTCCGCATCTCTCACACCCGTTATACAGAGCAACAGGTTCCACATCCACAAAATACCCGATGCCTGATCCGAGGACGCCATCGAGAAGATTCGCCCTGCCGGCGAAAATAAAACCCGTATCGTTCACCATCACCCTGTCGAAAATATATGCGGAAGGAGGTGAAATGAGCTTTCGTTCGATTTCCCACCCGAGTTGCTCATCCATCTCTGAATCGTCCATCTCCTCCTCACGTTGAAAACTTGCCCCGATAAAATCACCCGGCGCAAGCCCGATCGCACAGGGTGCTTCTCCGAGCTCAATCCCCTGTGTACCGCTGAATTCGTCCAGACGCCCCTCGTTTTTCCCGGCTGTGAGGCCAACAATCCTGAATCCGCCATCTCCGGTCATCTCGACCTTGAGTATCCGGATTCCATCCCTGCTGTATCGAATTCCGATTCCCTGTGGCACGTCTCAATCCCCTGGACAGATATATGAACGGTGCAGTTTATTATCTATCTTTATAGATTAATATACACATACCAGAATTATTGTAAAGCTCTTTTTTGTATTGATATATTCAGAATTTCCTATGTCCTTGAGCGCTGTCCTCACCCACAGTGATGAAAGTGCGGATCGCCTCATAGGTTGCGGGACCTATGCCGCGCACCTTCATGATCTCTTCAGGGCTGCTGAAAGCACCGTGCTTCTCACGATACACGGCGATTGCGGCTGCTTTCACGGGTCCGATACCGGGCAGGGTCTCGATCACCGTAACATCGGCACGGTTGATGTCAACCACCGCCGCCCGGCTGAGCTCCGCCGCGGCAGAATCCGGCGAGGTCAATGCTGTGGGGAGTTCGACTGCGTGCCTGATCACCCTCACCTCATCGGGCGTTTGATGACGGTACAGTACATACCGCACACCCCAACCCAGAAGAATGGCACCGGAGAGGCATGCGATTGCGATCCGGTCGCGTACGGAAAAAAGCGCCATCACCGTTCCTCGTACAAAAGCCGCAACACAAGCTCGCCGATTTTCCCGAGGCTTTCCGGCGAACACTTGTCGGGCGTATCCGATACAGTATGCCAAAACAGATAGGTAAAGTCAATAATATCCACAGACGGGATACCGCGCCCTATCAACGGCACATGATCGTCGAGTATCCCGACCGGCTCGGAATCAATGGGGATGTGAAGAGCTTTGCAGTGACGGACAATCCGTTCCCAGACACGGGGTGCCGACTTAATCGACGAAAAATCACTTGACAGAACCAGATCACTGTCGCCGACCATATCAAGGAGGAGAGCATATTCGGGCCGGAAATTCTGCGGCATCACCGAAGCGAAATGCCGTGAACCGAGCAGCCACGATGCATCGTCCCTGTACCGGCCACCGTCCTCGCCGTCAAATAACACGATATCCACACCGACCGGGGGCTCCTGTCCGGCCAGACAGCCGGCGATTTCAAGCAGGACCGCCACACCGCTTGCGCCGTCGTTGGCACCGGGCACAGGCATGTCATGGTGTGCGGGATCGGGGTCCCTGTCGGCATGGTGGCGGCTATCCCAGTGCGCGCAGAGGAGCACCCGTTTCATTGTGCCGGGATAAAACGACGCCAGGATGTTTTTCATCGAAGCTTCAGTGCCGCCGAATGTCCCGTTGAACGGCTGAACGGTCACCTGGGAGGTATAATCCCGGAGAACGGAAACAAGCCAGTCGGCGGTTTTTTCGTGCGCCTCGGTTCCGGGGACACGTGGTCCGAATGAGACCTGACGCTCGAGATAACCGAACGCATGGTCACGGTCGAACTTCGGTGGTCCGGGATTTCCCGTGCCAAAACATGACACTCCCGGCAGGGCAGTGAAGATGACCGCAGCCGCGCCCCACCTCAGAATTTGAGCTCGCACCATATTGTCACCTCGTTGACCTTGTGCACCTTTTTCGTTATGTCTTTCGTGCTGGAAAACATCATTGTCGATCCGCCGCGGAATTTCTGTGAGAACCGGTATTCAGCACCGAAGGATATAGAATTCGATTGTGTTTCCTGAATCTTCGCTATTCTCTCATTGCCGACCTGACGTTGTGTTGTGCTGAGATTCGTCTTGAATTCGCCGGACAGGTCGATAGCGCTCCTCACCTTCGAACTCCTGAAAAACGGGAGTTTCTGCGGCGTCAGCGAATACCGTAAGGTCGTGGTCGTCCCCCCGGTATCGACAAGAGACATGCTCCTGACCTCGCCGGACACATCATAGGTCGTCTGCCGGGTATTATTGAGTGAAAACGACAGATCGACCCGTTTGATCACTTTCGCAGAAATGCTGAACAGGGGAGAATACCGTTTTTCCGTTCGGTCCGTTTTCGGTTCCGGATTGTCATTCTGCCAGTTTTTCGACTTGGTGACGGCATAGGTCGAAGTAATATTCATGTTTGAAAAGTAGTTTTTCACAAAAGGCACCTGCTTGTCAAAATTCGGCCAGGACAGCGATATTTCGGGGTATGTGGCACCTTCTTCACGCTCATTGACCGATGAGGAGATACGTCGGGCACGCTCGATCTTGCCGGTTGTCCTGACCTGAATATTGAGCGGAAACTGTATACTCGTCCGAGCGTTGTACGTTTGCGTGATGGCCGAAGTGTTACGGCTCGACATGACACTGCTGGTGTCGGGAGGACTGATCGGCTCCTGTCCCAGGCGCGCCATGAAGCCGGGGCGGTCGGTCAGGCCGGAATAATTGAGCTGTTCGCCCTCGCGGTACTCGAGAGATATCGGGCTCACCGACCGTGAAATGGCCATCACAATCTTCGTTCTGATTCCCTCTCCCTTTTTTTCTACCTCTGCCCCTATCTCAGCCTCTTTTACCTTTTCCTCGACTAGTTTTTCTTCATCCTTTTTCACAGGTTCTCTTTTCGTATCATTTTTCCCCGTCTCACCGGGGGCAGGAGGCTGTTTTCCATTGGGAGATGGCGGCTGTTTTCCATTGGGAGATGGCGGCTGCTCAATTGTTCTTTCCGGCAGCTTTTCCCTCGAAGTTCCGTCCTCCGGGGCTCTCCTGTCCGTTTCAACGCTATCCGGCGGTTCGATCTTTTCAGGTTCGGCCGGTGGGGATTCCCTGCCTTCCTCCCCTTTGTCACCATTCTCGTGTCCGGGTGTTGCTTCCCCGTCCTTTTTCGCAGGTTCGGGTTCGCTGTCATTCTTTCTGTCGGTATTGTTTTCCTTTTGTTCATCAGTACGTTCTTTACTGCCGCCTTCGGTATCTGTATCCTTTCCCCCTCCCTTTTTTATCCAGGGGAACAGCGACCCCCAGGTGGGGCGATTCGGATCACGTTCCTGAGTCGACTGTGCGGGTCTCGGCTTCCCGCTGAGTTTCTCTTCGAGTAATTTATTCAGCGCAAAATCAGCTGTCGCGGAAAACGTCTTCCTGAACTGCACAGTTCTTGAACCAAGCTGGCTGGAAAGACTGTACTTGGGATTGTTATCTTCTTCGTACTGGAGGTCGTAATTATATTTGTTGGTGATATTGAGAATCTCCGGCCCTTCGAGCGATAGTCTGTTCCCCTCGGTGTACTTGACTTCCTTTTTCAGAAAAAGGTCGTGATCACGGTCGAGTTTGTAGTCATATTTGATAAAACCGAAAGGCCTGTACCCCATATTGATCGTTTCCTTCGAGGTTTTTATTCGCGTGGGCGCTTCTCTGATGTCCTCGATATCGGTCAGGAAATCGCTCTTCTGGTTGAAGGTATAATTATAATTCATGGTGTTGGGAGTATAATTGAATTTTGCGTTCGATATCTTTTTCCCCAGTGCGGTAGGCAGCTCGGGCATCCACTTCAAAAACACGAATCCCTTTTCCACAGGCGCTATGTCGTAGACAGCCATGAGCTGCTGGTTGGTGCTCATCGCAGTCCCCCTGCTCGGAGAAATAGTGTTGTTATCGCCCCAGTTGTATTCAGCCGATACTTTTTCGAACGCCCAGCGTGTGACAAGTCCCGTAACCCCCTTTTTGGTCTCGTCGTGCTGTTTTTTATACGAAAACCGGAATTTCTTGTTTTTTCCATAGGTGCGGTAGTCTTTCTTCCGGTCTTCCGGGAGCACGATGTCCGATCCGCTTTTGAGCCGCGGGAGGGCTTCGTTTTCATCAAGCGATATCGATGTACGGACATTGAGATTCCACCGCTTGGGAGTGAACTGGTCCAGATTCGCCTCGATCTGGGTGCTCCACTTCATATCGTCGTTCCCCGTACCTTTTTTCGCGTTCATGCCGTGGAAATCGGAATTCTGTTTCGAGACATTTCCGATGATGCTGATGAAACCGGACAAATCGGCGTTGAGACTTGTCTTGAATGCTGTTCCGCTCATATCACGAAGGTTGTCGAGCCGGAGTTCGTTCAGCCAGACCTCATTCGTCAGCCCCCCCACCTCCTGATTGTTTTTGAAGCCGATCGAGATGATCTTGATATTGTTGAGCGATGGCTTCCCCTTGAGCGTATAAATCTTCGCGCCAACCGAATCGACGACCGAAACGGTATCCGAAATACCATACTCGGGAAGAAGTTTCAGATTGGTGCAGGTGGCCAGATCGATATCTATGTCGTTTTCCTTCGCCCACCCACGGTATATGGGAGAGCGGTATTCATAATAATTGTTCCTGTCACCGCCGAACTGTACTACGAGCTCATAGTCACTTGTTCTCTTGCCCGGAGAGGGGGAATCGTTCGGTCCATGGACAAACATCTTGAGTCTGGAGTAGTCGGTGAAGTCCATTTTTTCGAAATTACGGTAAATATACCCGGTGTGGCCCGGGGCGAGGTTTTCCACCTCGATCACGATGGACTGCTCTTTCTGCCGGATTTTCTTGTCGCGGTTGAATTCACCCTTCACCCCGGGGGGAGAAGTATAATCGAGGTTCTCAAAGGAGTTCTTGTTCGAGATACGAAGTTGTTCGGCAGGGTCGTCTCCGGAGATATCATTGTCGTCCGCATCGAAAACTCCCTTCTCGAGCCAGTTGCTCTCGACGATCTCCATGGAGGCGATCTGTACGATTGTCGAATCGGTGTCGGTAATCCAGAGGCGGCTGAATTCAATGAGCGTCGAATCGGGCTTCTGCTCCGTGCCGTCCTGTATCGCACTGATGTTGTTCCAGAGGGGGATCCTGAACAGCCTCCAGCCGGCCGGATCGCCCGATGGAACCGAATCCTCCACAAGGTACTCGTCGAACGGGTTTTCAAGCGAAATCGAGTACTCGTAATAGATGTTACGGGAGTCGAGAATACCGTTATGGTTGAGGTCCTCGGTATCCGGAACTCCCGCCACGTCGGAGTCGCGCGCATTCCCCTCAGTGCCGTTTATCCGGGAATAATCGTTCTTGTTGTCGGGATTGTACCCCCAGTTATCATGGTTCGGGTCGTGGTTGTCCGGGCCGTACCCCGGTTCGGACCTGCTGAACAGGTTGTCGAGCCCGGTATCTTCTTCCTCGGTGAGGACACCGTCACCATGACCCTGACCCGGAATGGGAATGTCTTCAGTATCGAGCAGGCCGTTGTGTGCTTCGAGGGGGAAAAAGTCCTCTGAAATGGACCCGAGATCGATTTTCAGCTCGCCCTTGCCGCCGCGTACCCACACCTCGATATACCGTGCCCGTGACAGGTCGATTCCCGTCCCCCAGAAAGCGCTCATGACCCCCGCGAAACTCTCGTCGTCAGCCACCCCTTCAGCCTTGCCGTAAGCGAGAGTGAGCACATGGACGGTGTTCTCTCCGGCGGAGGTCTCCTTGTTCGGCCAGATGTCCTCCGATCTCGTCCTGTCCCAGGGATTGTACCACTGGAGACGGCCCCGATTTTTCAGCCGCATACCCATCCCTGTGGCGGGATCCGGCGGGGAGGCGGTCGTCCAGTTGGTGCGTGTGATGCTCATCGGGGTATTCTGGGAACCCTCGAAATCGTCGATGGTCACCTCGCCGTGGGTGTTGAGTGTCGGCAGGCTCTGCGCGATCTCACCCTGGATGCGTATACTCGAGGGTCTGCTGGCGACAATGAGCGGGAGCATGTCCACTGCTTTTGTCACGAACGCGGGACGGAAATTCAGATCGGTATCCACATCGAACAGCATCATCCGAGAGGGCTCGCTGCCGAGTCTCACCCGCTTCTCTTTCGTTGACTCGTTATTGAAGAGGAACACACCGCCGATCCGGGATTCGGAGAGCAGATTGTAGTCCGCACGGACACCGAAGAGCGACTTCTGCATCTCCTGGAACGCGGCCGCTTCCTGATATTTGATATCGATATCTGCGGTTGAGCTGATTTCATCGTTGATGATGGTGATTTCGCCGGTCATGTAGTTTATCCGGTAATCCGTCCCCTTGACAAGCTTGCGTCCATCGGCGACTACCGACTCCGAATTTTCGAGAATACCACCCATTCCCTCCCCGATTCTGTAGCTCTGCTGCCTGTTCGCCGTTTTGACCTCGATGTAGTATTTCGATGCCTCCTGTTTTTCCTGCATGTTGTAAACATCGTATATCTGGGGCACACGGTCCTGAAGATCCACGGTAACCCCGCTTGGCCTTTCTTCCGGATCGAACGGGCGGAGAATCGGGAAAATGAGTTCCCCCCGGAAAGGATTGACGAAGCCACGGTTGAAATCGACCTTGTTATCCGGTGTCGGATTGCCGTTTTCGTCCACCTTGTCGATGCCGAGTATCTGGATATAGGGGATACCGTTTTGCTTGTCGCGGGACACACCATCAGTCGCCTCGCGGTAGATGCGGATTTCGAGACCGTCCATGTCGATGTTACGCTGCCCGAGGTCGTAAACGTTTTTCCATTCGAGGTTCCATGTGTCAGTATCGGTGGGTCGCTGTCCCTTGCGCTTGATAAGCTTGAACACATTGCGGGTCGTCGGGTCCTCGGCGTTGTATCCCAGTTTTCCGAATTCACGCCCGTCCCTGGTCACTATATTGACGCCGACAGTCCACTCGTCAGGAACACGGTCTCCGAACTGGATGAATCCGAGACTCCTGTCAATATAGTAGTCCCGGGGGTCTGCACGGTGAAAATATCCTTCGACATAGGCGTCAGGGTTTTCATCGCCGCTCTCCATGTTCATGGGCCAGGCGATACCCGGGTAAGCGTAAGTTCCCTCACGGGTATCGTTCGTATCGATCCCATCGTCGATATATACTTCGAATACCGCGAGTGAGTCTGCGGGGTCATAGAGAATGCGGTCCAGTGAGTCACGGTACAGTTCAAAGTTATTCTTGTATAAGGCATCGATGAAGAAGTACGTGTTGGATTTGTAGTTGTAATCCCGAATCTGGAGAGTGGCTTCCTCGGCTTTCCCCTTGAAGCTTTTCGCGTTCGATTCGCTCTTCTCCTGCGAGGCGATGGCAGTGATTTCGACAGGGCCGAGCTGCGCCTCGGTACGGATACCGAAAAGCCCCCTGTGGCTGCCAGTATACCCGGAAAAAGTTGCGCCCTTGAGGTTCAGCGAAGTGTTTCCCGCTTCAATGTTCTTGATAATGTCGTGTTCCTTTCCCTTATACTTCAGGCTGATGTTTTCTTCCATATTGGATAACGAGCCGGTCTGGGTATCCTGCTTGATGTCCACCGTTATCCGATCGCCGACATTGCCCTGAATGGAAAAGCGCGGTTCCTGTTTCATGGTGAGCGAGGGGAAACTGGTATTCTTTGTTGTCGCAGTCTCGATGACTCCTTCGTCGTACTCGCTCTTTCCGGAGAATTCAATGCGCTGCTGGCCATCGATGCGGACGTTGGTTTTGCCGCCGATCAGCCCCTCGAAACGCTTGCCGACCGGAAGCACGAAATCAAGATCGCTCACACCACCGGTCCGCTCCACCGTCCATTCATTCATCCGCTTTTTTCTTTCCTTCTCCCATAAAAGTGAGTTTGTGTTTTCGATATGTTCGCGGAAGAAGTCGTCGAAGGAAATGAAATAGTAGTTCTCGACCCGTAGGCCGGGGATACTGTTAATACGGCGAACCCTGTTGTTGGCGATATCGATGCTGTCTGTGACTGTCTTGACTGGTTTTTTAATCATCGGGGGGCTGGGAAGCCCGAATGGTACGAGCCGGCCGCCACCCTCCTTACCGGCATCTTCCGTATCAATCGTTCCGGGAAGCAGGGGTTTGTCGGGAAATATGACTTTCGATCGCGCCTTGAGCACCCGATCGTACCAGCGGATGTCGAAGTATTCCGCACCTGCCGGAAAGGCGGCAGTCAGCGAAATGACCAGGGAGCTACACAGCACGAAAAAGACGGACTTTTTCATCACCAAAATTCTCTGTGACCGTTCAAATATACGTACTATTCAGGCTATTCAGTCCTGTCTCATGACTCAAGCGATCACAAACGGCGATAAGCAGTCCCCTCTTGCACAGGTGGATTATTGAATGGAATCATATAATGTTGGGGAATTATATGTATATTCATATTATTTATCAAGAAAAAAGTGAAAGTACCCTTTTTTTCTCTCTATCGGAATATTTAACACAAACTCAACATCATGGCTAAAAATGTCCGGCCATCAGCCGATATTCATGGAACGGCTCTCACAGGCTTGCCGGGACATTCCTGCGTATATGGATCAATGGAACCACGTAATTGACATGAGCGAAGATAAGCGACGTATTGAGAATTACGGAATAATTTTTTTACTTGAAACTCACTGTATAAATTCTTATATTCACGAGACATTTCTCATATATTGTGGTGCGAATTTCACACAGGAACAGTGGTGAGGCGGGAGTATGACGGGTATTCTCTATCATGACGATTTCATAGCACACAACACGGGAATGGGGCATCCGGAGAGACCTTCACGGGTGACGGTCATCACCGAAGCGCTGAAACAGGCGCCGTTCTCAGGATCGCTTGTGTGGGACGAACCCCGCCTCGCAACCGTCGAAGAGATCGAGTACGTTCACAGCCCAAGCTATATCGAACGTGTCAGGACTACTTCGGAAAGGGGGCCGCAATACCTCGATTCACCGGACACACTCGTTTCCAAACTCTCCTATACCGCCGCCCTCCGCGCCGCGGGTGCTCTTTTGACCGGCATCGACGGTGTTCTGGAGGGTAAATATACGACTGCATTCTGCCCGGTACGGCCGCCGGGGCATCACTCGAGGTATTCCATGGCCATGGGTTTCTGCCTGTTCAACAATATCGCCATTGCCGCGCGCTACCTGAAGTACCACCACAACATCCTCAAGATCCTTATCGTCGATTTCGATGTCCATCATTGCAACGGGACCGAGGAAATGCTGTCGGGCGACAATGACATCCTGCTGTTCAGCATTCATCAGCATCCTCATTATCCCGGTACGGGAACCGGAACCCGGATGTATTCCCACTCCGGCGGAGTTTTCAATTATCCGGTACCCCCCGGCACGGGCGAAACCGAATACCTTAAGGTGATCAAGGGAAAACTCGCCGATTATGTCAACATGTTCGAACCGCATTTCGTGCTCATTTCCGCGGGATTCGACGCTCACCAGGACGACCCGCTCGGCGATATGCGCCTCACCTCGGAATCCTATTATACGATCACGAGGGAAATCGTGAAGTTCGCCGACCTTCACTGTGATGGCAAAATCGTCTCCACACTCGAAGGCGGTTACAATCTCGATGCACTGGCAGAATCCGCGCGGTATCATGTCCGGGCGCTCACCGAAGCCACGGGCTAAAAGACCGTTTCACCATAACATCGTAACAGAGTGAAGAGGTTGATGTGAAAGTACTGGTTATCAATTGCGGAAGTTCATCCGCAAAATTTCAACTGATCGAGACATCCGATGGCACCGTGCTCGCAAAAGGTATCATCGAACGAATCGGGTTCGAACATGCGGGTTTCACCTATACCCTCGCAAACGGCGACACGAAGGTTGAAATTATGCCGGTTCCCGATCACAAGGTGGCACTTCGGAAAATTCTCGAAAGGCTGACTGCCGGCAGCGACAGCGTTGTGAAAGACCTTTCGGAAATCGGTGCTATAGGCCACCGGTTCGTCAATGGCGGCAGCCGGTTCGTCGAATCGGTTGTATGGAATCCCGAAGTTCACAAAGATTTGAAGGAGGTACTCGACCTTGCACCCCTCCATAATCCTGCGAATATGCTCGGTATAGAGGCATGTCTCGATGCGATTCCGCAGACGCCTCAGGTCATCGTGTTCGATACCGCCTTCCATTCGAGGATGAAACCCGAGGCGTATTTCTATGCTCTGCCGTATATATACTACGAGCGTTACGGTATAAGAAAATACGGGTTTCACGGTACATCACACTATTACGTGTCCCGGCGGGCTGCAGAACTCGCCGAAAGGCCAGTCGAAGACCTCCTGATCATCACCTGCCATCTCGGGAATGGCTGTTCCATCGACGCGATCAGGGACGGTTACGCTATCGAGACCTCGATGGGATTCACTCCCCACGAAGGGCTCATCATGGGGACACGGTCCGGCGATGTCGATGCGGCGGCCATCCTGTATATCATGAAGAAGGAAGGCATTTCACCGGAAGACATGGACGACATCATCAACAAGAAAAGCGGCCTTCTCGGCACAACGGGAATATCCCCGGACATACGCGAAATCATAGATGCGGCTTCATCGGGAAACGAACGTGCACAACTCTGCCTCAGGATGTTCGCCCACAGAATCAAGAAATACATCGGTGCCTTCGCGGGATTCCTCGGCGGACTGGATGTACTCGTCTTTACTGCGGGGATCGGCGAAAACAGCCCGCTCATCCGTTCTATGGCCTGCGAGGGTTTGTCGTTTCTGGGCATCGAGGTCGATGAAACGAAAAACAACACGGTGCCGAAAGGTCGTGAAACAGCGATTCACCATGACGGCTCCCCGGTCAGTATATTCGTCATCCCCACCAACGAGGAAATCGTTATCGCCCGTGAGGCTGAAAAACTGTGCGGATTGTAACCGAAAAAAACATATCCGGGATGGTTCGGACACCATGGCCTGTTCTGACAGGAATAGGGGCAGATGGAATGACAGCCGGAAAATAATGGTATCCGCCTGCTTGATCGCCATGGTTCTGTCAGTTTTCACCGGGTGCGACGGTGCTGATCATCCAATCGACCATCCCCGGCAGCCCGGCACGGTGCTGATAACGTTTCACGAGGGGCGGAACTGGCTCAGTTATCTTACTTTCTTCCGGGTTTTCAAAAGGGCGAAACCGCCGCAGATTGCGTTGTGGCTCGAAGAGCCGGACGGCACTTTCGTCGTGACCCTGTATGTAACCCGCCGGACCGCCGCCCAGGACTGGCGCCCGATGCCGTCCGAAAACAAAGGTGAAATCCGGCGGCCGTCCGCTCTTCCCATCTGGACGTACACACATGTCCGTGGCGGGATACAGCCCATAGAATCATGCTCGGCGTGCCATGACAGGCACCGTTCCGCCGTCAAGTCCACCGAAGGCGACCCGTTTCTGGACTCCATCACCGGCGCCACCCCTGAAACCGGATTCGAGAGAGAATGGAAAATCCCGCCTGAGCTGAAAACGGGAACATACATTCTCTGCGCTGAAATCAACCATTCGTTTGACTACAATGACACCTACCGGAAAGACCTGCCGGCAGAAGACCCGCTTGAAAACGGAGTCAACGGCCAGCCATCCCTGTTTCTCGCCGGACCGATTGCACTGGGAAAGACTGCAAGCCGGGTTGTTCTCAGGCCTCTCGGGCACGGGCACCCCGCGGGAAATGATGGAAGGGTATACGAAGGACTGGAGGGCATGACAACCGCCCTGTCGATAGTCAGAACTATCGAAGCCGACTATCATCCGTGAAAAAAATCATCCATACCCACATAACCTCAATTCAAGAGCGAGGTTCTTACCCGGATTGGAAACACCCCCTCTGAAACTGGTTTTCGACCTTATATGGTGCCTGATATTACACATTTTTTAATTCTTGATTAAATTATTCTTGCACATCGGATTTTAATTCGTTATAGTATAGCATTAATTTTGTATCACTATTCAATAGTACACACTACAGAAAATCGGTACTATCAATGATGTGGGGAGGTGCTTGTACTTAATGCCGGGTGTTATCGTTAAGGAAGATGAACCCTTTGAGAAAGCGCTTAAACGATTTAAAAAATCTTGTGAAAAAGCTGGAATCATCTCGGATATGAAAAAGCATCAGCATTTCGAAAAACCGAGTGAAAAAAGAAAACGCAAGATTAATGCGGCCAAGCGTAAAAGAATAAAATTGGAAAAAGTGTTCAACAACCGTTAGCAATATGACATGAAGATTTTATTCTTTTAAATAGTATGAGCGGTAGACTGAAAGCAGGCTACCGCTTTTCTTTTTAAAGGCCGGGCACTGCCCCGACACCATCCTGGACACACGATGATGAATGCGTTCGACCTTTTTCTGGCAGTTGTGACTATCGGGCTCGCCGTATCGGGTTTCCGTGAGGGCCTGATCCGCGGGGCGATCAGGCTCGTCGGATTCATTGTGACAATTGCAGCACTGGCGCTTTTTGCGGACCGAATCACCGGTTTCGTCCGCCTGTTCGAGACTTTACCGTACGGCGTCACAGCGACGGTGGTTTTCGTTGTGTGTTTCGTCTGTGCAATGATAGGTATCCACATCCTCGCTGAAACTGTCTACAGGCTGATAAGGATTACCCCGATCTCATTCATCGATTCCGGGCTCGGGTGCGCGTTCGGCATTGTCAAGGCGATGGTCCTGTGCGGTATCGTTGCGCTCGTCCTGTCCCTGGCGCCGTCACAGTCATTTTTTTACCACATGTACCGGACATCTGCTACGGCACATACCATGAAAAACCTTGTCTCAAGCATCATACCGGTGATCAGGCGCGTTGTTCCCCCCGACCGTCGGTATCCGCCGCAGGAAGAGCATCAGGATAAGGAAAAGAATGACGGACTCGTCTGAAATTTCCTCCTATAACGCTCATACGCTCCGTGTTCTCGAATACGACCGGGTCAGGGAAATTGTCGCATCACTCGCCGATTCCGAAGAGGGCAGGGCTGAACTCTCCATGATGTCCCCGAGCCGGGATGCCGACGCCGTTCGGGAAAGGCTTCAGGAGGTCGGGGAGGTCATGCGGGCGCTCAGGTTCGACGACCCTCTGCCGGGACTTTCCCTCCATGCAATCAGGGTACTGTTCCCGCGCCTGAGAGTCAAAGGCAATACGCTCGCGATCGAGGAGATTGCCGCAGTCGCCGATAACCTCGAACTCGCCGGTGACATCAGGGCGTATTTCGTGCAGAAAAACGAAAGCTATCCCCGTATCGCCCGTTTTGCAACCGACCTTTCCCCCCATGAGGACATCACCGCCCATATACGGAAAGTGATTACACCGGAATATGAAATCGCCGACGACGCCTCACCGAAACTGCTCTCCATACGAAACCAGCTCGCCAGGACACGGAATACCCTGCGAAAAACCGTGGAAAACATCCTGTCGAAACTCCCCGAAGAGGTGGTCAGCGAGCGTACGGTCACACTCCGCGACGGCCGTTATGTTATACCGGTCCGTGACGGAATGAAAAAGCACATGCCGGGCGCCGTGCATGACAGGTCCCAGACGGGACGCACTCTCTTTATCGAGCCCCTTGAGACCATTGAAGGCAACAACCGTGTCCGCGAACTGGAACTCGCCGAACAGGTCGAAATCATCCGTATATGTGCAGAGTTATCGGATCGCATCGCCGCGGTTCTACCCGACCTGGAACGCAATCAGGACGTGCTCGTCCTGATCGATACGATCGTGGCTAAAGCCCGGTACGGCGCCAGGGTGGATGGCGTCATTCCTGCCATCGCAGACGAATCCGTGCTGTCCATCCGTTCCGGCCGTCACCCGCTTCTGGACTGGAAATACCGGAAAAGCGGCGAGGGAACCATGGTCATCCCCCTCACCCTGGATATCAGCTCACGTATCCGGACGATGGTTATCACGGGGCCCAATGCGGGCGGTAAAACGGTGGTCATCAAGACGGTGGGGCTTCTGACCCTTATGGCGCTCTCCGGCATGCCCATCCCGGCAAACGACCTCACATCGGTCTTCGTACCCGCCGGTTTTTTCGCGGACATCGGCGACGAGCAGTCGATCGAGAACGACCTGAGCTCGTTTTCCTCGCACATGAAACAGATCGTGGTCATGCTCAGGGAAGCGGGTCCCGGTTCCCTCGTGCTGCTCGACGAACTCGGCGGCGCAACAAATCCATCCGATGGCGAGGCAATCGCTCTTGCGGTGCTCAAGAAGCTCAACCGCTCAGGCGCAGTGACAATGGCGACCACGCATCACGACGGGTTGAAGGTATTCGCTCACGATACCGAAGGAGCGGTCAACGCATCCATGGAATTCGACAACGAAAACCTCAGGCCCACATTCACTCTCAGGGTCGGTATCCCCGGATCGTCCTACGCGTTCGAGATCGCCGCGCGCATGGGCATGCCCGAGGATGTCCTCGATGACGCCGCATCCCTTGCCGGTGGAGAAAAGAAGAGTCTCGAAGGGCTGATCAGCGTGCTCGAGGAGCGGGTGAAAGAGGCGGATGAAGAGCTGAAAAACGCCTCGGCCGAGCGCATGAGCCTCGAGACTGTCAGGCGGAAGTACGAAGCTGAGATGGAACACATCACCACCCGGAAGAACGAGATGCTCGCCCGGGCGCTCGCCGAATCGCAGGAAATCGTCGAAGGGACCAACCGCCGTATCGAATCGATCATCAAATCGCTCAGGGAACACCACGCCTCACGGGAATCCATTCTCGAGGCGAAGGCTGTCATCAAAGAGACCGAGACCGGCTTACGGGAAAAATCTTCGCAGATAATACCAAAAAAACCGGAGAAAAAAACGGTCCCGGTCGTTTTATTGAAAGAAGGCATGACTGTCCGGGTTGAAAGTATCGGCTCGGACGCCGTGGTCGAGGAAGTGCTCGACGGCGGTGAAAAGGCGCGGATACGACCTTTCAGTGCACAAGCATCCCTCATTGTCGGGCGCGGGGACCTCTCGGTCAGTACGGTGAAGGAGAAAAAACCGGCTCAGCGCGTTATTATCAACGTTCAGTCGCCGAAACTATCGTCATATGAGATCAATGTGAGGGGGATGACTTTTGAGGAGGCCTGTGAAGAACTCGAGCGGTTTCTCGACGCCCTCCCCGCTTCGGGATTTGAAACCGGCCACATCATCCACGGGAAAGGGACCGGGGCGCTCCGGAAGAAAATCGGGAAATTCCTCGATGCGGACCCGCGCGTCGAGTCGTGGCGGCTCGGGAACTGGAACGAGGGAAGCTCAGGAGTCACTGTTGTCACCTTGAAAAAGTAGAGGGAACTGTGTATACACGGAACGAAACACGATGCATAACGGTCGGTTCGGTGAAAATCGGTGGAGGCAGCCCCGTCACCGTCCAGTCCATGACAAACACGGATACGAGGGATGTGCAGGCGACGGTGAGCCAGATTCAGTCGCTCACAAAAGCGGGATGCGACATGGTCCGGGTCGCTGTGCAGAACTCCGAAGCAGCGGTGGCATTCGGAGATATCCGCAAACAGGTCGATATCCCTCTCATAGCGGACATCCATTTCCGTCACAACCTCGCCCTCAGGGCGCTCGAATCGGGCGCAGACAAGCTCCGCATTAATCCCGGCACTATCGGCTCCGTCTCAAAAGTCAGGGAAATCGCGGCGGCTGCGCTGGAACGGAAAGTGCCTATCAGGGTGGGAGTCAACTCCGGCTCGCTGAAAAAAGAACTGCTCGAACGGTTCGGCGGACCGGTCCCGGAAGCGCTCGTTGAAAGCGCCGTGGAAGAGGTGGATATCCTTGACGAGATGGGATTTCACGATGTGTGTGTATCGATAAAATCGTCCAGGGTGCCGGACACCATCACCGCAAACATCATGTTCGCCAAAAGACGGAACAACCCTCTCCATGTCGGCATTACCGAAGCCGGAACGCTCTCCTACGGAACCATCAAGTCATCCTGCGGCATCGGAGCCATCCTGGCCATGGGGATCGGCGACACCATACGGGTTTCGCTCACCGCCGACCCGGTCGCGGAAGTCCTGACCGGCCTTTCCATACTCAAAGCCATGAAACTCAGGTCGATGGGTGCTGAATTGATCAGTTGCCCAACCTGCGGCCGCACGGAAATTGACCTTATCGGGCTCGCCGAGGAAGTCGAACGACGCGCCTCATCCCTCAAAAAACCGCTTGTGATCGCTGTAATGGGATGTACGGTCAACGGCCCCGGCGAAGCCCGTGAAGCGGACTATGGTATCGCGGGTGGAAAAGGGTTCGGGATACTGTTCAGGAAAGGAAAGGTTGTTTCAAAACTGCCCGAACACGAGCTTGTCGACCGGCTGTTCGCTCTCATCGAAGCCGACGAGGAATAATACCATTTACCAATTGAAATGCAATAAATTGAACAAGTTATGAACTACTGTATCCCCCCATTGTCCTCCCTTATTAAGGGGGGAAGTCCGAAGGACAGAGGGATCATACAGTTCAGTACGATTACTTGCATGTTATCCGGGAAATGGTTTAATTCATGAACTGAACACAACCCGGAAGCGCCCATACAAAATGCCGGCTGAAGGTTTTCACATCCAGCCGGCTTTTTTTTCCCCGCCCGGGCACGAGACCGGGATTGCCATCATTCCGCAGAAGTAGTACTCCTCGTGCCGAACCTGGTGAAAATGAGCATACCGAAAGCAACAGCCATAATGCCCACTTTCACGAGAAAACCGAGAATGGGGATGAACCTGATAACCGCCAGCACCAGAACACCGACAATCACATTCACCATGACTGACCGGTTTTCGGCTCCGTGGATGAAACGTCCCACCCACAGTGAGACACCGGTAGCGCCGTACAGATATGCCGCCAGCAGAAACAGGAGGAAGATCGGGATGAACGGAATGCCGATGATGGAAACAAGGAGAACAAGCGCCAGCACCGGTATTACGACGATCGCCAGAATGCCGAAAAGGAGGCTTTTCCAGAACTCCCGGCCTGTATGGTCAGCCATAAGCGAGACATTGTTCGGGAAAAAGTACGCAATAAGAACGGCGACCGCCAGCATGAATACCAGCTTCAACACTGCAATAATCAGGCCGATGATAATTCCGATAAACCCGAATATCCCTATGATCGGCCCGAAAATGAGGATTTTCATGAGAGTGTTCTTTAACCCACGGCCGAGCAGATCGCAGGATAACAGGTTGACTTTATCGCCGCCGACCACACCGCCGTCATCGATGATCATTCCGCCCCCAATGGAAACGGCATCACCGCTGATGTTCCCCCCGCTTCTCACCTGAATGTCGTCGCCAATCGCCACCGCATCGCCCTTGACGCTGCCGTCCCTGTCGACGATGACACTGCCGCCGATTGCGACAGCGTCTCCGCTGACCGTTCCGAACACATACACGTCTTCACCGAAGCTTACCGCATCATCGACCGTCTGACCGTACTTGACAATGACTTTCTTGCCAAACGAGAAATCCGAAGCGATAACTGTGGGTACCCAGACCGCCAGTATGAGAGCGACTATTGCGAAAACCTGTATGACACTTCCTGATGCCGTCTTTCCGCTACTGCTTGAGACACGAGACATTGCATACCTCCTGCTGTCGACAAGTCTGACAGTCCTCATTGTTGTTTGATAACCATGACCATTCCAGGATCGGAAAGGTCGCCACTCTGAGCAGCCGAGAGTCCGGTTGTCATTATCACAGCGCCGGGAATCACGAGGCGATTTCCCTCGACTTTTACTTGTCTGGTGATGTCCGACGCTTCATCACCGGCGAGATCCTGTGCAAGGACGCGTACTTTCCTGAGCGGCTCATTGAAAACAAGGGTCAGGCTCCGGTAATACCCGAACACACCGACGGGGCCAGTTACAGCGCCGACATCGAGCATGATATCGGCCTCGGGGGTATAATATCCCTTTTCCGGGGAAATCCTGCCGATTGCCGCCACAGCGACTGCGCCGTTCGGGTGACGACAGGCGATGACAAACGGCGGCTCGCCCTCGATACGAACCTCAGGGAGCGGAATGCCGCGAGTTACCCGTGCGGGCGCATACTGTTCGACGGTTTTATCCGCCACATTCGCAGTACTTTTCCAGTCTTCGGCGCTCGCCCAGAACTCGCCGGGAGCGAATTTCCATGAATCCATGAGTTCATGCTCATCAATCCTGACTTCGAGAGCGTTGGCGGGAAAGGCGGGAGCGATACGCTGCCAGCGGACTGCACGGGCGACTTCGTCGTTTCTCTTTTTGAGATGCCGCGGTCCTGTGAGGTAGATATCCGGATCGTTTCCGGGACGCCTGCCAACCATGGAATGCCGGAGAATACCCATTGTGCCACCTAATACTGCCGCGATATATACTTCATCATCGCAGTTGAGCAGAGCGTCGGCATCGGGATTTACCGAGGCCGCCTCCGCAACGTGGGCGAACCGTTCGAGCGTCGTCGAGCTCCCGAGCTCTGGGGAAATGTCATAGAGACGAACAATATCGGCATACATGGCCTTTTCGACTGCATTCTCACAATAGCCTGCTTCGATGTAGCCGTCTCCGGGGATGGAATTGAATGGGCCGCTTTGGGGTATCACACCGATCTCGAAGTGAAGACCAGGGTGTTTTTCGCGGACGAGGTCCTGGAAAAACCGCATCTTCTCGTCGTTCCCGCCCACATCCATTTTCCAGTAGTCGATCCCGGCTTCACGGCACCATTCAAGGCGCTCCCCCCAGTAGAGGCGTTCGTACGCCCTGTCGTCGTTCATCTGTTTTCGGCGGGCGTCGTCCTGCGGTGATTCGACATCCCTGAACCACAAGCCAATCCCTCGCCAGCCGTGGTCGCGTGCCCATTGATTGAGCTGTTTCAAGTTTCCGGCGAAGTCTCCTGTAAACGACGGGAATTTTTCTGGGTCGAGCCTGCACAGGCTACGGTAAGTCATGTCGTTGTTCACCGGGATATCCCAGCCGTCGTCGAGCACAATATACAGGTCATTCCGCACCCTGGGGTGAAATGTCGCCGCCCACCCCTCGGGCCCGAAGAGGGTTTTCTCGGTGAGATAATCGGCATGGTACCTGCCGATTCCCGAAACCAGCATGACAATCGGGTCGAGCTCTTCCGCTCCCTGACCGTGCATGTAATTCTGCGCAGCCCATGTGCACCAGTAGTCCGGTGAGGCGCCGGGTTCCGCGGGGACAAGGTTTCCCGGCATGGTGGATGATTCTTTCCCGGTACAGCCGCTCAATACCAGAAAAGCCGCACTTATAATAAAAGCAGTATAGTTCGATATAAAATTCTTCTCGGTCAGAATTCTCATTGTAACTCCTTTACATATACAATCATAAGGATTGAATTATTCACAACATTTCGCCGTTCGTACCGGTTAACAGTCCTTCGCAGCCGGTTGAGGGCGTTACACAATAGAGTACATGGGAAAAGGTGAGTGATACGTCAGTTCTGAAACGTTAAAGATGAAACGGGCTGTCCCTGCGAGTCTCATCATGAAACGGCCCACAAACGCACCTTTTTTTCTTCCTTTCAACGATTTTTATAATAAGACGCTTCATCAGCATCTTTTATTTCACCGAAAACGCAGGAGGCGACTCCTGCCCTGTTACGCAGGGAACCGTGAAGCATCCCAGCCGTATGTCACATACTCCGCGATTATCCCATCCTGATAGACATGGACAAGATTGAATCCCTCCGGGTGCCCGTCCCGGGGTCCGGCCCACCAGGCGCCACACACAGCCGCCGTATCGATGTAGTGTGCCTCTTTGTACCGGTAAAGCTCGTTGACATGGATGTGGCCTTCGAGCAAACCGAAGAATGTGCAGCCGGAAAACAGGTTGAAGAGTTCCTTGCCGTCGGTGAGCACGCCGCTTCTTCCCCAGGGAGCTGTGGGGCCTCTCTGAATCTGCTCATACAATGAGAACAGCGGTATATGGGCGACAGCGATGACAGGTGTTCCGGGAGCGAGCGTTGCCATGTCGTTTTTCAGCCACATCAGTTGATCAATGCCGATCTGACCGATATAGTGATAGGCCGGGCCGTTCTCGTCCTGTTCGATACCAACCGAATCGAGAACGATGAAATGTACCCCCTTATGGTCGAAACTGCGGTAGGTGGCGCCGTTGCCGAGTCTCTTCTTGAACAACTCCTTCCCCCAGTCGGGGTGGTCAAGGGGAACCTTTTCGGGCACGTAAATTCCGAACACCTCATGATTGCCCATCACCTGGTGCACCGGCATGTCGAACCGCGTGCAGCAGTCGGCGTACATATCGTACAGCATGAACGCCCGCATCTCGTCCGCTTCGAGGGCATCCATCACCAGATCGCCGCCGCTCACGGCGAAATCTGCTCCAAGGGAATTCATTTTCTCGATTGCAGCGAGAAATCCCTCGCGGCCTCCCCGTTCGGGCTGGACATGGACATCGGTGAAATGGATGAAGCTGAAAAGCTCCTGTGCTTCGGGTGAAGGTTGTTTCCGTGCGCAGGAACCGGCAAAAAGGCCTGACACACCCGCGAGGGCGCCGCCGATAAAATGCCGTCGATTCATTGAATCCCCCTTTCATTCCGTTCATGGTACATACCGTGCCCTGACCCTGAAGGACCGGTATGGCACCGAAGAACAAAGCACATCGAATTATATTCACAATGTATACGGGAACACTGCCGTGGAAAAGAATTTTTTCAGCGGATATTGAAGGTTACGCGACCGATCATTTGCCTTTCAGCTCCTCGGGGGTAACATCGCGCACGTTGAAATCTATAAGCTGTGCGTCCACATAGGCATCCGTCATACCGAGGAACTTGGATATGATCCAGTACATGAGATAGGTGTTCCGGTCAGTCCGGATGACCTCCTTATCCCATGCAGAATGATCGCCGCTCCTGAGAACATGATTTTTATAAAGATACCCTCCGAGAAGCACGGTTTCCGCACAGAAAAAGAGCGCTGCCTTCATTTTCCTGTTGTTATTGAGCTGACCCCAGCCGGGCACGAACAGCGAGTGATACATGGCTGTAGAGGGTTTGACTGTCATCCGTGGCACAATCACGAGGCTTTCAGGAGCGGTAATGGCAGGTTTCATGGATTCAGCGGCTTCCGTCCCGTCATCAACGGCGGCGGCGTGAAAGGCGGGAAACGGTACAAAACGCTCCGCATCTCCGCAGGATGCACCCCGAACAACGAAGAGCGCAAGCCACACTGCCGGTATCACGATGTACATACGGTTTTTCAGGAGCCGTTCTCCTTGTCGATGACCATTTTCACCGAGCCGAGGATACCTGCACGGTCGGGGACGGTGGCAGGCACGACGCTGACGAGATGATTGTATGATTTGAAGGCACGGTCCCTGAGCGCCCGCCGGACCGGCTCAAAAATGTAATCGCCGGACTCTGCAAGGCCGCCTCCGATGGCGATCCTCCCAAAATTAAGGAAATTCAGGGCATTGACGATACCCAGCCCCAGGAGATAGCCCACCCTGTCGAACATCTCCCGTGCAAATTTGTCTCCGCCGACCGCAGCATAGAAAATATCCTTCGAGGTGAGTTCCCCCGGTTTCTCACGGAAAGGTTCGAGCAACGACGTGACATGCTCGCTGATGAGTTCCTCGTTCGTCATGCGCACGAGGCCTGTCGCGGATGCGTACAGTTCGAGGCATCCCTTCTGGCCGCACCAGCACTGGGGACCGTTGTAATCGATGGAGGTGTGTCCGATCTCCGAGGCGTTGTCGTTGAATCCGGTCAGGAGCTTCCCCCCGCACACCGCCCCGCCGCCGATTCCGGTTCCGAGGGTAATGGCGTAGAAATCGTTGTATCCCCTGCCTGCTCCTTTCCACCATTCGCCGTAAGCGAACATATTCGCGTCGTTCTGAATGTAGGTCTGAACCCCGGCCCGCTCGGTGATGACAGCAGCAAGCGGGAAATTCTCCCAGTGCGGGAGATTGCCCGCTTTCAGTATTTTTCCCTCCCTCGCGCTCAAAGGCCCCGGGGAACCGATGCCGATCCCGCG
>Ga0315284_10002320_pt1 | contig 27302 bp, 30 predicted proteins | sample YL17G09_16_MG_FD_203696 | JGI IMG/M metagenome (GOLD analysis project Ga0315284, IMG submission 203696) | Sediment microbial communities from Yellowstone Lake, YNP, Wyoming, USA - YL17G09_16 | ecosystem: Environmental > Aquatic > Freshwater > Lake > Sediment | place: USA: Wyoming | collected...
AGCAGGCAGCGGATGAGCTTTGGGACGGCTATCGGTGCCTGAACGGGCTGACTGACGGCTGGGCGCTGTTCCTCGGGTCCCTGGAGCACGTCCAAGCGACCCACGCCGCCCGATTCAGCCTGGAAGACCGGCAGGCGCTTCAGGCGATCCGTGCTGCCGCGAACACGGCTGTCTATCGGCGATGGCCGGGTGGCCTGGCGCCTTGACGGCACAACGTTGTTTAGTGACCACTAACTTATGGTACACTGCTCACCATGAAAGCCACGACACGCATCAGCAAGGACGAACGGCGGCGAGAGATCGTCGAGGCCGCCACTCGTGAGTTCGCCGTCGGCGGCCTGCATGGCACGCCGGTGGGTGCGATCGCCAAGCGGGTCGGCGTCTCGCAGCCCTACCTCTTCCAGCTCTTCGGCACCAAGAAGGAGCTCTTCATCGCCGCCGTGCGACGCTCCTTCGAGCGCACTGTAGCGGCGTTCAGGACCGCGGCGGCCGAGGCAGGCGAAGACGCCGGCACCGAGGCCGTGCTCATGCAGATGGGCTTGGCGTACCAGCGGCTCCTGGACGATCGCAGGCTCCTGCTCATGCAGATGCAGGCCTACGCGGCGTGCGAGGACGACGAGATCCGCGAGGTCGTGCGCGAGGAGATGCTGCGCCTCGTGAGCTTCGTGCAGTCGGCCTCCGGGGCGCCCGACGCGGCCGTGCGCGAGTGGCTCGCCTACGGCATGCTGATGAACGTCATCGCGGCCATGGATCTCACCGACGTCGACGCCGACTGGGCACGCATGATGTGCCCCGTCACGGGGGAGGCGCCTCACAAGTAGGAGGCCGGGCGGCCGGCTCTTGGCCGTTCCCGGCCGTTTCTTGTGCCGTCAGAAGTAAGTGACTACTAAGTTATCAGGCGGACTCGAACAAGGGAGATGAACAGAATGAGTACCAAGGCACTGGCCATCTGGACCTTCATCGTCACCTCGGTGGCGGTGTTCATGGTCTCACTGGACAACCTGGTCGTGACCACCGCGCTGCCGGTGATCAAGCACGACCTCGGCGCCTCACTGCAGGGGCTCGAGTGGACGGTGAACGCCTACACGCTCACGTTCGCCGTGCTCCTGCTCACCGGCGCCGCGCTCGGCGACCGGTTCGGGCGCAAGCGCATGTTTCTGGTGGGTCTTGCGGTGTTCACGCTCGGGTCGGCGCTGGCCGCGCTGGCGCCGAGCATCGAGGCGCTCATCGCGGCTCGCGCTTTGCAGGGCGTCGGCGGCGCGATTGTGACGCCGCTCACCCTGACGATCTTGTCGGGCGCCGTGCCGCCGGCTCGCCGTGGCCTCGCGCTCGGCATCTGGGGCGGCGTCAGCGGCCTCGCGGTCGCCCTCGGCCCGGTCGTCGGCGGAGCCGTCGTCGAGGGTCTTTCCTGGCAATGGATCTTCTGGCTCAACGTGCCTATCGGCGTCGTCCTCTTGCCGATCGCCTGGCGGCGGCTCACCGAGTCCAAGGGCGCGAACCGCGCGCTCGACCTGCCCGGCCTCGGCCTCGCCAGCGTCGGCCTGCTCGGCATCGTCTGGGGCCTCGTGCGCGGCAACGAGCACGGCTGGACGAGTCTCGGCGTCGCCGGCCCCATCGCCGCCGGCATCGTCCTCCTCGGCGCGTTCGTCCTCTGGGAGCTGCGCACCCGCGAGCCGATGGTCCCCATGCGCTTCTTCCGCAAGCGCGCCTTCTCGGCGGCCAACGTCACCTCGCTGCTTATGAGCTTCGGGATGTTCGGGGCGATCTTCCTGCTCGCTCAGTACTTCCAGGTGGTGCAGGGCTACTCGCCGCTGCAGGCCGGGCTGCGCACGCTGCCCTGGACGGCGATGCCGATCTTCGTGGCGCCCATCGCCGGCATCCTCAGCGACGGCATCGGCGCTCGGCCGCTGCTCGTGGCCGGCATGGCGCTGATGGCCGCCGGCCTCGCGTGGATCGCCGTGGTCACCACGCCGACGGTCGCCTACGGGCGGCTGATCCCGGCCTTCGTGATGGCCGGCGTCGGCATGTCGCTGTACTTCGCCCCGGTCGCCAACCTGGTGCTCTCCACGGTGCGGCGCAATGAAGAGGGCAAGGCCTCGGGCGTCAACAACACCGTCCGCGAGGTCGGCGGCGTGTTCGGCGTCGCGGTGCTGGCCAGCGTGTTCTCGGCGGTCGGCGGGTATGCGACGCCGCAACTCTTCGTCGACGGCATGGTCGCGGCCTTGTGGGTCGGCGCGGCGGCGGTGGCGCTTGCCGGCGTCGCTGCGATCGCGATCCCGCCGCGCCAAGATGTGGTGCCCGACTCGGTGTCGCTGCTCGAGCGGCCCAACAGCGGCGACGGCGTCGAGGCGCGCGAGGCGGAGGCGGCTGCCTGAGGCGAGAGCGACGAGACATCTACTTCGAGCGGGGGCGGGCGGCCGGAAGGGCCACCCGCCCTCGTCTTGATCGTGGTCAACGGCCCGTTTGACGAGCGGTGCACGGGGAATCGGGAGGACGACACACGGAAGGAGTCCCCATGAACGAGAGCCCTACCCGACAGCTCGCCGACGAGCACGAGTACGTGAAGCTGGTGGTCGGCGCGATGGACGACGAGGTCGCGTACATCCAGCGCACCGGTCGTGTCCACGCCGAGCGCGTGGCGCAGATGATCGACTTCACCAGGAACTTCACCGACGGCGACCACCACGCCAAGGAGGAGGACCTGCTGTTCCCGCTGCTGGAGGAGCGTAGCGCCGCGGCGGGCGGCACGGTGAGCGTGCTTCTGAGCGAGCACGAGGCCGCTCGCGGCTGCATCCGTGCCATCGACGCTGCCTTGCCCGACGCCGAGGGCAGTGAGGAGGCGCGCGGCGTGATCGTCGAGAACCTGAAGCTGTACGCGTTTCTGCTGCCCCTGCACATCGGCAAGGAGGACACCGTCCTCTTTCCGCTCGCAGACAAGGTGCTGGACCAGGACGACCAGCGCCTGCTCGCGGAGAGGTTCGCGCGCGTCGAAGCGGAGGAGGGGAGCGCCGCCGCCCGTGAGCGCTACCACGCCATGGCTCACGCGCTGGCGACGCCGCCGGCCGACGATTGAGGTCGCGTCATCGACGCGGCACGCCCGCGGACGGCCGCCGCTGAACCTCGGGTACACTCAGGTCCAGTCGATCGACCCCGGGAGGCCCATCATGGATGAACTGCTGAGGACCACCGCGGATCGAGCCATACGCTCCGTGCACGAGCTGCCCGAGCGGCGCGTTGTGCCTGACGCCGCAGCCTTGGCGGGGCTGGAGCGCTTCGACGAGCCATTGCCGGACGGGCCCGACGACCCCGAGCGCGTCATCGCCTTGCTCGACGAAGCCGGGTCGCCGGCCACCGTGGCTTCGGCCGGGCCCCGATTCTTCGGCTTCGTCATCGGCGGTTCGCATCACGTCGCCGTGGCGGCGAACTGGCTGGCCGCGGTGTGGGACCAGAACGCCCACTCGTTCACCGCCTCTCCCGTAGCGGCCACGCTCGAGCGGGTCGCGCAGCGTTGGCTGGTCGAGCTGTTCGGCCTGCCGTCAACGACCGCGACGGGCTTCGTGAGCGGAGCCACCATGGCGAACCTCACAGCGCTCGCCGCGGCCCGTCACGCCGTGCTGGCGCAGGTCGGTTGGGACGTGGAAGCGCGCGGGCTGGCCGGTGCCCCCGACCTCACCGTCGTCGTCGGCGAAGAGGTCCACCCATCGCTGATCAAGAGCTTGGGTCTGCTGGGGCTCGGGCGAGAACGCGTGCACAGGGTGCCGGTGGACGCGCAGGTGGGCAACGTGAACACGGGCGCGTGTGACCCGGTGGAGGAGATCTCCGCCAGGGCGCACGAAGCCGGCGCCTGGGTCCACGTGGAGGGCGCCTTCGGCCTCTGGGCGGCCGTGGCGCCGGATCGCGCGCACCTCGTGCGCGGCATCGGCGCCGCCGACTCGTGGGCGACCGACGCACACAAGTGGCTGAACGTCCCGTACGACAGCGGGCTCGTCTTCGCGCGCGACCCCGAGCCTCTGCGCGCCGCCATGGGCGTGAGCGCCGCCTACCTGCCGCTCACCATGATGCGCGAGCCGGCGGCACACACGCCCGAGCTCTCGCGCCGCGCGCGGGGCGTCGAGGTGTGGGCCGTGCTGCGTGCCCTCGGCCGCTCGGGCCTCGCCGACCTCGTGGAGCGCGATTGCCGCCACGCCGCGCGCTTTGCCGAGGGGCTGCGCGCCGCCGGCTTCGAGATCCTCAACGAGGTCGTGCTGAACCAGGTGCTGGTCTCGTTCGGCGACGAAGAGACGACGCGTCGCGTCGTCGGCGCCATCCAGGACGACGGTACCTGCTGGTGCGGGGCGACAGTCTGGCAGGGACGCACTTCGATGCGCATCAGCGTCTCCGGATGGGCCACCACCGCCGACGACGTGGAGCGCAGCCTCGACGCGATGCTCCGCGCGGCCGGCTGAGACAGTGCCGCTGCCTTGGACCACGCCGCAGAACAGAGTCCGTGGGGCCTTCCGACGTTGGCGGGACTGTTGGATGTACCTCCAGTGGTGTCGTCAGACGTACATCCGACGTGTCGAGCAATTCCTGACAATGGGCGTACCGCCGGGCGGCGGCTCGTGCGGGTTCAGCTCGGCAGCGGCTCCGTGTCCCAGTCGGACGGCGTGAACACCACCCCGGGCTCGCCGCCGACGACCAGCATCACGGTGCCGGCCTCGCGGGCCACCGCGCCGCGCATGGTGGCCGGGTCGGGGACGTAGAGGAAGGTCCCCGCCGGGGCGTCGATCTCCTCACCGTCTACCCGGTAGGTCGCGTGGCCGCTGACGATCAGAAACAGCTCCTCGTGGCGCGTGTCGGCGTCGTCGATCTCGGTGTGGTCGTGAGTAAGCGTGTCGCCCGCCCTCGTCGCCCGGGCGAGGTTGGTGCCGAACGAGCCGATGCCGAAAAAGCGACGCAGCGGCTTCCACTCGGTGGTCGGGTAGTCGTCGTCGATCTCGAACGGCAGGTCGTCGACGTGCGCCGTCCTGTAGGTCGCCGGTCTGGTGTCTTCAGCCATCGCTCGCCCTCCCGGTGTGCTCTGTGGTCGGGCCGGAGTCTAGCAGGAGGCTCGGTCGGGGTTTGGCGATCCTCCGTTGAGGAATGTGGGCTAAAAAGGTCCCATTCGCACCGCCGTCGCTTCACTGGAGAGACCCCATGGACACAGAATCCTCCACGCTGCCGGCCGGCCCGCCGGAGAACGGGGCGCACGTCCCCCGCCACCTCGGCCTCGCGCTCGTCGTGATCGCCGGTGCCCAGCTCATGATCGTGCTCGACGCCACCATCGTGAACGTGGCGCTGCCGCAGATGCAGCGCGCGCTCGGCTTCAGCGGCGCGGGCCTCGAGTGGATCGTCACGGCCTACTCTCTGGCCTTCGGCAGCTTGCTGCTACTCGCCGGCCGCCTGGGCGACCTCTACGGCCGCCGCAGGGTCTTCATCACCGGCGTGCTCGTCTTCTCGCTGGCCTCGCTCGTCGGCGGCTTCGCGACGTCCGAGTGGTGGCTGCTCACGGCGCGCGCCGTGCAGGGCGCCGGCGCGGCGCTGGCTGCGCCGACGGCGCTCGCGCTGATCGCCACGACGTTCCCCGCGGGCATGCCGCGCAACCGGGCGCTCGGCGTGTGGGCCGGCATGGCCGGCGCCGGCGGCGCCATCGGCCTGCTGCTCGGCGGCATTCTGACGACCTACGTGTCATGGCGCTGGGTGCTCTTCGTCAACGCGCCGATCGGGCTGCTCCTGGCGGCTCTCGCGCCCTTCGCCCTCGTGCAGACGGCGCGGCTGCGCAGCCGGCTCGACATCCCCGGCGTCGTGACCAGCACGGCCGGCCTCGCCCTGCTGGTCTTCGGCCTCACGCACGCCGCCGCCGGCCAGGACGGCTTGTCGCACTGGGGCGACTCGGCGACGATCGCTGCGCTGGCCGCCGCCGCCGCCCTCCTCGTGAGCTTCGTCTTCATCGAGCGCCGCAGCGACCACGCCGAGCTGCCGCTGCACCTGCTGCGCTCGCGGCGGCGCTCGGGCGCCTACGTCATGATGCTGCTCCTCGGCACCGCGATGTTCGCCGTGTTCTTCTTCCTCACCATCTACATCCAGACGGTGTGGGGTTACAGCCCGGTCAGGGCCGGGCTCGCGTGGCTCCCCTTCCCCATCTCGCTGATCGCGCTCAACATCTTCGTCGCCCGCTACCTGGTGACGCGGGTCGGGGTGCGTCCTCTGGTGATGGCCGGGCCGCTGTTCGCTGGAGCAGGCTTCATGTGGCTTTCGCGGCTGAGTGAGACCGGGAGCTACTGGACCGACCTGCTGGCGCCCTTGCTGCTCGTCAGCGCCGGCATGGGCCTCATGTTCGTGCCCCTCACGCTGATGGTCGTCTCGCACGTCAAGAACGAGGAGGCCGGCGCCGCCTCGAGCCTGCTCAACATCGGCCAGCAGGTGGGGGGTTCGATCGGCCTGGCCGCGATCGGCACTGTGGCTTGGACGTCCGTGGCGCACAGCGTGAGAGACCAGATGGCGGCCGCCGCAGCGGCGGGCGGCAGCTCTGCGGCGAGCGGCGGCGGCGCTGCGCAGAACGCCGGCGGCCTGCCGCCGGAGATCCTCCACCACGCGCTCACTGTCGGCTTCTCGACCGGCCTCATGATCGCCGGCATCGTCGCGGTCAGCGGGTTCTTCGTCGCGCTCATCGCGACCCGGACACCGGGGCGCTGGCGGCTGCAGTCGGCATTGCACGACCGCGAGCCCTCGTGCGACGAGGCGCTTGGCACGTGCGAAGCGGCTACGGCTGCGGAGGCGTGAGCCGCTTAACAGGACTGATTCGCTCCGATTCGGGAAGGTACTCCTGCACACTCTGTCCATACAGAGCAGGAGGCCGACGTGAAGATCTTCGTAGCCGGCGCCACCGGAGTCATCGGTCGCAGGCTTGTCCCATTGCTCGTCGAGGGCGGCCACGACGTGGTCGGCATGAGCCGCTCCAGCGCGCCCGCCCGGAGTCTCGAGGACTACGGCGCCCGGGGCGTCGTAGCAGACGTCTACGACACCGGGCACCTCCACAGGCTTCTGGCCGACGAGAAGCCCGAGGTCGTGATCCACGAGCTCACCGATATCCCTGGCGAGCTCGAGCCCGGCCATACCATCGAGCAGTTCGCCGCCAACCGACCGATACGCATCGAGGGCACCCGCAACCTGGTCGCGGCGGCGCGCGCCGCCGGGGCGCGCCGCATCGTCGCCCAGAGCTACGCGCACGTCTATGCGCCGCGGGGCAGCTGGGTGAAGGCCGAATGGGAGGCTCTGGACCTTGGCCCCGATGTCCCGGACTCCCGGCGACTCAATGTCCTCGCGGTCAAGGAGCTGGAGCGCTGGGTGCTGCAGACCCCCGGCATCGAGGGCGTCGCGCTGCGGTACGGGACGTTCTACGGCCCCGGCAGCGCCTTCGACGAGGGCGGCACCGTCAACACGCTCGTGCGTCGGCGCCACTACCCGATCGCGGGCAGTGGGGCCGGCACCACATCGTTCGTGCACGTGGACGACGCCGCTGCGGCCACCGTCCTTGCGCTCAGCGGTCCGACCGGCGTCTTCAACATCTGCGACGACCAGCCGGCGTCGCTGAAGGAGTGGCTGCCGTTCTACGCGCGCCTGGTGGGAGCGCCTCCTCCGCGGCACATCCCGACGCTCGCCGAGCGCGCGCTCGGCAACGAGCACCTCGCGTTTCGCTCGACGAGGCAGCGCGGCGCATACAACGCCAAGGCGAGGGCCCAGCTCGGCTTCGCGCCGGCGTGGGTGACCTGGCGAGACGGCCTTCGCAGCGAGTTCAGGACGGCGGCGGTCGCTTGACGGAGTCTGTCTGGGACTACCCGCGGCCGCCAGGCGTGGAACCGAGCACGCGGCGGATCCGCGTGGTGATCGGCGACGTCACCGTCGCCGATACGACGCGGGCGCTTCGCGTGCTCGAGACCAGCCACCCGCCGGTCTACTACATCCCGCCGGAGGACGTGCGCAGGGAGTACCTGCGCCCGAGCCGGCGGCAGACGTACTGCGAGTTCAAGGGACAGGCGAGCTACTACGACCTCGTGGTCGGCGAGCGCGAGGTCCGCGACGCCGCCTGGTACTACCCGGAGCCCGACTCGCGCTTCGCGGCGATCCGCGACCACCTGGCCTTCTACCCGGGGCGCGTCGACGCCTGCTTCGTGGATGAGGAACAGGTAGTCGCCCAGGCGGGCGATTTCTACGGTGGCTGGGTCACCTCGGAAATCGAAGGGCCGTTCAAAGGCGGGCCTGGCACGGCCGGCTGGTAGAGCCGGGCGGCGGGCGGGGCCGTAGGGCTCCGCCGCCCGCCCTCGCCGGCGCCTCTACTCGGTCAGCCGCTGCGGCTGGTCGCCCGGGGCGAGCTGCGGCGCCACCCCGCGAAGCTCCAGCAGCTTCTGGCGGAGCTCCGTCTGCAGCTGCCCGATCTCGCTTTCGGCCTCGAGGCGGCGGGCGCGGCCCTCCTCCTGGATGCTGATCGTCTCCTCGAGCGTCGCTACCAGGTCGGCGTTCACCTTGCGCAGCGTCTCGACATCGACGACCCCGCGCTCGACCTCGCGACCCACCTTTGCCGAGCCGGTCTTCAGGAGCTCGGCGTTCTTCGTCAGCAGCTCGTTTGTGGTGTCCGTCACCTGCTTCTGCAGCTCCATGGCCTTCTGCTGCCGGTAGAGGCTGATGGCGATGACGACCTGGTTCTTCCACAGCGGGATGGTGGTGAGCACCGACGCCTGGATCTTCTCCACGAGGTTCTGGTCGTTGCTCTGGATGAGGCGGATCTGCGGCGCGGTCTGAATGGCGACCATGCGCGTCAGCTTGAGGTCGTGGAGGCGGCGCGCGAAGCGCGTGGCCGCCTGCTGCAGGTCGGTCAGGCGCTGCGCGGCCATGACGTCGCTGCTGGCCGCGACCTCGGCCTCCAGCGCCGGAAGCTTGTCGCGGTAGAGCTCCTCCAGCGCCTGCTCGCCGGCGGCGATGTACACGTCGAGCTGCTTGAGGTAGTCGAGGTTGAGCTCGAACATCTTGTCGAGCACGGTCATGTCTTTGAGCAGCGCCATGCGCGAGCGCTCGAGGGCGTCGACGATGCGGTCGATGCTGGTCGCGACCTTCTGGTAGCGCGCCGCGAAGCGCTCGAAGGTGTTGGCGAACTTGCCGAGGATGGGGATCCTGGCCATCCCGGATCCGCCGCCGAGCGCGTCGACGTCGAGCTCGCGGACCTTCTTCAGGAGGTCGGTCAGCGCCACGCCGCCGGCGCCGGCCTCTTTGTTGCGCACGTCGCCGAGCAGCGAGTCGGCGAAGTTGGCGATGCGGCTCTGGGCGGGCAGGCCGTAGGTGAGCACGCCCTGCGCGTCGGTGAGGTCAACGCTGGACCCTATCTCGGCCACTCGGGCCAGGTCGTCGGGGGTGAGCGGGCCGGCGACAGGCGCGCTCCGCGCGCCCACGTCCGGCCTGCCCGCCAACGCGCCGCCGGCCGGCGTCACGGCTGGGACGTCGCTCGACCCCTGCGCCCTCTCGATCTCGTCGCTCATCAAAGCCCTCCGCTCTGGCTGTACATGGTCTCGCTGCGCACGGTGCGCTCGAGCAGCTCGATCTCGCTGTCGAGGTCGAGGGCCCGGTCTTCGAGCACGTTCGCGAGCTGGCGGTCGAAGGCCTGCTGCACGACGTGCAGCGAGGTCTCGGCGCGAGTCACGGTCTTGGCGATCTCCGGCGATGACGGGCCGCGGCTCGTGAGGTGGACGTAGCCCTCCACGATGCGCTGCGCGGCGTCCAGATAGTACGTCAGGAAGCCGCGCGCGGCGTCGAGCTTGCGCGGCTGCGCCGCCAGCTCGGCGATGATCTGGTCGGCGGTGCCGCACAAGGCGACGACGTCGTCCCGCACCTCCGCCTTGCCGATCGAGCCGGCGCTCTCGAGGATGGCGTCCACCTGCGCGCGCGCCGGCTGCAGCACGTCTGCCGCCGCCTCGTCCATGCCCCTGGGCAGTTGCGGCCGCTTGCTCGCCGCCAGCAGCGACGGCGGCTGCGGCGGCGCGGGCAGGGCGCGCGGCGGCGCGTCGCCGAACATGATCGCGCGATAGTACGGCCGCAGGTACAGCGCGTTCACGACGCTCACCGCCGAGACGACGAGCTGCACGGCGACCATCACTTGGAACAGCGGCGTGCCGATAGCGAGGATCGTCAGGATCAGCGGTGTGAGGTAGACGAACCCCAGCAGGGACCAGGGCAGATGACGGGCGCGCACGCCGATGTAGACGAAGGCGGCCCAGTTAAGGAAGCCGGCGGTGAAGGTCCACGCGACCCACAATGAGTGGCGCCACCACCAGCGAAACCGCGCCCGGCGCGCGGTCGGAGCTTGGACATCGGCGACGACGACCGGCTGCGTCTGTGGCTTGAGTTGCTGCACATCGCGCACGGCCGAGGCCGGATGGCCGTTCTGGCACTCCCCGTAGGGCGTGAGCCAGACCCAGCGAGCGCAGACGCTGCAGTATCCACCAACGGGCATGGAGCTCTCTTTCGGCGTGTCCCTACTGTGCAGGATAGCCCGCAACGGCCGCGAGCACACGTCGGACGGCGGGCGACGGCGCGGCGAGGCGCCTGCGGGCGCGCCGCGCCGTTGATGCGTGTACGCTAGAGACTCCCCCATCAACGAAAGAAAGCCTGCACCACATGACCGACCGTACCGGCAGCCGCATCCGTCTCGCCGTGCCGTCCGAGACGCCGGGCGGGCTCGACGCCGCCCGCTCCGGGCACTTCGGACGCAGCCCCTCCTTCACCTTCATCGACCTGGTCGACGGCGAGATCGCCGCCGTGGACTTCGTCGAGAACGCCCCCCACGGGCACGGCGGCTGCATGTCGCCGGTGCTGACTCTCGGCACCAACATGGTCGACGCTGTGATCGTCGCCGGCATCGGCCATCGGCCCCTGCTGGGCTGCCTGCAGGCCGGCATCCGCGTGTTCGCCGGCGAAGACCGGCCCGATGTACGCAGCGTCGTCGAGGCCTTTGTCGAGATGGAGCTGTCGCCGGTCGGGCCGGACGCGACCTGTCGGCACTGATCGGCTTCTCGCGCAGCTCAGGCGTGGAGAACCCGCCCTCGCGGGAATAGTCGGCACAGGGCGGGCGGCCGCAGGCTGACCCGCCCGCCGCCAGACACCGACAGCGGGGGTCCCCGATGCAAGCGCCGCAACAGATCGAGCCCACCAAGCTCGCCGACTACCTCGAAGTCCTCACCAAGGCCGTCTTCCAGAGCGGCATGAGCTGGCGCGTGGTCGAAGCCAAGTGGGACGGCTTCCGCGAGGCCTTCGCGGCCTTCGACCCGGTCGCGATCGCGGCCTTCACCGGCGACGATGTCGACCGTCTCGTCGAGGACACGCGCATCATCCGCAACCGGCGCAAGATCGAGGCGACCATCACCAATGCCGAGACGATGCTGACCCTCGACGGCGGGCCCGGCGGCTTCACCGGCTGGCTGCGTTCGCAGGCCGACTTCGACGCCACCGTCGCCGCCGTGCGCGGCGAGTTCCGCTTTCTCGGCGACACCGGGACGTACTTCTTCCTCTACGTGGTCGGGGAGAAGGTGCCGCCGCATGAGGAGTGGATGAAGGCGCATGAATCTGTTTCGCGAGGAGCCTCCGCACCCCGGCCGACCCGCAAGACCTGACGACCCAGGGAGACCCCCATGAAGACCAAGAACACAGACGACGCGGCGCTGAAGCAGCGCCTCACCCCGCTTCAGTATCAAGTGACGCAACGCGAGGGCACCGAAGCGGCCTTCGCCAACGAGTACTGGGACGAGCACCGCGACGGCATCTACGTCGACGTCGTGAGCGGCGAGCCGTTGTTCAGCAGCCGCGACAAGTTCGACTCGGGTACCGGCTGGCCGAGCTTCACGCGCCCGTTGCGTGACGAGGCCGTGACCACGAAGACCGATCTCAAGCTGCTCCTGCCTCGCAGCGAAGTGCGCAGCGCGGCCGCGGACTCACATCTCGGCCATGTGTTCAAGGACGGCCCGGCACCGACCGGCCTGCGCTACTGCATGAACTCGGCGTCGCTGCGCTTCATCCCCAAAGAAGAGCTCGAGGCCGAGGGGTTCGCGGAGTACCTCGGCCTGTTCGACACCGCCCCAGATGGCATACGCTGACGCGGACGTGGCACGCGGGCAGTACCAAGACGACGGCGAGGCGCTGATCGGGATGGCGCGCCAGCTGGCGGACGCCTACGAAGAGGCGCAGACGCCCGAGGACCGGGAGTACGCCGCCGACGCGATCGACGACTACCTCAGCGAGTGCGACCACTACGCGCCGGACGAGGCCCTGATCGCTCTGCTCGATCTGCCCATGACGAAACTGACGTGGCCCCTGGTCGATAGCGTGGAAGCCACGCTCGCGGAACGCGGCCTGTCGGCCGTGTGGCCGCTTCTCGAGGCCATCGACGGGCGCGTCTACGATCACGGTGGTCAGACCCCGGCGCGGGCGCTGGAGACGCTGGGCGCGATGCGCGAAGTAGACGTCATCCGGGGCCTCGTCAATGTGATGGCCGGCGCTGCCGACGACGATCTCAAAGCCGCCGCCGTGAAAGTGCTCGTCGGGATCGGCGAGCCGGTCGTCCCGGCCCTGGAGGAGGCACTCTTTGACCCCGCGGCGCGGCGCTGGGCCGAGGACGCTCTGGGCGACATCCGTGCGGCGCGTACGGAGGCTGCGGATGTCGTGCAAGGCGACGGGGACACAACACAGGGGAGGGGAGACCATGCTGGCTGAGCTGGCGGAGCTGGTCCAGAGCCGCGGGGTGTCGGCGGTCGAGATGGTGCGCCGGGCCTACGAGCGGATCGGGAACCTCAACGGGGACTTGAACGCCGTTGTCGCCCTGCGCGACGAGGAGGAGGCGGTCGCGGAAGCGCGCGGGCTCGACGAGCGCGTTCGCCGAGGCGAGCGTCTCGGCCCACTGGCGGGCGTGCCGTTCCTCGTCAAGGACGCCCAGGATCTCGCCGGCATGCGCACGACGCAAGGCTCGCTGCTCCGCGCCGACGCCGCACCGGCTACGCGCGACGCTCTCAACGTGGCGCGCCTGAGGGCTGCCGACGCGGTCCCAGTGGGCAAGACCAACGTGCCCGAGTACTGCTTCGAGGGTTTCACCGACAACCGCCTCTTCGGCGCGACCTGCAACCCGTGGGCGCCCGAGTGGTCGCCCGGCGGCTCCAGCGGCGGCTCCGCCGCCGCGATGGCCGCCGGCATGGTCCCCTTCGCCACGGCGACCGACGGCGGCGGCTCGATCCGCATCCCGGCGTCCTTCTGTGGGCTCTTCGGGCTGAAGCCCACCAACGGGCTTGTGGGTCGCGACCCCATCCCGCCGTGGATCGATTTCAGCACTGATGGGCCGCTGGCCCTCTCGATGGCCGACCTGCGCCTCCTGCTGGCGGTCCAAGCGGGTCCTGCTCACGGCGACCCCACCGCCCTGCCGGCCGGGCTGGCCGCGCGGCTCGTCGGGCCGGATGCGGCGGCGAGCGCCTCCGCCGCGCCGCGCCCGTCACTGGTGCTGGCGGCGCCGCGCTTCGTCGACTGGGGGCCGCTGCCCAACGCCGTGGCCGACCAGTTCGACGCCGCTCTCACCAGCCTCGAGAAGGATCTCGGTCTGCCGGTGGAGCCCATCGCCCCCGCCCAGATCCTGGGAGGGGGCGACGAGGCCGGAAGCGCCGATGAGGACTGGCTCCTCACGTGCGCCTGCGAGCAGGCCAATGCGATGGGCCGCGAGGCCATCGAGGCCGGCGCGGAGCGCTTTCACCCGGTGTTCCTGGCCGCCATGCGCGCCGGCCTGGCCGTGAGTGTCGAGGACTACCTGGCCGCGCGCCGGCGCCGCTTCGCGTACGCGCGCGCCCTGGACGAGCTCCTCGGCGCCGACCGTTTGCTCGCCACTCCCACGACGCCTCAGGAGGGCTTCTATGCCGACGGCCGGGAGGTCGGCGCGAAGAGGCCGGGCACCAGCGTCTCGTCCTACAACACGCAGGTCCAGAACATGACCGGCCACCCGGCGCTCTCGGTGCCGGCCGGTCGCTCTCCCAACGGGGTGCCGTTCGGTCTTCAGATCACCGGTCCGCGCTTCGCTGACGCGCTGGTCCTTGACATCGGCGACGCGTGGGAGGTGGCGCACCCGGGCGAGCGCGTGGCGCCGGGCTTCGAGAGCTTCCTGCCGGCCGGGTAGCGAAGCTATCGCCTCGTGGCCGCCGGCCCGCCGTCGGCAACATCTTCCTCAACGCCGACGCAACACGTACTTCATATTCGGGCGGAACAATAGCAGCAAGCCATACAACGGCAACGACGGCTGCCCCCCCAGCCGTCGGGACCCGACTGAAGTACGGTGCGCCCCCACCGAGTCGGAGTCCCACCAGCCCGGGCGGTTTACCTCCTGCGCCCGGGAGCCGCTGGCCCCACATGGGCCGCGACGACTGAACCACAGTCGTCGCGGCCCATCCCCCTTTCTGGACTTGTACACGGCGTCAGGCTGCCTGCCCCACGCTGGCGTCTCCAGCCGGCGCGACTTCGACGGCTGTCCGATCGTCGGCTTTGACGCGCTTTCGTGCGTTCCGCTAGGGTAGCCTGGCGACGTGCTTCGGGCGACAGGAGTGAGTCTGAGTGCTCGCGGCTTCGGGCGCGCCATCATCGAGGTGGACGGCCTCTCCAAGCACTACGGTGATGTGCGTGCGGTAGATGATGTCAGCTTCAGCGTGGCCGAGGGCGAGATCCTCGGCCTCCTCGGCCACAACGGCGCCGGCAAGACCACCACGATCCGCATGCTGACGGGGCGCGCCAGGCCGACAAGCGGGCGCGCGCTCATCGCCGGTCTCGACGTCGTGCACGAGCGCGAGCGCGTGAAGCCGCTCATCAATCTCGTGTTCGAAGAGCAGAATCTCTATGAGCGTCAATCGGGGCGCGAGAACCTGGACCTGTTCGCCAAGCTCTATGGCGCGCCGCCGGCCCGCGTCCCGGAGCTTCTCGAGCGCGTCGGCCTGACGGACGCCGCGTCCCGCAGGGTCAGGACGTACTCCAGCGGCATGAAACAGCGGCTCCTCGTCGCCCGCGCGCTGGTGAACGATCCCCGGGTCCTGTTTCTCGACGAACCCACCAAGGGCCTCGACCCGTCGTCGGCTCGCGACGTGCGCAGCATCATCCGCGAGCACGCGAGCGCCGGCGCCACCGTCTTTCTCACCACGCACTATATGGAGGAGGCGGATGAGCTGTGCGATCGAGTCGCCTTCTTGGCAGCGGGCAGGATCGTCGCGCTTGACACGCCGCGTGAGCTCAAGCTCCGCTACGGCGAGCGCGCTGCCACGGTGCTTCTGCGCGACCGGTCCGAGCACCAGCTTCGCCTTGAGGACTGCGGCGACGCGGCGCGCCTTCAGGCTTGGATGGCCGCAGGCGATGTGCTGACCGTGCACTCCCACGAGGGCACCCTCGAGGATGTCTTTGTGAATCTGGCCGGGAGGCCGCTGTGAACGCCGCGCGCGTCAACGCCATCTATCGCAAGGATCTGCGCGACGCGCTGCGAGACTCGCGCCTCATCGTCGCGCTCCTCATGCCGCTGCTCATCGGCGTCCTGTACAGCTTCATGTTCAAGGACGACACGAAGCCGGCGGCAAAGCTTGGTGTGGTGGCGTCCGCCCCAACGCAGCTGCCGGCCGCACTCCAGGCGGCGACGAAGGCGGCAGTCCTGCTGAAGGTGCAGTCCTTCCCCGACCAGGCTGCGTTGACGCAGCAAGTACGGGACAAGAACGTGGACGTCGGGCTTATCATTCCCGGCGGCTTCGACAGGTCGCTGAAGAGCGGCGCTGCGCCGAAGCTCACGGTGATCCTGCCCGCTTCGCCGAGCTTCGGCGGTGACTACGTGGCGGCGATGCTCGACAGGGTGACGCAGTCGCTCGCGGGGCAGGTGCCGGCGGCGACCATCGCACGCGTCATGCTCCCCGCCACGGCCGGCACCTCTGACTCGGCATTCACGGCGCTCGGCGCACGGAAGATCTTCGTTCTCGTGGCCGTCATCCTCATGCTCGCCATGATCGCCGTCTACGCGCTTCCGGCCGTCCTCACCGAGGAGACCGAGAAGAGGACGATGGACGCGCTCACCCTCATTGCTTCCGACGCTGAGGTGATCGCCGCCAAGTCCCTCTTCGGCCTTACCTACTGCGTGATCTCCGTGCCGATCATGCTCGCGATCACCCGGGTGATTCCCGAGAACGTGGCGCTCTTCGCGGTGGACATCGTGCTGACGTCGATCACCCTGGTCGGCCTCGGTCTGCTTCTGGGCGGGCTCATGAAGACCCAGACGCAGCTCAACACCTGGAGCACGGTCGCCCTGATCCCCATGATCGTTCCGGCTATCATCGTCGGGCTGCCGGTGCCGGGCTGGGTCGAGGCGATCGTGTCCGTCCTCCCCACCGCGCAGACGATGCGGCTCGGGGTGAACGCCCTCGCTGGTCGCCAGCTGTTCGGCGCCGAGTGGCTCTCCGTGGCGATCATTCTTGGATGGGCGGTAGTCGGCTACGGCCTCGTCTGGTGGCGTCTGTCGCGCCAGGAGGCCGCCTAGCCGCGTCGCCCGGGCGTCACGGTCTCGGTGGCGAACGACGCCCAGTTCAGCGCCTCGCTCAGCGTCGGGTGGACGGCGCGAGCCCCCTGCAGGTCCTCGAGCATGGCTCCGGCGCCGAGCGCCACGGCGAGCGCGTAGATCAGCTCGGCGGCTTGGGGGCCGGCCAGATGGGCGCCGAGCAGGCGCCCATCCTCTCCGGCCAGCAGCTTCACGAGGCCGCCGCGGCGGTCGTCGATGATCGCCTGGGCGACGTACTCGAAGTCGCCGCGCGCGACCTGGTACGGCGCGCCGCGCGCGGCCAGCTCGGCTTCGCCGAGCCCCACGCGCGCGACCTGCGGTACCGTGAAACAGGCCGAGGGCATCCCGGCGAGATCGACCGCCTGCGGCTCGCCGGTGAGCATGCTCTGGGCGACGCGTTCGCCCTCCAGGCCGGCGACCGGCGTCAGCTCGATCCCGCCGGCCGCGTCGCCGGCGAACCACACCCGGGGGTTGCTCCTGCTGCAAAGGCTGGCGTCCAACCGGGGCCGGCCGCGCTCATTCACCTCGACCCCGCCGGCGGCCAGGTCGAGGTCGTCCACGGCCGGCACGCGCCCGGTGGCCGCGAGGACGCGCTCGCCGACGAGCGCCCACTCGCGGCCGTCCGCCCCGGCCACGCGCAGCTCGAGCGCGCCGCGGCTGCCCTCGAGCGCTCTCGTCTCCGTGTGCAGTAAGAAGGTCACGCCCAGCGCCTCGAGGCTGGCTTGCGCCAGCGCGGCGGCGTCGGGGTCGAAGCCCTTGAGGACAGCGCCTCCACGCACGATCACGGTGACCTGCGTGCCGAAAGCCGCGTAGATCCCGGCGAACTCCATGGCGATGTAGCCGCCGCCGATGATGGCCAGGGACGCCGGCCTCGTGGAGTACTCCAGCGCGTCGTCGCTGGTGTCGGCCAGGTCGCTCCCCGGGAGTGGCGGTCTTACCGGCCGGGAGCCCGTCGCCACCAGTACGTGGCTGGGGCGGTAGGCCCTGCCGCCGGCCGACACTTCGGCAGGCGAGAGAAAGCGAGCTTCGCCGCGCACAAGCTCCGCGCCGAGCCCCTCGAGGATGCCTTCCTGGTCGCCGGCGTAGGCGCGCTGCATCTCGCCCTTCCATGCCATGAGCCTGGTCCAGTCGAGCTCGGGCGGGCCACCAGCGAAGCCCATGCGGGCCGCCTCGCCCGCCTGGCGGCGGGTCTGGGCGGCCGTGTAGAGCGCCTTCTTGGGCACGCACCCGTGCCACAGGCAGTTGCCGCCGAACTGCCCATGCTCCACCACAGTGACGCGCCAGCCGGCGCCGGCCAGCGTCCGCGCCACGCGCGTTCCGGCGGTGCCGGCGCCGATGACCAGGACGTGACGCTCGTCGTTCATGATAGGCCTCCTCGTGCGATCACTCGGAAGTACCCGCCGCAGCGACGCGCTACACAAAGCTCAACGCGACCCTTGACCGGTCGTAACCTGAGCGGCCGACACTGCGGCCAGAAGTCGGTGCGCCCGTGCGCCGGCCTTGTGGGAGGAGTGCCGATGGAACTCACGGTTGCGTGTCTCGTGTGTGGCCAGGACGTCGACCTGGAGCTCTTGATGGCTCTGCCGAAGGACGCGCCCTTTGGGTGCCCGTACTGTGACGAGGAAGTGGCGGAGGCGATCCGCGCCGATCACGCCAAGAGGCGGCAGGCGGCGGCCTGAGCCGATCGGCCGGGCGCCCGCAGTGACGTACCCGGCCGCCGGCGGGCGGCGTCAGCCGCCCGCCGGCGCGTCGAGTAGGATGGCTGGGTGCGCAGCGACGACGACAAGCGCTTCCGTGACGCCCTCGTCGTGGGCAACCTGTTGGCGCCTGAAGGGGCGGCGGCGTACGCCGCCGCGATGCGCTGGTGGGGGTGGACGGTTGGAGCGGCAGCCGGCGGGAAGGCCGGATCCGGCGGCAGCCCCTGCCCGGTGGTGACCTTCATCACGCCGAAGCGCAAACAGGACATGCGGCCCGAGCTCCTGGGCGTGCGCTTCGAGTTCGTACTCCTCAAGCCGGAGCGTGTGTTCGGGGCCACCTTGCTCGGAGAGCCCGGGCTGCGCCTCCGCGTGACTGACCCCGAGCGCACGGTGGTCGACATGTTCGACCGCAGCGACCTCTGTGGCGGCGTGCCTGCGGTGGCCGCCGCCCTCCAGCAGGCTTGGCCGGCGCTCGACCCCGGGCGCCTCACCGGCTACCTCGAGCGCTTCGCCGGCGGTACGGTCCCGAGGCGCCTCGGGTACCTTGCCGAGCGTCTCGGCCTGCTGCCGCCGGACGATCCGCTGGTCGCGCGCTGGCGGGCGCTCATCGGCGCCGGCTACTCGCTCCTCGAGCGTGGCGGCCCAGCGGAAGGGCCCTTCGTTCGCCGCTGGGGGCTCCGGATGAACGTACCGGAGCTCGGCTGAGCGGCGCGGCCGGCAGGTCGGTCGCGCCGCTCGCGGACGCCGTGGCTAACGCAGGCCGCCTGCCGCGAACCGCCGCGCGAATTGCCGTGCAGTCTCGAGCGCGTCGTCGACCAGGGCCCCTTCATGTCGGTGACAAGGCAGCGCAGGACCTCGGGGTAGACGTCCACTCCTTGTTCCGTCAGCGCGTCCTTCAGTTTCACGCCGCCGCCGGGGTAGAACCACTTGTCGTCCTCGTGGTTGGCGGGGTCGGCGTCGAGAGGCCCGTAGGTGTCGAAGACGAAGACGGGCCGACCGGCGAGGGCCGCCGCATCCAGCTTCTTGGCGCAGCTCCTCGTGCGGCGGCTCATCTTGGCCATGCGCGTGGGGCCGCCGATGCCGAAGAAGCCGGCGTCGGCGGCCAGCGGCTTGCGAGGGTTGAGCTTCTGCGCGTGGAGGTTCACGACGGTGACGTCGTGACCGGCGGCGCGAAGCTCCTCCGCCAGGGCTTCGGCGACCTGCAGCGTGTTGCCGAAGTAGCTGTCGCAGGCGATGAGGCCGTTCATGGCGTCAGTATGCCGAGAACGGCCGTCCACGTCACGCCGCGGCGTCGCCGAGGTGGTAGGTCACGCCTTCGTCGAACACGAGCAGGACAAGGTCTGTACTGCCGCGGCACGGGCACTGCACGACGCCCGGATGGGCCTCGTACACCTCGATCGGCACGACGAATTCCTCTGTACAGACGTCGTACGCGAGGTCGATCCTGGCGCTCATCGCCTCTCCTCTCTTCCTCGTTGTCATGCGACACTTGTACGCCGGCCGGACGAAGTGGAGATGAAAGCCGAGTGAGGGATCGATGAGGGCGAGAGCCAGGACGCAGGCGCGGCGGCGGACGAGGGGCCCGGGGGGGTCGGTTGAGGAAGGCCCGCTGCCGCGCTCAGGGAACAGGGGTGCGAGTCCGGGGAGGGGATTCGCTTGCGGCCGGCTGTGAACGGGCGCCGTCCTGCGCAATTCGCCGCTCGGCCTCACGGAGCTCCTGCTGGCGCTCCTCGAGGGTCAGCGCCGCGAGGCGCGCACTGAGCAGATGCCTTCTGAACCTGGTGCGGTGCGTGATCATGACGCCCATATCCTGCCCGCTGCGTGTTAGCGTTGCGTGAGAGCGCATCGAGCGCGCGGTTCTTCTGGCGAGCACAGTCACAAGGAGAGGCGCATGGGTTGTTGTCTGATCTTCGGGATCCTGGCGGCCTCGCCGCGGTTCATCCTCTTCGGGCTGTGGCTGCTCACCGACTACCTCGCCCAGGCGAGCGTCGCGTTCGTGTGGGGCTTCATCGGCTTCCTGTTCGCGCCGTGCACGACGATGGCCTACGCGATCGCCCAGAACTCCTTCGGAGGCCTGACCGGCGGGGGCGCCGTGGTGTTCGCTGGGGGCATCATCCTCGACATCTTCATCTACTACGGCGGCGGCCGTTCGCGCTCGCAGTACGCGCACGACTAATCGCGCGGCGGTGCGGCGGGCGGCGGCGAGGCTCCGGCCGCCGGAGCGGCCGCGAGGTCAGCCGCCGGCCGCAGCCGCCAGACGTCCTTCACGAAGAGCACCCACACCGAAGCCGCAAGGCCGAGGCCTGCCGACGCCCAGCAGAGGGCGGTCACTCCGAAGGCCTGCGCCAGGGGGCCGGCGACGGCAAGCCCGGCCGGCCAGAGCGCCAGCGACGCCATCCAGTCCCAGGCGGTCACGCGGCCCAGGGCCTCGCCCTGGATCTTGGTCTGGAGGGTCGTGTTCCACACGGCCACCAGAAGGCCCACACCGACGCCGCGCAGGCCGTAGACGGCCCCGAGCTCAAGTGCACCGCCGCCCAGGGCGAGCGTGAGCGGCGCCGCCACCGCGGTGGTGCCCGTGAGGCACACCAGCACCATCGGGCGGCGCGGCTTGTAGCGCAGCGCGATCGCCGCCCCTCCGAGCATGCCGGCGCTGAACACGGCCTGGATCCAGCCCCAAGCCGCCGCGGTGTGACCCTGCTCGAGGAGACCGAGCGGCCCGAGCACCTGGAACGGCGCGACGACGATGCACAGCACGAGAGAGGCGCGCAGCAGCATCACCCACAGCCAGGTGCGCGACTTCACCTCGCGCCAGCCGTCGCTCAGTTCACCGAGGAAACTCTTGACGGCCGCGCTTCGTGCGACGGCCGGCACCCGCAGGGTGGCCAGGAAGGCGGCGCTGACGAGGAAGGTCGCGCCGTCCACGGCGATGGCGCCGCCGGCGCCGATGAGCGCGACCAGAATGCCGGCGACCGCCGGACCCACCATCCAGCCGAAGTTGTCGCTGAGGCCCATGAGGGCGTTGGCCTGCTGGAGTCTCGGCGCCGGCACGATCTGCGGCATGATGGCGCCGGCGGCCGGCCTGAAGAACGCCTCCGCGGCGCCGTGGACGGCCGCCAGGAGCGCGAGCTGCCAGATCTGCGCGACGCCCGTGAGCAGGAGGGTCGCGCCGGTGATCTGCACCGCCGCGCGGACGAGGTCGCTGGTGACCATCAGCGTCCCTCGCGGCAGCCGGTCCGCCCAGACGCCGCCGACCAGGGCGAGCGCCGCCAGCGGGAGGCTCTGCGCGGCGAGCACCAGGCCGAGGTCCGTGGCGGATCCGGTGAGGCCGAGCACCGCGAAAGTGAGTGCGACCGGCGTGATGCCGTCGCCGAACACCGAGATGCTCTGCGCCAGAAAGACGTTGCGAAAGTCGCGGGTCCTGAGAAGGTCGAGGCGCCCGGCGGAAGCAGTGGGTGTGCCGGGCGCCGGACTCATGCCTTGAGTCTACACGGCCGGCGGCGGGCGGCGCTCCGGCCCGCCGCCCCGTCGGTCTACGACGTCATCTTGGTCGCCCCGCGCGCCGCCCAGAGCGCCATCACCCCGGTGAGCGTCGCGAAGCCGAAGGTCACGGCAAACCCGACGAGCAGCGAGGTCGCGTCCCAGCCGGTGTTCAGCAGTGAGCGCATCGAGTCGAACACGTAGGTCGTCGGGTTGATCGCCGCTGCCACCCTGAGCCAGCCCGCCGTCACGTACTCCTTGGGCACGAACGTATAGCTGAGGAAGATCAGCGGGAAGAAGGCGAAAGTCGCGGCCTGGGCCGCCGCCGCGTTCTTGGTCTTCAGCGCCATGAAGGCGGCGTACCCGGCGAACGCCATGCCCCAGAGGAAGGCGAGCACGACGACGAGGGCGAAGCCGATGGGTCCCGCGGCCACCTTGAGGCCCATGACCAGAGCCAGCATCATCACGAGCACCACCTGGCCCGTCAGGATGATCGCGCTCGCGACCATCGGCCCCCAGATGACCGCCAGCCGGCGTGTCGGCGTCAGCAGGAGCTTGGTGAAGTAGCCGTTGTCGATGTCCTTGATCAGCGTCTGTCCGGCAAGACCGGCGCCGCCGACCGCCGCCGAGACGATGGAGACCGGGAGGATGAAGCCGAGGTACGTGCCCTGGAAACCGGGGAGCTCCGCGACCGACGAAAGGCCGCTGTTGTAGACGAAGAGGAAGAAGACGCTGATGGCGATGTTGGGGATGATGGTCGCCGGCTGGCGGAGCGCGTTGCGCAGCGAGCGGCCGATGAGCAGCAGGATGTCGTTCATGAGGTGACCTCCGCGCGCTCGGCGTCGGATGAGGCGGGCGCGGCGGAGCCTTCGTCGCCCGCCTCATCCACTTCGTGTTCCAGAGCCTCGCCGGTGACACGCAGAAAGACGTCGTCCAGGCTTGGCTGCTCGATGGTCAGGCCCTGCAGGCGGATCCCGGCGCCGTCGAGCGCCCGCACCAACTCGGGGACGTTCTCAGCGGCGCGCCCGAAGTAGAGGCGCAGCTCGCGGTTGGAATGTTGGCGATTGGGGGCCATTGCGGCGAGCACATCGTCGGCGCCGGCGGCGTCCTCGCACGAGCCGAACTGCAGTTCGACGACCTCGTCGCCGACCTCGCGCTTGAGGTCGCTCGGCGTGCCCTGGGCGACGATCCTGCCCTTGTTGATGATGGCGATCTCGTCGGCGAGGCGGTCGGCTTCCTCAAGGTACTGCGTGGTGAGGAAGATGGTCATGCCGAGGTCGTCGTTGAGGCGCCGGACCTCCTCCCAGATCGCCGCCCGGCTCGCAGGGTCCAGCCCGGACGTCGGCTCGTCCAGGAACAGGATGCGCGGGTCGTGCACCAACGCCAGGGCGAGGTCGAGGCGGCGCTTCATGCCGCCGGAATACGCGCCGGAACGTTTCTTGGGGTCGACGTCGTCGAGGCCCACCGTCACGAGCAGGCGCTCCGCCGTCTTGCGCGCCTCGTCGCGCGGGGTGCCGAAGAGCTCCGACTGCAGCATGAGCAGCTCTCGGGCGGTCATCAGCGGGTCGAGACCGACATCCTGCAGCGCCACGCCGATCGCCTCACGCACCTTGCCGCCCTGCTTCTGCACGTCGTAACCGGCCACCGTGGCGCGGCCGGCCGTAGGGTTCAGGATCGTCGTCAGGATCTTGACCAGCGTCGACTTGCCGGCGCCGTTGGGCCCGAGAAAGCCGAAGATACTCCCCCCGGGGATATCCAGGTCGACGCCGTCCACCGCGTGGAGCGCGCCGAAATCGCGGCGCATGCCTTGCGCAGTGATGCTGCGGTCCTCACCGTTGTGATCGCCCATCTCGGAGCCCCTCCGTTTGCCTGCGCAACTTGTCCTGAAGCGTGATACCCGTGCGGCCGTGGGTAGAACCCTGGCATCGACTGATGGAGGAACCCATGCCGGTCTTCGAGTGGCGCAGCATCATGCCCGTGCCTGTCGACGAGCTGTTCGCCTATCATGCCCGCCCGGGAGCGTTCGAGCGCCTCGCGCCGCCGTGGCAGAGACTCCGCATCCTGGAGCAGGAAGGCGGCATGAGGGACGGCGGCCGCGTCGTCTTCAAGGCCTACGTCGGCCCCGTCGGGAAGCGCTGGGTGGCCGAGGTGGGCGGCTACGTGGAGGGCCGGGAGTTCGTCGATCGTCAGGTAGAGGGCCCCTTCGCCTCGTGGGAGCACACGCATCGCTTTCTGCCCGGCGCCGGCGACGGCACCAGCGAGCTGCTGGACCACATCGAATACAGCCTGCCGGCCGGGCTCCTCACCGATCCTTTCGGCGCCGGTCCTGCGCGCAAGCGGCTCGAGCGCCTGTTCCGCTTCCGCCACGCGCGCACGCGCGCCGATCTCGAGCGGCACGCCGTGTGGGCGGACCGTCCGCGGCTCAGGGTGGCGATCAGCGGCGCCAGCGGGCTGATCGGCTCCGGTCTGGCCGTGTACCTGACGACGGCCGGCCACGAGGTCGTCAAGCTGGTCCGGCGCGAGGCGGCCGGGCCGGGCGAAGTGAGCTGGGACCCGGCCGCCGGGCGTGTCGACCCGGCCGACCTCGTCGGGGTGGACGCTGTCGTGAACCTTGCCGGCGTGAGCATCTCGTCGCTGTGGACCGCCGGCCGTCGGGAGGCCATCCTGAGCAGCCGCGTGCAGGCGACCGGCACGCTCGTCGGCGCCCTTCTGAAGATGGAGACGCCGCCGCAAGTGCTCGTCTCCGCCTCGGCGGTCGGCGCCTACGGCTCGCGTGGTGGCGAGGCGCTCACGGAGCTCGCCGAGCTCGGCGAGGGTTACCTCGCCGACGTCTGCCGCGCCTGGGAAGCGGCGGCCGCGCCCGCCGCCGACGCCGGCGTGCGCGTCGTCACGCCGCGCTTCGGCATCGTGATGAGCGGCGCCGGCGGGGCGCTCGCCAAGATGCTCCCCGCCTTCAAGGCGGGGCTGGGCACGCGCCTCGGCGACGGCAACCAGTGGTGGAGCTGGGTCGACCTCGACGACCTCCTCGCGGCCCTCGAGTGGGCCCTCCACGACGACGAGCTGAGCGGCGTGGTCAACGTGACCGCCCCGGAGCCGGTCACCAATCTGGAGTTCACCAAGACGCTCGGCCACGTCCTGCGCCGCCCGGCTGCGCTGGCCGTGCCCCGCCTCGCCGTCGCCAAAGGCCTCGGCGGCATGGGCGAGGAGATGTTCCTGGCCAGCCAACGCGCCGTGCCGGCGCGACTCAAGCAGCAGGGATTCCGCTTCGGCTTTCCCGAGCTCGAGCCTGCGCTTCGCTACGAGCTCGGGCGCACCTGAGGCGCGCGCAGCACCCAGTCGACGTCGTTGCGCACGCCGGGCGCGCGCAGCTCTCGTGGCCAGGCGAGCTCGTCGAGGAGCTCGAGCTGCCGGGAATCGGTGCTCGCGGCGACCCACCACAGCGCGGAGAACGCCCAGGCCGTGCCGCTGAGCCAGGTCAGAGCCTCGCCCAGGAAGCGCCGCTCGACGGCTTCAGGCTCGTCGCGGCGCAGCCAGCCGCGCACGCACGGGCTGTCGCCGCCGGGCCAGGATGGCCCCGCCGGCGGCTCCACGCCGCGCGTGAGGAGCATGTCGCGGAGCGGACGCAGATACAGGCAACCGAGTACCCGGCTCTGTTCCGCGTCCTGAATGGTGTAGGTGAAAGCGATCCGGGCCTCGTGCTCCTCATCGTGCAAGCGGAGATCCTCGCGATTCTCGTCTACCGTGAAGTCGTCAGTGGGCCACTTGCTGTCGGACCACATGCGCAGGTAGTCCACGCTGGACATGAGCGCCGCATGGTCGAGCTGCGCGTGGGCGGCTGTCAGGCGGGTGAAGACGAACTCGCCGGCGTGGTGCCGCTCCGGCACAGGGCCGGCGTACCAGCGGCCGGGCGTTCTGCCGCTCGGCGGCGCCGCCGCCGGGTCGCCCAGAAGCGACGTCATGTGGCTCCTTTCGCGGTGCGCTGCCGACGATGGGAGGCGTGAGGCAGACGCCGTTCCGCGCCATGGTAGCAGCAGGCTCGACAGGACCACAGCGCCGTGAGAGGTTGTCACGGTCGCCGGATCCCCGGCGACAAGGCGACCGAGGGGATCCACCGATGCAGACCGACACCGCCGCCATCCGGACCCTGCTCCGGGTCTGTCAGGACTTGTACCGCGCCCGCGACGTCGCGCGGCTCGATGAGGCGATGCGGCTGTTCGTGCCCGACGGCGAAGCGGAGATGGTGGGGACCGAGGCGGTCCGACGCGGCGCTGCCGATTGGGCGCTCGGCCACGACCCCTGGCGCTTCCACACGACTCACTGGGCGCTCGCGGCGGAGTGAGAGCGAGGGACCGACGGGCGCGGGCCGGGCGCGGCGGCTTCGCCCCGCCCGGCCCGCGCGTCAGTACGCGATGGCCAGCGCGTGCGCGATGTTGTCGCGACGCTCGAGCTCGTCGAGCATGAACGCGGCCACGTCGGCGCGGGCGATCTTCGTGCCGCCCGGCAGCGAGTAGCCGGGCTCGGCGCGGCACGCGCCGCGGGCGGGCCCGTCCACGAGCTGCGCCGCCCGTACCAGGGTCCAGTCCAGCTCGCTCTGGCGCACGCTGACCTCCATGCGGCGCAGGTCGGCGACGGCGCTGCTGCGGGAGCCGGGGTCGAAGAGCCGCGCGAAGAGGCCGGGGTGGCCGGGCTCGCCGGGTGGGGCGACGCTCGCGGACGACAGGACCACCAGCCGCAGCACGCCGTATCGCTGCATGCTGCGCACGACGTTGAGCGTGCCCCTGGCGGCAACCTCCGCGGGGCCGCGCGGGTCGGGTGTATCGGCGAGGGTAACGATGGCCGCCTCAACGCCGTCGACGGCGTCGCTTACGAGGCCGCCGTCGAACACATCGCCCTCCACGACCCGCACGCGCTCGCGCAAGGCGCCCAGCTTGTCGGGCGCGCGGACCAGCGCGGTCACGTCGTGACCGCGGACCAGCGCGCTCTCCACGAGCAGTCTCCCGGTACGGCCGGTGGCTCCGAAGACGACGACCTTCATGGCGGCATGGTACCAGCCTGGTCCGCGGGCCTTGTGAGCGGCGCAGGCACGCCCCGGGTTGCGGCCGCACCTACCGCTCAGGTGGCGGGAGCGGAGTCGTCGGGGAAGGGGGATGCGCCCATGATCGCGTCGCGCTCGTGTCGCGGCCGCATGTTGAACTCGGCGACCCAGGCGTCGATGGCCCGCTGATCGGTGAGGTCGATGCCCGCCTCCTCCAGCGCAAGCAGCATCGCCTTGGCGGGGCCGAAGTTGGCCGGCTGGCGCGCGGCCTCGAGGTACTCGGGCGTGAAGTCCCGCACCGCATCCTCTGTCTCGACGACGAGGTGCTCAGCAAGCCCGCGCTTGCCCAGCGCGAAGCGTACCCAGGCGGTAAGGACCTCGGGCAGCGCATCGGCTTCCGCGGCCTTCAGCAACGCCTTCCGCGGCAGGTAGTCGAGCATGAACAGCTCGACGACGATGGGGCTCCAGCGCAGCGGATCGCCGTCGC
>Ga0315284_10002321_pt1 | contig 27296 bp, 20 predicted proteins | sample YL17G09_16_MG_FD_203696 | JGI IMG/M metagenome (GOLD analysis project Ga0315284, IMG submission 203696) | Sediment microbial communities from Yellowstone Lake, YNP, Wyoming, USA - YL17G09_16 | ecosystem: Environmental > Aquatic > Freshwater > Lake > Sediment | place: USA: Wyoming | collected...
GTAGGGATAGATGGCGACCACGGGTTTCGCGCTGCCGAATGTCGCGGTCAACAGGACGGTGGCCGTACCCGGCAGTGTGATGCCCGTCGCGAGATTGCCGTGCACCACCCATGCGCCGCGCTCCATGTCGATGTTCGTTTCGGTCAGGTCGTCGGCGGTGCCGGGCAGTCCGTCCGGCCCTTTGACCATTGGGTGATCGTCTGCGGTGCCAAGGATTCCATCCGGCCCGTAGGCTGCGGGAGAAAGGTCCATATTCCGCTGGTTGTCCGGATTCACAAGGCTGGGGGTGCCGGCCGCGCCGGGCGCGATGAAACCGCCGCTGCCGTCGTTGTCCGCCATGTCTACGATGAGCACGCCGCCGGCCATGACGAAACTCGCCAGGCTGGCCTGCGCCAGCGGATGGTTTTCGGCCGCCGTCGTCGCGGCTTCGCCGTAGGAGTTTGAGCTGAGCTGCACCACTTTCGTGCCTGCCGGAATGCCCGTCTGCAGGTCGGCCACCGGGTGGATGAAGTAATTCACCTCCGGCTGCGCGCCGAGCGACACCCAGGTGTTGAAGTCCCGATTTTCCCCTCCCCAGGCGATACGATTGCGATACGTGCGGATAATGGAGCTGCTTCCCGACAGCGCGCCCACCTGGCCATCCGCCTGGGCGGGTGCCTGGGATAGGCCGGCGATGTTCGCGGCCTGCGTCGGGTTAAAGATGGGAGGAACAACATCTGAACGAGGCTCGTCCTGGGCGAATGCTACAGCGCACGAGAGTAACAGGAAGGAAAGCAGTACGGCAAGGCGCCTGCCGGAAAGAAACATATGGATCAAGGGAGAACCCTCCTTTCGTCCTTGTAGTCGCAGTGATGCGTTACCGACTAACCACTCGGTGGAATGGCCATCATTACTTAGTCTCCCATAAAAGCAATCCCTTGGCAAGAAATCGCTTGATTAGTTAATGATTTTTTAACCTCTCCTCCTTTTTGCCTCCCGCGAGACAGATCGCGCATGAAGAGATATTTCCTCCCGGCTGGATTGTCGATGAGAAACAGCGGAATGTCGTTCGGCTGACGGTAGATGGACTCCGCGTCGAGCAGCAGGTAATCGGCATTCCGGGGAATCGGCTCCCAGTGCGGCTGTCCCTTGCGGTCGTAGGTGCGGATGGAGATCAGCCGCCGGGTCAGGTGCTCGCCGAAAAAGAGGTAATCCATGCCGTAGTTCCCGATATCCATCGCCACCGTCGCATGTGGCGGCACCAGCGCATCAAAGTATAGCACGCGGTCGGCGGCATCGGGGAGCAGGCGCGTCAGTTGGTAATCGCGGGCGGTCAGATGATCCATGGTCCGTTGGTCGGGCCAGCCTTTGGTCGGAACAGGGCGGAAGGGCGGCTGTGCGAAGGCGGAGTCGAAGGTTATCGTCCGGCCGTTCTCGTGGGTGGTAAAGGAAAACAGATAGGTATTGTATCGGAACACCGATGCGGCCAGCGCCGTCAGGCAGCCCAGCGCCAGCACTACCTGCAGGTATACCCGCGCCCACCGCGCCCCGGGGAGGAAGAGCACGGCCAGCGGCGGGAGCGCGAACAGCCCGTCGGTGATGAAATACCGCCCGCGCCAGAGGTCGAACAGGCCCGCGAAGGACTGCACCACGAAAAAGACCACGGCCGCCAGCGCGAAGAGGCGCACGTCCCATGACCGCTTCTTCCCGAACAGGCTGATCCACACCACCGGCCACACCAGCGCAAATCCCAGGATCCCCCAGTAGACCGCCGAATCGCTGGCCAGGGTGGTACCGCTGTATTTGAATTGTGCGCGGGCACCCTCTTTCGATTCCAGGTTGATATGCAAGACCTGGAACAGATGGCGCGGAAGCCAGTAAAGCGCCGTCTGCGCTTTCTCCACCGCCTCGAACGGCGGCAGGCCGTCGAGAGCGAGAAATTCCAGGCCGTAGCGCGCCATGTTCAGCATGCCGTCGCGCAGCGGGGCGTCGGTGCCGGCATGCACCTCGCTGACATACTTCGGCCCCAGCGGATCGCCGAAATGCCGAATGTTGTCCCAATAGCCGGCAGGCAAGGCGATGATCGCCAGCGTGAGGATCAAGCCGACGCCGGCCACCGCCAGGTCGCGCAACCCGGAAGAAGCAGGAAGCGAAGTTTTCGGTGAGCGTGCACGCCGGCGGTGTGATGCCGACCCGGTGATCGCCGGGCGCTTCTCCCTGCGGAGGAAAAGCAGTACCGCCACCACCAGCAGCGAGGGTATCACCAGCAGCGCGGTGGCCTTCACCCCCAGCGCCAGCGCGAAGGCCGCCGCCGCGAAGAGGAGATACTTCACCCGCGGTGATTCGCGGTAAGCCAGCAGGAAATACACCGTACCGCCCACGAAGGCGGTAAGCACCAGGTCGTTTTGCGGGCACGCAGCGCCCGTCAGCATGATGGGGAGCAGGCCGAACACCAGCGCGGCGAACAGACTGCCCCGCCGGCCGGCGCCAAGCTGGCGGGAAATCCCGTAGACCGCGATGAGGCAGACACCGTAGGCGAAGTATTGCGCGAGTTGCGTCAGGTTTTCATTGCGGCCCGTCGCCAGGTAGAGATAGATCATCTGGGTGGTGGCGACCTTGGGATGGGCCACCTGCGCCCAGTAGTTGGCGTCGAAAAAGTTCAGGTTGCCCTGCTGAAGGTAATACGCCATGCGGGCCAGGTGGTAACTGAGAGCGTCAGGGGTGGCGGGAGCGAGGGCGGCGAGGACGATGAAATTGATGACCGCGGTTACCGTCAGCGTCAGGCCGCCCAGCCACAACAGTTCCAGATCACCCTGGCGGGATGTGGTCCGGCGCAGGCGCTGCAGCAGATCCCGGATGCCGGCAGGACACGCGAAGCAGCGCGCGCGGAGCGGGGGATTCACGACGACGGGCAGCGCGACCGCCAGCAGCAGCAGGAACGATGCCCCGGTCCACCACCACACGTCGGCAAGGCGATCCATGGACGAAGCGAGCAGCGCGAGGAAGAAGATGCACGCGGGAAGCACTATAAACCAGACGAGGAGGAACTCCACGCGGTGGCGGGGTCGCAGCAGTCGCGTCAGCAGCAGCGTTGCCAGGAGCAAGGGGACGACGGTGAACATAAAAAGTCAGTACGGCTTCCCGCCCATGGCAGCCATGGACGAGAAGCCGTCGAATTGCGCAGAACCACGCCGGGCATTACTTCCCGGTGCCGCCTCCACTGGCGGCCGGCGGTGGAGTGCCCGGTTTGATCTTCCCGGACTCCAGATCCTGGATCCATTTGGGTTTATTGCTCACGCCACCGGGCGGTGGCGTACCGGCCGTGGGCGGAGGAGCTTTACCACCCGTTGCCAGCGGCGGCGGCGTGCCGGCGGTGGGCGGCGGCGTGCCGGTGCCGGGCGGCGGCGTGCCGGCGGTAGGCGGCGGAGCCGGGGTGGTGCCGGGGGGCACCGTGCCGGAACCGTTCTCATCCGTGTTGACCGTTCTCCTTGTCGGCGCCTTCAGCGGCGCGGCCTCTTCCTTCTTCCCGCATCCGGACAGCATCAGGAACAGCGAGCCGACGAACAGGGCCAGCACCATCCATTTCAGAAATTTCATCCTCATTACCTCCATTCAAGGAATGTAGAGCATTCACACATCATATTTCCCGCGCCGGCGAAATATCCTGCCGACGACTACGCGGAAAATGAGAAAATGGCGACTATCTGTCCAATTCCTTCCCTGCCTTGCCGCGATATAAACCGGTTAGCCCGTCATCAGTTCAAAAGAGCGGCTTCCCGTCAAGCTTCAGCGCGTCCAGCTCCTGGTTACCGTAGCCGATGACATGCAGAATGGTCGGGGTCAGGTCGTACATAGACGGGTTCGCCCGGTTCATCTTCCTATTCGAAAACAGGATGCCCGGCACCAGCGCGGGGTCGATCAGGTGGTCGCCGCTCCACTTCTTCGCGTTGTCTTCGACGACCGTCTCCGGCACGGCGCCCAGCGCGGTCTGCCACGAGGCGCGGTAGCCGTCCCGGAAGCCGAGGAACAGGTCCGGCGCCTCCTCCGCATGCGGTCCCCAGAAGATCTCCTCGCGCGTATAAACCTTGTTGATGACCAGCTCGCCGTCAACATCCTTCCAGGCGAATAATTTCGCAACCAGCTCTTTCTTCAGCGCTTCCGTCTCGTCGCCGGGCGCTACAATGCCGTGCGCTTCCCGCCCCTGCCGGTTCAGATAGATGGCGCCGAAGCCGAGGGCATACGCGCGCGTCTTCGACCAGTCGATGTCCTTCAACAGATCGCCACCCTCGGTTTTGTCTCCCGTCAGCGCCAGGTAGCCCTGCTGCCGCAGCCAGGTGTTGATGTTGGCCGCCCGCCGGAAGGAGGCAAAGCCGTGGTCCGACAGCACGATCAGGGTATCGTTCGGCCCGAGCTGCTTCATCACGTCGCCGAGCAGGACGTCCATCTTTTGATACCACGCCGGGATGGTGCCGGCGTAGGGACTGTTCGCCTGGTAATGCGGGTTTTTCGGATCGTCGTAACGCCAGAACATGTGCTGAATCACATCCAAGCAGTCGAAGTAGGCGAAGACGATGCCGTTCTTCGTGCGCGCCAGCTCCATGTCCATCACTTTTTGCCGCTGCTCGGTGATGGTCGTCACGCGCTGCAGGAACGCCTCCTCGCTCATGCGCCCCTCGTTCATCGACCAGGTCTCGTTGGGCATGCCCTGGGTGTAATACAGGCCGATCTTGTCCGCCAGCTCCTTCGCGTAGTCTTCGGGGTAGGAGATGGTGAAGAACGGCTCGCGCGGGTCGTAATTGATCGGGGTGACGAGCAGTTCGAAGGCATTTTCATCCGCCCGCACCAGGTAGAACTGCGCGATGCCCTTGATCTTCTTAAACAGCCCCAGCGAGAAAGTCACGCCGTGCCAGTCGCTCCATTCGCCCTGTTTCAGCGTGAAGCGGTCGCCGCCCTTGATCTCGACGGTGGCGGAATGCTCCTTCACATTGACGGTCAGGTGTATGGGCGTCTTCACGTTGACGGGACCGGACGCCGTCTGGCGCCGCGGGCCGATGAGGAATTCGTCGATCTGCTCGCTGACGTTCACCAGCACGACCTGACCGCCGACATCGGGACCGGAAACGCCCTCCGACGTGTAGAAGGTGAAGGTGCCTTCCGTGCCGAGGATATCCGGCACGCCCATGCCGGAGAGCATGTGCCCGTTGATCCTGTCCGGCGGGAAGGTGATGGGGCAGTTGAGGATGACCGATTCCACGCCGCGATCGGTGGCGTAGTCCCAGAAGTGTTTGACCGTGACCACCGGGAGAAATTTGCTCCCGTCGAAGGTCGAGGTGGAGAGCGACAGCGCGGCTTTCCCCGGATCGCCGAGCAGTTTCGGGTCGCGGCGGATAAAGTCGTAGAGGCCGTGCTTGCCCGGATTCTGCCCGGTGGCAAAGCCGGTCCACGCCACCGGGGACTGAGACGGATTGGTCGTGGCCAGGTGATGGTAGGAGCCCTGCTTCTCCAGCGCCGCGAAATGCGGCATCTTGCCGGCGCGCATCATAGGTTCCAGAATGGCCGGGCTCATCCCGTCGATGCCGAGGATGACGATTCTGCCGTTGAAGTCCGAATGCACCATGGATTTTCCTTGCACAAAGCGGTAGCCAAAGAAGCCGGCGATCGCGACCGGGATGGCGATGCCGAGCACCAGCGCCGCCTTCGGCCGTTTCTTGAAGAAGCCGTAGAATTGCTTGAGGCGCCACAACACCACGCCGAAGAACGCCGCCAGCACCGCGAGGAGATATCCTATTCCGCTGACGACGACATAACCGGAGCCCGGATCAATGTAGGACAACCACATATGAGGAGTGCAACCTCTTTTTGAAAAAGCCGTGAATCTGCTTGAGGCGCAGCAAAATGACCCCAAAGACAGTTGCGCATGCCGCAAGGATATACGCGAGGAACCCGGAAGTACCAAACACATACCCAACCTGATTAGGATCCCAATAAGCAAGAAACATCGCGCTTGATCACCTCGATAAAAGTCGGAGACGGCATCCTGCGCGCCATGATTCTTGACTATTATACCCGTTTTTCTCCAAACTGAAAGAAAGCTCGCTAAGTCACCCGGCGATAACGCCACCCGCCACGATGGTGTTGTGCCGCTCCAGCACAAAGCGGCCGAGTTCCGGGATCTCCGCGTAGGGTTCGGTGATCACCGGCGCCTCCGTCTCGATGACGACTTCGCCGACTTCGGTTTCTTTCAGGACGCCGGCATCCTCTTCCAGCAATTCCAGCGTGGAGGAGTCGATGCGCCGCGCGATGCGGATGATCCGGCACGGCGTCTCCTGGGTGGTGCAGCGGAGGGTGATCCGCTCGCCCACGCGCACCGGGAAGGGGGACATCCAGAAGATGGTGCCGTGCAGCGTCTGCGCGATGGCCGGGCGCGCGGCGGCATCGGTGAGCAGCATGCCGCGCTTGACTTCGACGGGTTCGGCGAGAGTCAGGCCGATGCTTTCCCCACACTCGGCATCGTGCCGCTCGCGGCCGAACTCGCGGATGCTCGCCACGGTGACGGCGGCGCCCGCCGGCCACAGGATCAGCCGATCGCCGTCCTGCAGCCGGTCCGATTCGATGCGCCCGGCGACGATCTTCTCCCCATCTACCTCGTAAATGTCCTGCACCGGCAGGCGAAGGCCGTGGCCTTCGAGCAGCTCGCGCTTCTTCAGTGCATCGAGCGCCTCCAGCGCGGTAGGGCCGGTGTACCACGGCATGTTCTCTGAGCGCGAGGCGATATTGTCGCCGGCGGCGGCGGAAATGGGGATCAGCATGAACTGGGTCACCCCCAGCGAGGCAAGGAAGGCAGTGATCTCCGTCCTGACTGCCTGGAAGGTTTCCTCGCGGTATTCCGCCAGGTCCATCTTGTTGACGAGCACGATATTCTCGCGCAGGCCGAGGAATTTCAGCAAGTAGGCGTGCCGGCGGGTTTGCTCGCGCACGCCCTCCACGCCGTCGATCACCAGGATCGCGCCTTCCGCCTGCGCGGCGCCGGTGATCATGTTCTTGGTGAACTCGCGGTGGCCCGGCGCGTCGATGATCACGTAATTCCGCGCGTCGGTGTGGAAGTAGATCTGCGTGGTATCGATGGTGATCCCCTGCTCGCGCTCCTCGCGAATCTGGTCGGTGATGAAGGCGAACTCGAAGGGCACGCCGAATTCCTCGCAGGCCTGCCGCACCGTCTCCAGCTTGTCCGGCGCGATGGAGTCCGTGTCGTAGAGCAGCCGTCCGATGAGGGTGGACTTCCCGTGATCGACGTGGCCGACGATGACGACGTTGAAGTATTCTTTGGTTCCGATACTCATGCCCGGCATAACACCACACCCTTCATACTCTTACTCATACTCAACATCGAAAAGAGTATGAGTAAGAGTATGAGTATGAGTAAGAAAGATCAAATGCTCGACTGCATACAAAGATTATATATTCATGTTTTCATCAGAATACTCGTCATCACTAATGTGATACTCGGCTTCCTCCTCGCGAACATGCGTTTCAATGCTCGCGATCAAACCCGAGAGCATCCGCACGATATCATACAGTAGTTCTTTACCAGGCCATACGCGTTCCATACCAACCAGGCGTTTCGCAACAAAAACGTCAAGGCATGCCGCACATTCCACGGTTGAGCCACGGGCTGTCAGCAGGAACTTGCGACGTTCCGGACCGATCAGCTTGCCATTCCCTTCGGCAATATTCAGCACAACGCTGGTTGAAGCTCGATCTATCTGGTCCCTGACCGCTGCTTTTCGTTGAACTTCCTGGAGCAGATCCTCTGTCCATGATACGAATTGGATCGCTTTCTGATAGACATGGAGTTTCTCGTGATCAAAATATACCGGTTTCATTCTCTCATCCCTCCTACCAAATTTATTTCATACTCATACTCATACTCTTACTCTATTCGATTTTGAGTATGAGTAAGAGTATGAGTATGTCACATGTACCCCAACGACCTGAGTTTTTGCATCGTATACGTATCTTCTTTATCCTGCGCCCGGTAGGCGCGCTCGGAAACATTCGTGGTTTCCAGTTCAGCGATGATCTCGTCCAGCGTGCTTGCGTTCGACTCGGCGGGGGCGCAGCAGCACTCGCAGCCGAGGCTGCGATAGCGTTTCCCCTCGCGCGCGAAATACAATCCGTTCACCGGCACGCCCTCGCGCCGGGTGTAGCGCCAGATATCCAGCTCGGTCATGTGCAGCATCGGGTGCACGCGGATATGATCGGCGCCTTCGGAGGAGGTTTTGAACTGATCCCACAACTCAGGCGGCTGGTCTTCGTAATTCCAGTGGAACTCTTCATCGCGGGGGGAGAAATAGCGCTCCTTGGCGCGGATGCCGTGCTCGTCGCGGCGGATGGCCAGCAGGATGGCCTGCAGGCCGCTGCCCGCCAGAAAATCCTTCAGCGCCTGCGTCTTCAGCGCGTTGCAGCACTCGATTTTCGATGTCGGCCCCATGCCCGCCGCGATGGCCGCCTCGTTGCGGGCGACATGCAAGTCCAGCCCCCACTCCGCCGCCAGCCGGTCGCGGAAGACATACATCTCCTTGAACTTGTAGCCAGTGTCGATATGGATAATCGGGAAGGGGATCTTCCCGTAAAAGGCCTTGCGGCAGATCCACAGCAGCGCCGTGGAGTCCTTCCCCATCGACCACAGCATGCCCAGATGCTTGAAGCGGCTGTAGGCTTCGCGGACAATATAAATGCTTTTGCTCTCGAGCTCGGAAAGATGATCCATGCGTCGATTATACCCTTAGCCGATACTGTTAAGTTGATTGTACACCGTCGAGTCCCCCGGCTGTCAACTGGAAAGGCGCCGGCTTACTGGTGCACGACTTGCCCGCTTCTGCTACAATAAGGCGAGAGGAAGAATCGCATGGAACAGACGATGCTCGACACGAGTGCCCTGATGTATATTGTGGACCGGCCGCCGTTGGTGATGGTGCGCGGCGAGGGGTCGTGGCTGTGGGACCACACCGGCAAGCGCTACCTCGATTTCGTGCAGGGGTGGGCGGTGAACGCGCTCGGGCATTCCCCCCGCTGCGTCGTCGATGCCCTGAGGGAGCAGGCGGAGACGCTGCTCAACCCCAGCCCGGCCTATTACAACGCGCCGATGATCGAGCTGGCGAAGCTGCTGACCGAGCACAGCGTCCTCGACCGCGTCTTCTTCACCAACTGCGGCGCGGAGGCGAACGAGGGGGCGATCAAGCTGGCGCGCAAGTGGGGACAGCTTCACAAGCACGGCGCCTACGAGATCATCACCATGCATCACGCCTTCCACGGGCGCACGCTGGCGACGATGTCCGCCTCCGGTAAGGAGCAATGGGTGGACTTGTACGAGCCGAAGGTGGCCGGCTTCCCCAAGGTGGAGCTGAACGATATCCCGGCGGTCGAGCGCGCCATCAACGAGCGCACGGTCGGCATCATGCTGGAACCGATCCAGGGCGAGGCGGGCGTTTACCCGGTCGAGGACGAGACCATGCGCGCGCTGCGGGCGCTATGCGACGAGCGCGGCCTGCTGCTCATCCTCGACGAGGTGCAGACCGGCGTCGGGCGCACCGGCAAGCTGTTCGCCTACGAATACTCCGGCGCCGAGCCGGACATCATGACGCTGGCCAAGGGCATCGGCGCCGGCGTGCCGCTGGGCGCACTGCTGGCGAAGGAGAAGGTGTGCTGTTTCGTCGCCGGCGACCAGGGCGGCACCTACTGCGGCAACCCGCTGGTCACCGCCGCCGGCTGCGCGGTGATGCGGGCGGTGACGGCGCTCGGCTTCCTCGAACACGTCAATGCGATGGGCGCCTACCTGACGAAACAGCTGCAAGCCCTGTCGGCGGAGTTGAACCTGGGCGAAGTGCGCGGGCGCGGCCTGCTGCTGGCGTTGAACCTGCGCCGGCCCATCTCCCGCGCGGTGGCGGCGGAGGCGCTGGACGCCGGCCTGCTGATCAACGCCCCGCAGCCGGAATCCCTGCGCTTCATCCCGGCGCTGACCGTGTCGCGGGACGAGATCGACCGGATGCTCGACATCCTGGCCCCGATCCTCCGCAAGCATGCGAGTTAGCCTTTGATCACCCCCAGCGGCACCGTGCGCGCCACTTTGCGGGCGATGCCGGCATTATGGATGACGTTCACCACGCGGTTCACGTCCTTGTAGGCTTCGGGCGCCTCTTCGGCCAGGCCTTCCCAACTGCCGCCCTTGACGGTGATGCCTTTTTCCTTCAGACGCGCCTGCAGGTCCTGGCCGCGGATCTGCTTGACCGCCGCCGAGCGGCTCATGGCGCGGCCGGCGCCGTGGCAGGCGCTGCCGAAGGTCTGCTCCATCGCCCCCTGCGTGCCCACCAGCACGTATGACGCGGTGCCCATGTCGCCGGGCACCAGCACCGGCTGGCCGATGGCGCGGTAGCGCTCCGGCACCGATGCCTGGCCGGGGCCGAAGGCGCGGGTGGCGCCCTTGCGGTGGATGATCATCTTCAGCGGCTTGCCGTCGATCTCGTAGGTCTCGCGCTTGACGATATTGTGCGCCACGTCGTAGACCATGCGCAACTCGGCGGACAGGTTGTGGTTCGCCAGCACCTGGTAGATCGCCTGGCGGGCGCGGTTGGCGAGCACCTGGCGGTTGGCCCACGCGTAGTTCGCCGCGCACACCATGGCGCCGAAGTAGGCTTGCCCCTCCGGCGAGTTGAATGGCGCGCACACCAGCTCGCGATCCGGCACCTGGATATCGTATTTCCGCATGGCGAGCTGGAAGCTCTTCACGTAATCGGTGCAGACCTGGTGTCCCAGCCCGCGCGAGCCGGAGTGAACCCACAGCACGAACTGGCCGTGGAACAGGCCGAACGCCTTCGCCACCTCTTCATCGTAGATCTCGTCCACCCGGCCGACTTCAATGAAGTGGTTGCCGGAGCCGAGGGTGCCCACCTGGTCGCCGCCGCGCGCCTTCGCCGCCGCGCTCACCGCGCCGGGATCGGCGCCGGGCATGCTGCCGCCTTCCTCGGTCAGCTCGGCATCCTCCGGCTCGCCGTAGCCGCGCTCGATCGCCCACAGCGCGCCGCGGATCAGCAGGTCGTCCATCTCGCTGCCTTTCAGGCGGATGTCGCCGCCTTTGCCGACGCCGCTGGGCACGAAGCGGAACAGGGTATCCACCAGTTCCTGCATGAACGGCATCACCGCATCCGCGGACAGCTCGGAGCGCAGCAGCCGCACGCCGCAGTTGATGTCGTAGCCGGTGGCGCCGGGGGAGATGACGCCCGTCGCCTCGTCCACCGGTATCACGCCGCCGATGGGCGGGCCGTAGCCCTGGTGCACGTCCGGCATGGCCAGCACGTATTTCGTCACGCCGGGCAGCATGGCGGTATTCACCAACTGCTCCGCCGCCTTGTCCGGCAGCGCGGCTTCCAGGATTTTCTCGTCCGCATACATCCGCGCGGGCACCCGCATGCCCGGGCGAAACGAGGCCGGAATTTCATACACATATTCCGCGACATGTTGAAAATCCTGCTTCCCGATCATGGCGCACCCTCTTCCTGTGCTGACGCACACAACCTGACCCGGCCGCTTGACCGGGGAGAATCATTATAGCACACTGCTTTATACGTCGAACACAATCTGCGCCTGCGCGCCCGTTTCCGTTTCCGCCACGATCAGCGCGTGGAAGGTTGCCGCTTTGATCGTCTTCAGCTTCCGGGAGGTCGGGCCGCCGTAGACGGTGGCGCGCAGCTCTCCCGGCGAGAAGGCGGTGATTTCGAAGCGGGTGTAGGTTTCGCCGCGCACTTCGTGCATGAAGATCAACTGGTTCAGCCAGTCCACCAGCAGCCCTTCCAGGTCCACCGATTCGACGACCACCTCATGTTGTCGATCCACCACTGCCGGCGGCTCGGTCATCATGTCGAAGAGCGCGGCGGCGGCGTTGACGAAGAGCTGCGGCAAATCCTCCCCGGTCACGCGAATGGCCAGGTCGGCGGTATGCTCGATGCGCTCGTAGGGAATTGCCATGCTATCGCACTTTGCTCCCATTGGGCACCGGCTTGTCCGGCAGCAGTACGGACATGCCGTTCTCGCCCATGTCGGCGGCGAGGAGCATCCCCTGCGACACTTCGCCGCGCAGCGTGGCGGGCTGCAGGTTCGCCACCACGATGATCTGCCGCCCGACCAGCGACTCCGGCGGGTAAAAGGCGGCGATGCCCGCGACGATCTGCCGCGGCTGCCCATCGCCGAGATCGACCTGCAGCTTCACCAGCTTGTCCGCCTTCGGGTGCTTCTCCGCGGCGATCACCGTGCCGACCTTCAACTGCACCTTCGCGAAATCGTCGATGGCGATCAACTCCGCGGGCGGCTCCTCGGCCTTCGGTGTGGGCGCGCCTTCTTCCTTCTCTACGATGCGCGGGAAGAGCGGCCCGGCCGGCTGCGTATGGCTGCCTTGCGGCAGCAACCCCCACGCCAGCGACGACCACGCCCATTCCGGTTTCGTCCAGCCGATCTGCTCCGCCATGCGCTCCGACGCAAACGGCATATACGGGTAGAGCATGACCGCCGCGAAGCGCAGCCCCTCGGACAGGGTATACATGATCGCGTTGACTTTGTCCTGTTTGCCCGCTTTGAACAGCTTCCACGGCGCCTGATCCTCGATATAACGGTTCAGGAAGTTGAGCAACTCCCAGACGGCCTTCAGCGCTTCCATATACCGGATCTCGCGGCCGCCCAGGTACGCTTCCACCAGCCGCGCGGCATGACCGGCCTCCGGCAGCTCGTCCGCCGGCTGCGGGATGATGCCGTTGCAGTAGCGCCCGAGCATGGTGACCGTGCGGTTGAGCAGGTTGCCCAGGTCGTTGGCCAGGTCGCTGTTGTAGCGGCGGAACAGCGCCTCCAGCGAGAAATCGCCGTCCGCGCCGAAGGGCATCTCGCGCATCACGAAGTAGCGCAGCGCGTCGATCGCCACGTCGATGCTCGCGCCGGAGCTGGTCGCGATCTCCTCCGCCAGCTCCAGCGGATTGATGCGGTGACCTTTGCCGCCGTGCTTGGACTTGCTGATCTTCTCGCCGCCGATGGTCCACCAGCCGTGCGCCACCACCGTCTCCTGCACCGGCAGTCCGGCGGCCATCAACATCGCCGGCCACAGGGTGGCATGGAAGCGGGTGAAGATGTCCTTGCCGACGATCTGGCTGTCCACCGGCCACCAGCAGTTGACGCGCGCCATGTCGTCCGGGAAGCCGACCACGGTGATGTAGTTGATCACCGCGTCGTACCAGACGTAGATGACCAGGCCGTCCGCGTTCGGCAGCGTCTTCGGCACCGGGATGCCCCAGTCCGACCGGCGGGTGATATACTGATCGCGCAGGCCGCCTTTGATGAATTGCACCACCTCGTTCTTGCGGAAGTCGGGCTGCAGCCAGTCCGGGTGCGCTTCGATGTAATCCAGCAGCGGTTGCGCGTATTTGCTCAAGCGGAAAAAGTAACCCGGCTCCATCATGCGCTCTACGTCGCGGCCGCAATCCGGGCACTTGCCCTCCTGAAGCTGGCTCTCCAGGAAGTGCGTCTCGCACGGGATGCAGTACCAGCCTTCGTATTCCGAGTAATAGACGTCGCCGCGCTCATACAGGGTCTCGACCAGCGTCTGCACCGCTTTGTGGTGGCGCGGCTCGGTGGTGCGGACGAAATCGTCGTAAGTGATGTGCATCCGCCGCCAGGTGTCCTCGAAAGCGGCGGCCATCTTATCCACGAAGGCGCGCGGGTCCTCGCCCCGCTGCAGCGCCACGCGCGCCACCTTGGTCGCGTTCTCGTCGGTGCCGGTGGAGAAGAGGACGTCGTCACCCATCATCCGGTGGAATCGCGCCGCGATGTCGGCGGCGATGGTCGGATACGCGTTGCCGATGTGCGGCACGTCATTCACGTAATAAATGGGTGTGGTCACATAAAACTTACCCACTGGACGTTCTCCCTTCCCGCTTACTCTTTTCATGCTCGTGCTCATGCTCGAATTTCGAGCATGAGCACGAGCACGAGCACAAGCATGAAATAAAGTGCTTCGCTTCTATTGTAACAAATTTCGTCTCCCGGCGGGAGGGCTGTGCCTGCCGGCGCTCTTCATGTTTTGAGACCAGATTTGCGTAGATCACCTGTTTTCGGACATTTTTGTATTGGTTCCGCTTATAACGATTTATCGGACCGATCAGACCGATCAGACTGATCGGACGTATCAAGGGGTAAGCGCGTAAAGAGCACGGTGATTCTCCTTCAGCATCTGGCGGTAACGGGGAAGCCTACACCGGCGATCAAATCGCTGAGCTATAGTACGACACCGGATCAATACGGCTTGATCATGAGACTGTTGATTGATCGTGCTCATAACTAGCAATCGGTATGGATCAGACCGATCGGTCTGATCGGTCTGATCGGTCCGATTATCAATTATAAGTAACCCATTTATTATTATACCAGGCAGAATAAACGCTTTAACGGGCACCGTTGTGAAAAACTACCGGCATGTCGTATGATGGTAAGAGATAATGGGAATAACGGCTTAAAATCGTCCCGAGGAGGATACCGATGCGCTTCCGCCTTCTATTGCGAGGGATAATCACCCTTGCGCTGTTCGTGTGCCTGTCTCTGGCGTCGTTCGCCGCCGGGGTAACGGAGACGGTGCTGCCCAACGGCCTGAAGGTGCTGATCAAAGAGGTGCACGCGGCGCCGGTGGTGGTGGTGGACGTCTGGTACAGGGTCGGCTCGCGCAATGAGCGGCCGGGATTGACCGGCGCCTCGCACCTGCTGGAGCACATGACGTATAAGGGCACGCGCGAATTCGGCAAGGATGAGATGCGCACGCTGACCAAGCGCAACGGCGCGCTGGACAACGGCGCGACCTATTACGATTACACGCACTACTACACCACCATCGCCAGCGACCGGCTGGAGCTGCCGCTGCGGGTGGAAGCGAGCCGCATGAGCACGGCGCTGATCGAGCAGAAGGAGCTGGATCAGGAGCGCGTCGTCGTCCGCTCGGAGCTGGAGGGACGGGAAAACTCGCCGGGCTCGGTGCTCTTCAACGAGTTGATGGCCGCGGCGTATAAAGTCTCCGGGTATCACTGGCCGGTGGTGGGATGGCGCGACGATGTCGAGCACGTGACCGCCGCCGAGCTGCGCCGGTATTACAAGACCTATTACCTGCCGAATAACGCCACGCTGGTGATTGTCGGCGACGTGAGTACGGAGAAGGCGCTGGCGCTGGTGCGCAAGCATTTCGACCGCATCAAGCGCGGGCCAATCCCGTCCCAGTGGGGCACGCCGGAGTCGGCGCAGCGCGGCGAGCGGCGCGTGACGGTGCAGCGGCAGGGACGGGTGCCCATCGAGGATATCGCCTGGCACGTCCCGGCCATCACCGACAAGGATGCGCCGGCGCTGTTGATGCTGGAGCAGATCCTGGGCAGCGGGCGCCTGTCGCGCACCTACCAGGCCATCGTCGAGAAGCAATTGGGGGTGAGCGCGTGGGCCGGCTCGCTGCTGCTGCGCGACAGTGGCCTGTTCCTGGTCGGCGGCGCGGCGTCGCCCGGCCAGCCGCTGCAGCCCATCGAGAATACGCTGCTCGCTGAAGTGGAGCGCATCAAGACGGAGCCGCCGACGAAGGCGGAGATGGCCCGCGCGCTGCGCCAGGCGGAAGCCTCCTTCATTTACAGCCGCGACAGCGTGACCCAGCAGGCCGACCAGCTCGGTGACTACGAGACGACGGCGGGCGACTGGCGACTTCTCGAGAAACTGCCGGACCTGCTGCGCGCCGTCACCCCGGAGGATGTCTCGCGGGTGGCGAAGACCTACCTGACGGCGGACAACCGTACGGTCGCCATCTTCCAGCCGACGGCGCCGGCCTTGAAGACGGCGCTGGCGCCCATCGCGGCTCCGGCGGCGTATCGGCCGAAGGATGCCGTCGAGCGCATTCCGCTCGGCGTAAAACCGGCGCCGGGCACTCCAGCGCCCACGCCCGCCGCCCCGGCGGTCAAGCGCGAGCGGTTCATGCTGCCGAACGGCGCGGTGCTGATCGTGCAGGAAAATCATGCCAACAGCACGGTGGCCATCAGCGCGAGCATGCGGGCAGGCAGGGCTTACGATCCGCCCGGCAAGGCGGGACTGGCCGATATGACCGCCAACCTGCTCGACCGCGGCACGGCCACGCGCAATTCCATTCAGATCGCGGAGGAGATGGAGGGCGCCGCGGCGGAGATCAACACCGGCACCGGCTGGGAGACGGTGGGCATCCACGGGAAAGCGCTGAGCGGCGACACCGAGCTGCTGCTCCGCAATCTGGCCGACATCATCCGCAATCCCGGCTTTCCCGCCGACGAGCTGGAGAAGATGCGCGAGCAGACGCAGGCCGGGCTGGAGATGGACCGCGACCAACCGAGCGAAAACGCCTACCGCGAGTTCTACCGCGCCGTGCTCCCCGCGGGCCATCCCTACCGCGTGGCCTCCTTCGACGAGGAAGCCGCCGGGTTGATGACCATCACGCGCGACGACCTGGTCGCCTTTCACAAGGCACGCTACACGCCGCAAACGCTGGTGCTGGCGGTGGTGGGCGACGTGCGCGTGGACGAGGTGCGCACCCTGGTGAACCGCTACTTCGGCGACTGGCAGGGACAGGCGTTCCAGCCGCTCACCTTTCCCGCGGTGTCGGCGAAATCCGCACAGGTCATCAAGCACATCCCGGACAAGTCCGAAGTGGATATCTACGTCGGCGGACCGGGCGGACTGAAGCGGACCGACCCCGATTTTTACGCGGCGCAGATCATGAACCTGGTCCTGGGCGGCGGCGGGGCGCTGAACAGCCGGCTGGGCGATGTGGTGCGCGACCGGAACGGGCTCGCGTATAATATCTACAGCACCTTCCACGCCTCCACCGGCGCGGGGCCGTGGTACGTCTACCTGGGCGTGAACCCGAAGAACACCGACAAGGCGGTGACGCTGGTGAAGCAGGAGATCTTCCACATGCGCGACGGGGGCATCACCCAGCGCGAGGTGGACGACGCGGTGGCCTTCACCACCGGCGCGCACGCCATCGCGCTGGAGACGAATGCGGCCATCGCCAACGAGTTGATGGACACGGAATACTTCCACCTGGGTCTGGACTACCCGGAGCGCGTCACTGCGCTGTACCGCGCCGTTACGCGCGACCAGGTCAACGCCGCGGCGAAGAAATACCTGGACCCGGACAGGCTGGTGGTCTCGATCGCCGGGCCGTATTGATTGGTAGGGAACTGTCCCCGTTCGTAAAATAAAAACGGCTTTGTTCGACCGGGACAGTCCCTGAGTTTACGTTACCGAGCGTAAAAGTGAAAACGAGCACTTGCACTCCTGCGCCGGCGGGGCTACCGCTTTGCCACCATCCCGGCATTGCTGCCGATCGCCGAACGACGCCACGCCCGCTGATAGACGCCCGGACTTTCTTGACAACCCCCCTCGGCCTCGTATATCTTAGAATGTAACTGCGTTGAAGGATGTTGGGCGGTTACAAACACCCAGCATCCTTTTTTGTCGTCTTATACCATTATTCTGCCGGAGGATAGACGTGAGCAGCACTGTTGTCATCGGAACGCAATGGGGTGATGAAGGCAAGGGACGCGTGGTGGATGTCTATGCGGCCAACGCCGCGATGGTCGTGCGCTATCAAGGCGGCGACAACGCCGGTCATACCGTCATCATCGGCGATCAACGCTACGCGCTGCACCTCATCCCGTCCGGCATCGTCCGGCAGAAACCGTCTATTCTCGGCAACGGGATGGTGATCAACCCGAAATCCCTGCTGAAGGAGATCGCCGACCTGGAGGCGCGCGGGCTGACGGTGCGCCCGTATATTTACCTCAGCGAGGACGCGCACCTGATCATGCCGTATCACCTGGCGCTCGACGCTGCCTCCGAGCGGGCGATGGGCAAGGGTAAAATCGGCACCACCATGAAGGGCATCGGGCCGGCTTACGTCGATAAATACAGCCGCACCCACGGCCTGCGCGTGGGCGACCTGCGCAACGCTGAGTATTTCCGCACGCGGCTGGCCGCCATCGTGGAGGATAAAAACGTCATCCTCTCCAAAATTTACAGCGCGGACACCTTCGACGCGGGGGCGATCTTCGACGAATACCTGGGGTATTACGCCGAGATCGGCGGTATGATCTGCGACACGGCGGCGATGGTCGATGCCGCCCTCCGCCATGGCGACGACGTCGTCTTCGAAGGCGCGAACGCCACCATGCTGGACATCGACCACGGCACCTACCCCTACGTCACCAGCTCCACCCCGACCGCCGGCGGCGCGTCGGTGGGATCGGGCATCGGGCCGACCCGGCTCGACCGGGTGATCGGCGTGGTGAAGGCCTATACCAGTCGCGTGGGCGAAGGGCCTTTCCCCACCGAGCTGAAGAACGCAACCGGCGATCGCATCCGCGAGCTCGGACACGAATACGGCACCACCACCGGCCGCCCGCGCCGCTGCGGCTGGCTGGACTTGTGCGTGGTGCGCAAAGCCGCGCGCGTCAACGGGTTGGACTCCCTGGCCATTACCCACCTTGACGTCCTGGGCGAGTTCGACGACATCCCGTTATGCGTCGCCTACGACATCGACGGTCGGCGCGTGGAGACCTTTCCCAGCGCGCTGTGGGAAGCGGAGTGCGCGCAGCCGGTGTATGAAATGCTGCCGGGTTGGCGCGAGCCGATCGCCGGCTGCCGGAGCTTCGCGGAACTGCCGTGCGGCGCGCAGGCCTACCTGAATCGCATCACCGAGCTGACCGGCGTGCCCATCCGCATGGTCACCGTGGGCAGCGAGCGCGAGCAGACCATCCTGTTCGACACACTGCCGCTTTCACGTTGACAGCTATCCGCCGTGCGCCTATAATGCACGTATTATGCGCATTGAGCGAACCGGTCAGTGCGTGGACGGAAGGAGTTGATCGATTTATGGTCATGGTTGAAGTCCGCGAGGGCGAGTCGTTGGACAGCGCCATCCGCCGTCTGAAGCGCCAGGTGCAGCAGGCCGGCGTCCTGGAAGAGGCGCGCCGTCACGAGCGTTACGAGAAGCCCAGTGAGCGCCGTCGCCGACTGGCCGCCACTGCCGCACGGCGCATGAGGCGGAATCAGGCAACCGGTGAGTAAGCACTGCACCGGGTGGCGCATTCATGGCGCCACCCGTTCTATTTTTCGCCGGGTACACCGTATTGTTTCGCGGTATAATACTATTCGGCTGCTGTCACCCCGGAATTTTGAGCAGAGGAGTCCAACACATTTTGCCGAACGTGGAAATTCCCACGGTCCACCCGATCGCAGACACGGATGCTCCCGTGAACGTGACAAGGAATATCACCTTTTCCAGTTACGATGAAGCCGTTGCGGTGCTCGGTCCCCGCGACGCGCACCTCCGACTGATCGAACGCGAGTTCAATACCACCCTCATCCTCCGCGGCACCACGCTCGAGATCCATGGCGACCCGCACAGCGCGGGGCAGGTTCAGAGCCTGATTGAAGAGCTGCAGCGCACGGTGCAGCGCGGCCACGTGTTGACGCGCCAGGAAGTGGAGTATGCCGCCAGGGCGGTGCATCACCAGCAGGCGGACGCCTCGCAGGCCGTCTTTTCCGAAGTCGTGCTGACCACGCATCGCGGCAAGCAGATCAAACCGAAATCTACCCACCAGCGCGAATACCTGAAGACGATGCGCGAATGCGAACTGGTGTTCTCTATCGGGCCGGCGGGCACCGGAAAAACCTACCTTGCGGTGGCAATGGCGGTGGCCGCATTGAATGCGAAAACCGTCCAGCGCATCGTGCTCACCCGCCCGGCGGTGGAAGCAGGCGAGCGGTTGGGCTTCCTGCCCGGCGACCTGCAGGAGAAGATCAATCCCTACCTGCGCCCGCTCTACGACGCGCTCTACGACATGATCGAGATGGAGCGTGTGGAGCGCCTGCTGGAGAAGAAGGTGATCGAGGTGGCGCCCCTCGCCTTCATGCGCGGGCGCACGCTCAACGACGCCTTCATCATCATGGATGAGGCGCAGAATACCTCGCCGGAGCAGATGAAGATGTTCCTCACCCGCCTGGGCTTCGGCTCGCGCGCGGTGGTGACCGGTGATATCACGCAGATCGACCTGCCCCCGGGCCAGCGTTCCGGCCTGATCGAAGTGCGAACCATCCTGGACGGCGTGCCGGAACTGCAGTTCCTGACCTTTGACGATACCGATGTCGTGCGCCATCCGCTGGTGCAGCGCATCGTGAAGGCCTATGACGCCCACGAGTCCGGCGCAAAGGGATCGCAAACATGAAGCAAGCCACCCGGCTTCCCCGGTGGCCGCGGCCGCTACTCGGCGTGCCGCAATGGCTCCGCTGGCGGATGCTCTCGAAACCGGTGCTGCTGCTCTTCACAGCCGGCGTGTTGACCACGCTGGTGTTCTTGAACCTCGATTACACCCGTATCGGCGCCGTCACCGAGCGTTTCCTGCCCGGGCTGCCGGCCCCGCGCGACGTGTATGCCGCGCACAGGCTCGAGTGGACGGACTGGAACGAAACCGAACGGCTCCAGGACGAAGTCGCCAACCGGGTGCAAACCCGCTACATGGAGGACACGTCCGCCTCCGCCAACGCGCGCAAAGACCTTGATGCCATCTTCGATCTGCTGAGCCGGCCGTCGGTGTCGAACGCCGACCTGCAGAACCTCGATAACATGCATGTTTCGCTGGATATCGTGAAAGACACGCGAGGCTTTGACGACAACACCTGGAACGCGCTCCGCAACGTGTCGCGCGATATTGTGAATGATGTGATGGCAAACCGGATTGAGGAGGGAAAAGGCGAATCGGGAGCCTATCAAACGATCGATTCGCTCGCTGCCATGCGCGAAACTGAACCGCTCCGCATCCGTGTGGTCAGCATCGTCACCCGCGCCACCGTGCGCCCGAACTGGCTTAAGGACGTGGAAGCGACCAAACGCCTGCGCGAAGAGGCGATGGCTAAGATTCAGCCGGTCGTCGTCACGTTGCAGCGGGGCGATATCGTGCTGCACCGGGGGAAAGTCGTCTCGCAAAAGGAATTCGAGCAGTTGGCCGCGCTGCGCCTGCTGGTGCCGTCGGCGCCGGCGCGCCTGCTGCCGGTAGCGGCGCTGATGCTGTTCAGCCTTGTGCTGCTCGGCCTGTACCTGCGCGCGTTTTCCCGCCCGGTCTACGAAAATAACCGCAAGCTCATCCTGCTGGCGCTCCTCATCATCGCCCCGCTCTGGGCGAGCATGACACTGAGAGCGGACGAAGGGCACGCCTTCCTGGTGGGCCTGATCGCCGTCCCCGCCGGCGTCATGGCCATCGCCGGCCTGCTCGGCGCACCGGTGGCGACCGTCACCGCGATGATGACCGCCATCATCACCGGGCTGACATCCGTCCAGCAGTTCCCGATGTCGCTGCTGCTGCTGGGCAGCTCGCTGACCGGCATCATGGCCGTCTCCGCCATCTGGCCGGCCCGGCGGACCATTCCCGGCGTGCTGTCGCTGGTGGGCGTGAATCTGGGCCTGCTGCTCATTCTCGAAGGCCTGCATCCGGGCGGCGGTTTCCAATCGATCCTCGCGGACCTGGGCGACCTGACCCTGTGGGCGGGGGCGGGCGGGATCGGCGCCGTCTTCATCGCCGTCGGCGCCATCTATATGCTGGCGCGCCCCTTCGGCATCACCACGCACTACCGACTGATGGAACTGTCCAATCCGAACGAATCGCTGCTGCGCCGCTTGATGGTCGAGGCGCCCGGCACCTACCACTCCAGCGTCATGGTGGCCAATATGGCGGAAGCCGCCGCCGATGCCATCAGCGCCGACCCGCTGTTCACGCGGGTCGCCGCGCTGTATCATGATATCGGCAAGCTCAAGCGCCCCGCCTTCTTCGTGGAAAACCAGGCGCCGCTCGGGCTGGAAAACGTGCATCAGCGCCTGTCGCCGAAACTGTCCTATCTCATCCTGACCAGCCACGTGCGCGACGGCGTGGAAACGGGCCGTCGATACAAGCTGCCGGAAGAAGTCATCGGCATCATCGGCGAGCATCACGGCACCACGCTGGCCGCGTATTTTTATCATCGCGCGCTCAATGAAGCATCGGGTCAACAGATTTCCGAACAGGAATTTCGTTATCCCGGGCCCAGGCCGACTACCCGCGAATCGGCGATCGTCATGCTGTCCGACTCGGTGCAGGCCGCGGTGAAGGCCATCAAGGATCCCTCACCGAGCCGCATCGAGAACATGGTGCAGGAGATCATCAACAATCGCCTGGAGGATGACCAGCTCGAGGATTGCGACATCACCCTGCATGACCTGCACCGCATCCGCGAGGTCTTCGTGCGCATGCTCTCCGGATTGTATTCCTATACGCGGCTGGAATACCCGGACATCAAGGCCGGCACCCGCGTCCAGGCGGAAGCCCGTTCCGGCAATGGTTCGGGGCGTCTGCGGACGGTGCCCAGCGGAGCGAACGGCGCGCCCGATCCGACGAACGGTGCGGCGAAAGCGAGTTAGCAATCCCGTAGCCGCAGGTGTTCATCCCTGCGGCGAGACCAGGCCGTCCCCGCCGCAGGGATGAACACCTGCGGCTACGGGGATTGGATAAAAGGACGAAGACCGGTGCCGATCTTAATTCAACGACAACATCCCCGACGGATTAACGGGCGGTTGTTGCGCCGGGCAGCGAAAAAAACGCTGGAATCGGCAGGCGTCAGCGACCGCTCGGTTGAACTCAGTATCGCACTGGTCGATGACGAGACGATCCGCGAGTTGAATGCGAAATATCGCGGGCAGGAAACGCCGACGGACGTCCTCTCGTTCCCGATGGAGCAGGACGTCCCGATGCCGGGCGGTCCCAAGCTGCTGGGCGATGTCGTGATTTCACTGGATACGGCGTTGCGCCAGGCGGAGGCCGGCGGGAGAAGCCTGGATGACGAATTGTGTCACCTGGTAATTCACGGGGCACTACACCTGGTGGGATATGAAGATGCCACTGCAGCGGGTTATGCGGAAATGGTCCGAAAAGGTGAAGAAATCCGGCGGGCAGTCCAAACCCCCGGCGCCGCATCGGATGTATGAAGCCGTTGACACAATGAGCAACAAACACCTGGGCGAGAGCTTCTATCACGCTTTCGAGGGCCTGTCGCACGCTATCTGGACACAGCGGCATGTCCGCGTGCAGCTTATCATCATCGCGTTGACGCTGTGGCTCTCGTACATGATGAAGCTCGATGCCCTGCACCTGCTCTTCGTCCTTTCCGCCATCGCCGCGGTGATGATGGCCGAGCTGTTCAATACCGCCATCGAAGTCGTGGTGAATATGATCACCGAAAGCTACCACCCGCTGGCGAAGATTGCCAAGGATGTGGCAGCGGCCGGCGTGCTGATCGCCAGCATGTATGCCTTCCTGGTCGGCGTGACGGTCTTTGTCCCGGTCGAAGGCATCGGCAATTGGCTTGCCGAGGGGAAATATATCCGCAACGTCTCGCAGCCGGACCTGGCGGTCATCGTCTTGCTGGCGGTCACCGTGGTCAGCATCATCATCCCGCTCTTCAAGGTGCGGATGGGTCACGGCTCCCTGATGCGCGGCGGCGCCGTCAGCGCCCACACCGCCGTGGCCTTTCTGCTGTGCGCCGCCATCGTCGTCAAAAGCGACTTCCAGCCGTTGATCTCCCTCCCCGCCTTCATCCTGGCTATCCTGGTGGCGCAGAGTCGCGTGGAAGGGAAGATTCACACGGTGGCTGAAGTGCTGTGGGGCGCAACGGTGGCGCTGCTTGTGATGGCCCTGCTTATGCTGATTAAATTATGATCCTGCCGCGCCCGCACCGGCAATGACTTCCCGTTCCTCCCCAATGCAAGCCCGTGAACGGGTATACTGATATAATGTATCGAATCGCGTTCGATTGACCGGAAAGGGAGGATGATTGGTAAGTGATCAGTGATAAGTCCTATCCCATTAATTGACGAACGACACTTTGTACCATGCTTATTAATGATAACGCCCGGTCCGGGCGTATAATCACCGATTTAAGATATATTATAGCGTACCGTTACAGTTGAGCATGACTTATCACTGATTACTTCTCACTTCTCACTTCAAATTATCACGATGGCGCTTAATGCCCTGGACTGGTTATTCATAATCACCTCGCTGGTGCTCCTCCTGCTGGCGGCCATCTTTTCCGCCGCGGAGATCGGCATTCTCTCCACCAACCGCTTCCGCGTGCATCAGCTCGCGGAGGACGGCTCCCCACGAGCGCGCCTGCTGGAGCGCCTGCTCGAACACCCGTCGCGCATGCTGACGGTCATCCTCATCCTCATCACCGCCATCAATTACGCCAATGAGTCGGCCGTGACATTCTGGCTGCATAACATCCACGGACAGTCCGAATGGGTGCCGTTTTTCGGACTGCTGGTGCTGGTGCTGATCTTCGCCGAGGTTACGCCCATCAGCTACGCCGCCGCCAACCCGGAGACGATCTCCATCGGGCTGGCGCCGCTCATCGACCTGAGCACGCGGATGCTGCAACCGGTGGTGACGGTTTTCGCTGCCTTTTCCACGCTGGTCGTCCGCCTCCTCGGCGGCGAACCCCGCCCCCGGCCGCTGGTCACCGGCGAGGAGGTGATGACGATCGTTGAAATGGAGACCGAGCGCGGAGTGCTGGAGCAGGAGGAGCGCGAGCTCATCCACAGCATCTTCGAGTTCAGCGACACCGTGGTCCGCGAAATCATGCGCCCGCGTATCGATATCGCGGCGGTAGACGATGCCGCTCCCATTCGCGAAGCCATCGACCTGCTCATCGACCGCCGCTACAGCCGCCTGCCGGTCTTCCAGGGAAGCCTGGACCATATCATCGGCCTGGTCAACGCGAAGGACCTGCTGCCTTACCAGATTCGCGGCGAGCTGGACATCCCCGTGCGCAGCGTGATGCGCACGGTCATCTTCGTGCCGGAGACCAAACATATCAGCGAGCTGCTGCGCGAGATGCGCGAGTCCAAGCAGACGCTGGCCATCGTGCTGGACGAATACGGCGGCACCGCGGGACTGGTCACGGTGGAGGACCTGCTGGAGGAGATCGTCGGCGAGATTTACGACGAATACGACGTGGTGCAGGCCGCCATCGAATGGCTCGATCCGCGCACCGTCATCGTGGACGGGCAGTTGCCGATTGAAGAAGTGGAGGACCTGATCGACCACGAATTGCCGCACGGCGAATACGATACCATCGGCGGGTTCCTCTACAGCCGCTTCGGCGACGTGCCGGCGCGCGGCGAAAGCTTCATCGTGGATGACATCCAATTCACCGCCGAGCGCCTCGACGGCCACCGCATCACGAAAGTACGCGTCACGCTGCCCGCGGGGGATGAAGCGATGGAGCAGTGAAGCGACAAAATGATGAGAAGCCTTTCGGGGGACTGTCCCCGACTGTAATGCTCGTTTGGAAGAGAACAGCGCCGCCGCAGGGACTGTCCCCTTCGGTATGGTCTTCGTCTCTTGGTGTGAGTAAGTATGCCTGAACAAACTATAATCTCGTGGGAGATCGTCGGGGTCATCCTCTCGGTGATCGGCCTGGCGCTGATCAGCCTGATGGAGGCGTCGCTGGTCAGCGTCAACCACATTCGCATCCGCCAGATGGCGGAGGAGGGACACCCTACCGCGCCGCTGGTGGAGCGGCTGACCGGCGCGCGGCAGGAGCTGCTGGTCACCTTCATCGTGCTCATCAATGGCTTTGTGCTGCTGGCGGCGAACCTGACCACCGTCGCCGCGCGCGAGCTGTGGAACGAAACCGCGGTGGTGTGGGCCAACCTGGTCGTGCTGACGGGCCTGCTCGTCTTCGGCGAGATCACCCCGAAGTCGATCAGCATCCACTTCGCCGAGCCCATCGCGCTGCGCACCGCCCGGCTGGTCTACGCGCTGACGGTCATCTTCACGCCGCTGGCCATACTCTTCAACGCCATCGGGAAGGGCCTGCTGTACGTGCTGGTCGGGCTGCGCATCCTGCCCGGCCGCGTGCATGCGGTGCCGACGTCCTTCAGCGAAGAGGACATCAAGGACCTGCTCACCGCCGGCGAGCAGAGCGGCGAAGTGGAGACGACGGAGCGCGAGATGATCCACGGCGTCATCGAGTTCTCCGATACCACCGCCCGAGAAATCATGGTGCCGCGCACCGACCTGACGGCGCTGCCGGTAGACGCCCCGCTGGAGGAAGCGGTGGAGGCGTTCATGCAGTCCGGCCACTCGCGCATTCCGGTCTACGACGAATCGGTGGACGATATCCTCGGCCTGCTCTACGTGAAGGATATCCTGGTCCGCCTGAAGGCCGAAAAGGGCGGCGGAGTACCGCCTTTGATCCGCGAGCTGCTGCGCCCGGCCTTCTTCGTCCCGGAGAGCAAGAAAAGCGACGAGCTGCTGCGCGAGCTGCAGCGCCGCCGCGTGCACATGGCCATCGTGGTGGATGAATACGGCGGCACCGCCGGCATCGTGACCATCGAGGACCTGCTGGAGGAGATCGTCGGCGACATCATCGACGAATACGATACGGAGCGCCTGGAAGTGGTGGAGATGCCGGACGGCACCGTGCTGGTCGACGGCCGCACCAGCCTGGACAAGATCCAGGAGACCTTCGACATCGAGATCGACAAAGAAACCACCGAGGCGGAAACCATCAGCGGTCTGGTGACGGACATCCTCGGCCGCATTCCCGAGGTGGACGACCAGGTGATCATCGAAGGCATCCGTTTCACCGTGTTGGAAGTCTCCCACAACCGCGCCGAGCGCCTGCGGGCGGTGGCGCTGCCGCCTGAAGAGATACCGCCGGAAGAATGAATGGGCGAATGGGGAAGCCGGCTCTCCCATTCGCCCATATTTCACGGAAAGGTATCTGCTTGTTATGGCGCAGGCGGAGGCACGGAGGACGGCGGATTCGTTGACATGCCTTTCACCAGGTCTTCAATTTTCAATGACCTTCATGTCCGCCGGCAGCGCGAATTCGCTATCCTTCACCTGGTTGATCCTGTCATAAGAGTAGATGACTTCTTCCATCTTCACCTCCGAGTTTCCTTTGGTTGATGGATCCGGTGGGCTATTTGGCATTCGGGCAGCCTTGCGTACCAGGCCATATTTATCGTCGATATACAGGTATACGACGAGACCTTTCGTTCCTACTTCAGACTCGAAGACCCAGCACTTCACTCCGTTGACCATCTCGCTCTTCTTGCTGACCGTCTCTTTTTTGATTCCTGCCGCAAGCCTGCCGGTGAAATCCATGTCCGTAAAAAAATCGTCGGACCCCGT
>Ga0315284_10002322_pt1 | contig 27289 bp, 23 predicted proteins | sample YL17G09_16_MG_FD_203696 | JGI IMG/M metagenome (GOLD analysis project Ga0315284, IMG submission 203696) | Sediment microbial communities from Yellowstone Lake, YNP, Wyoming, USA - YL17G09_16 | ecosystem: Environmental > Aquatic > Freshwater > Lake > Sediment | place: USA: Wyoming | collected...
ATGATTTGTCTGAAATTATAAAATTTTTTGCTGTTGATGAGCTTACTCTTGGTTTGATTAAAATAATAAAAAGAAACTATCCAGAATATAAAGCAGGACTGCATTTCAATGATAATTCCAAGATTAACGAAGAGGAATTTAAGATTGCTGATTTTATCTGGGCAGATGAGACAACAAAGGAAAATATAACATCCAAATTAGTTAACACTGCGCATCGTTTTGGGAAATCGATGTATGCAGTCTCTCCAGAATTAATTCCTGAATCCATATTCAATAAGAATATTGGAGGAAGGTGGATAGAGCTTATGGGAATGAATGTGGATGGAATCTGCACAGACAAGCCATATGAACTTTCAGAATTTTTGAAAAATTATTAATTTCTCTTCTTAAAAAATATCAAATCACACGCAGAAGGATAGTCTTCTATATATCCCAATTCTCTTTGGATAAATCCGACAAACCCGTATTTTTCTAATAAGGGAAGAAGCGTTCCTAACTTCATCTGATTCTCATGAAAATCCCTAAAGAACCATTCAATTTGCAAAACATCAACCTCTTTTAACCTGTTTCCGAACCCCCTGAGAACATTTGTTTCTGCTCCTTCAACATCTATCTTGACAAAACAAGGATGAATTATTTGTATTTTTAATTTATCAAATCTTTTTCTTTGTAACCTTACTTCCGAGAGCTTGTCTTTGCTTCCTATGTATTTTGTATAATTATCAAGAGGTTTTAGAAAAGAACTTGCTCCTGTATTCTCTTTGTTTACATAAAAAGTGCTTTCTTCCTCCCTATCCCACAATCCGAAATTGAAAGCAGTTACATTCTTCAAATTTTTTATTATATTATAAAATTTAGTCTGCGGCTCAAATGCATATATCTTTGCTTGGGGAAATATGTGTTTTGCTGATTTTATAAACAGACCTTCATTAGCACCGATATCTATTACTGTTCTGACATCTCCGATTAAATCTTTTGCAGTAAGGCAAGTGTAAGTATGATTAAAACTCGCACCCCTAAGCCTGCTTATCAGGAGAGAAGGATATTCCATTATTCTCTCGACCATTCTGCTTAATCTTTTTAAATTTAAGTTCATTTTAGATTTAGAACGAGTGTATTATTTAAATTTTTATATCCATAAATTTATAAATAATTATCAACAGGTATAAAAAATGGCTAGAAAAAATAGGGAAGTTAAACCCGTAGATGTAGTTTTCTGCGGATTAGTAAGAGATATAGATTCTTTCAAGAAAACTATTGACGATTTGCAATTACTGCGCAAGAAGGGACTTGTAGATAAAATAATCCTCTCGACTTGGATAGGAGAAGTTCAAAAAACTGCAGACCTCTCCGCTTTTTTGAAGGATAAAAAAATTATAGTGTTAGAGAGTAAAGAACCAGAAGATAGAGGGGATGGTAATGTTTGGTGTCAGATGAAATCTTTACAAATGGGATTAAATGCAATTAATAAAGACAAATTTGTATTAAAAACCAGGACAGACGTTTACATCAGCTTGGATTTTTTACAAAAATTATTCTCAGAGAAAGAAAAGATTTTGAGAATAAGCTATCATTTGCCTAAAGGAGACATTTTTAAATATAAAGTATGGGCTCCTTGGTTTGAGATAACTAAACCCTTTTTTATGGGAGATGAATGTTTTTTTGGGTACAGAGATGATTTGAAACTTTTAGTTAACTATGATTGTTCTTTTGATACAGAAAACTACATAGGGCCCGATACAACGCATATTAGAAGATTTGTTTATCCTTTTTTGAAAGATTATCCCTCTTTTGATAGATATATCAAAAATTACGGAAATGAACGATTTCTAAAAAATTTTCTCATGAAAAAATCATATAACCTTTACCTCTTTCTTATACGTTTTATGTTGCTAAGAAATCTCTCTGAAATAAATCGGTTTAATGTCTTAAGGAAAAGGTTAAAAGATGATAATTTTCTTAGATGTTTGGCTGATTATTATATAATTCTCTATAGCCATTTTTACATAGATAGTTATAGTTTTCAAAACCAAATTCTTTTTAAGGGAAACCCCAAACCGATTTTGGAATCTAACTCTTCTAATTTAGAGGATAATTTTACAAGGAAGATGGTTCTGGGAGGACAACTAAAAGGAAAATTTGTTAAACATGGGGGGCAGATTTATATTTATGATATGAACTTTTTAAGAGGTTTATTTGAAAAGAAAATGAATCCGAGCCCCCTTTTTAACAGACTGATTAAGATTATAGATGAACTAACCTCCTCAGAATTTAAAAATCCTCTTCCTGTAATTATTTGATGAGTAAAAATCCGAAAGATGAAGAAATAGACGATTCTTTAAAAATAGTTGCAAGAACCTCTGTCTTTGTTTTTATAATCCTTTTGCTTTCTAAGGTTCTCTTTTACTTTTACAGGATAGTTATTGCTAGAAATTTTGGGCCTGCAATGTACGGTACTTTTTCACTCGCTTCAATAATTTTTTCATTGACTATAGCTCTTTCTTCTTTTGGATTTTTTGAAGGGCTTACGAGATTCATTCCTCTTTACAGGGGCACAAAAGAGATAAATAATGTTAAGTATATCTTTAGATTTTCTATTTTCATATTGACTTTGTCAAGTCTTTTTTTTGGAGTAATACTCTTTTTTTCTTCAGAATTTGTATCTATTAATATCTTCCATGAACCGAATTTAATAATTTTTCTTAAAATATTAGCTGTAGCACTGCCTTTTTTTGTTATGAGTTCTGTATTTCTTTATTTGATAAAAGGTTTTGAAAAGATAAAAATGCATTCTTTCTTATCTGAATTTTTTCAGACCTTAGTTAAATTAATTTCCATTCTCTTATTGATCTTTTTTGGAACTAAATCTAATGCAGTGCCTCTTTCCTATTTTTTCGGGGTCCTATTTCTTTTCTTAGTTGCTTACTTTTATTGCAGATATAAACTTCCGCAGGTATTTGAAAGATATATTTTAAAGAAAGAAGCAAAAAGGCAAATAAGAAAAAAGCTTTTCTTGTATTCCGTACCGTTGATTTTCTCAAATCTTTTATATAATCTTTTTGGTTATATGGACTCTTCTGTTATCGGATTACTTAAGGATTCCTATAATGTTGGTATCTATAATGCTGCATTCCCAGTTGCAAGCCTATTGGCTTTTGTTCCTTCTTTATTCATGCAGACTCTTTTTCCAATGATTATCAGAGAATTTTCTGAAAAAAAAGTTGAATTGGTGAGGGAATTGAGCAAACAAATTCAAAAATGGATATTAATTATTAATCTTCCTTTCTTTTCACTTATGTTTTTGTTTTCTGGTGCATTTATCAATTTGCTTTTTGGTCCACAATACATAGCAGCAGAACAGGCTCTTAGAATTTTGTCAATTGGTTTTTTATTTTATTCTTTGTCCCAGATTTTAGAAAATTTGATATTGGTTCTTGGAAAATCAAAGATCTTTTTGATTAATATAATAATCTTATCTATATTTAATCTTGTATTAAACGTTTTGCTTATTCCAAAATATGGGATTAGTGGAGCCGCATTTTCTACAACAATAAGTTATATTGCTCTAGCAATAATTCTCTTCTTTCAGGTTAAACATTATATAAACATCGTTCCTATAAGAAGAAAAATGTTTCAGATATTAATCTCAGTAGCAATTCCTTCATTGATTCTTATTTATGTAAGGCAATTTTTCCAAATTAATCTAGCCTCAATGATTCTTTTAGGTTCTTTTTTCATTCTTTTGTATATTTTGCTAATTTTCCTAACAAGAAGCTTGGACAGAAATGATTTTGAAATATTAAGGATATTTAAAAGAAAATTTACAAGAAAAAAAGATCTTGCATAGTCTTCGCAAGAGTGCCATCAAAATCAAATAATACTGCATTAATTTTTTCCATTCTCTTCTTTATAGGGGTCAAATGGAATAGGTTCTATTATCATCTCTTTTTCCAATTCTTCCCTGTCTAAATAAGGCAACATATCTTCTATTGGCCTTGGAACTGTTTTTCCATCTGGCCTGTTAAAAGCACCCTGTTTTGGAATAACTAATTGATTTTCAGAAATATTAATATCGCAAATATAAGGTCCGGGATAATCTAAAACCTCTCTTATTTCTTCTTTTAATCTTTTTTGATTCTCTATTCTCTTAGATTTTATTCCATAAGCTTCTCCGACTTTTACTGAGTCAGGCATGCTCACGCCACTTGAAGCTTCTGAGCCCAGATATCCTTCAAAATAAGCCTTTTGAGTTTCTCTCTGAGAACTATACCCCTTATTATTAAATATAAAAAGTTTTATTGGAAGTTTATAATGAACTAATGTCTGTAATTCTTGGATATTCATCTGTAAACCACCATCCCCACTTATACAAATAACTCTTTTTTTATTATTTCCAATACAAGCTCCGATTGCTCCGGGTAATCCATAACCCATGGGAGCCAGTCCAGAGGATGTAAATAATTTTTGCCCCTTTTTCAGCTTCATGGCCTGCATTGTACATTGAAAACTCATTCCCATATCTGTTACGATTATGTCATCATCCTTTAATTCATCAGAAAGGATATCTAAAAAATAATAAGTGTTTACACAATCTTTAATATCTTTATATTCTTGTAGTATAATTGGATATTTTCTCTTCCAATATTTTATCTTTTCTTTCCATTCAGATATATCTTTTGGTTGATAATCTCTCAATTGGGAAATCATCTCTGAAATGAAATTTTTTGCATCCGAATTTATTGGCAGATACGGCTTTATTGTGAACTTCTTTAACTCTGCAGGATCTATGTCTACAACTATCTTCTTAGCACCTCTTGCAAAATCTTCAAATGCCCATCCGGTTACAGCTAATCCAATTCTTGATCCAATACTTAAGAGTACATCACAATTTTGAATTGCAAAATTTGCATGTCTCTGTCCAAATGACCCAGGCCTACCAACATATAATTCATGACTTTCCCATATCATATCATTTGCATTTCTTGTGGTTAATATGGGAATAGAAAGTCTTTCTGCTAATTCAAAGAATTCTTTCTCTGCTTTTCCTAATCTAACCCCATTTCCTAAAAGTACTATAGGCCTTTTTGCTTCATTCAGGATTTTAATTACACTGCTGACTTTTTCTCTTAATTCTCTATTATCAAAATCTTCTTTTTTTTGAGGAATAAAGGATTCTAATTCTTTTTCATCAATCATCTTCATTTGAATATTAACTGGAATATCAATCCATACTGGACCTGGCCTTTCAGAATTTGCAAGATAAAGTGCTTTTTCTAGATAGTATCTAATTTTTTTTGGGTCTTTTACCATGACAGCATATTTTGTTACTGGTTTTACTATATCCAAGATATTTATCTCCTGAACACCTAATTGTCTTAATCCAGAATTTCCTATAATCTGAGTATCGTAAGATTGTCCGGAAATTACTAATAATGGAGTAGAATCTATCCAGGCACCAATCATGCCTGTAATGGCATTTGTTGCTCCAGGACCGCTTGTAACTAATGCAAATCCAGTTTTGCCAGTCGTTCTTGCATAAGCTTCCGCAGCCATTGCTGCTGCTTGTTCATGAAGGTTACATAAATAATCCATTTTTTTTGCTCTTATAGATTCTGTTAGATGCATTATATTCCCGCCAGAAATTAGAAATACTTTCTCAATCCCTTTTTTTTGCAAAAAAGAAACCACAAAATCAGATAATTTTATTAAATTTTTTCTTTCATGCAAAAATAATATCTTGGTCTTGGGAGTTATTTCAAAATCTTTTAATCTGTTTACTTCTATTAAATCTGCAGGAATTAAAGTTTCTTCTTTTAGATAAACTTTCCCAGATATTAATATCCCCCCATCAGGTTTCATTATTTTCAAATCGTTTAAAAGGGCTTCAGTATTCTTATATTCTTTCAATAAAACCTTATATTTTCCGAAAATTTTATCATTTTCTTCTTTGTCTTCTATAAATTGATAATGATAATTATAAGTTTTGTTTGTTATGTTATTTCTCGAACTATAACCTTTCATTTCTCTTTTGTATCTGTCTTTTAACCTGAAAAGATCTGTTTTATCAACAGGAGTTTCTGTTTCCATAACAAACAGACCATTCTCAGAAATTGCTTCTGTTGTATGAAAAACTCCTTTCTCAAAAATAAGCCCGTCTTTTTCCTTAAGATTAAAATTTTGTTTTAATGTTGAACAGACACCCTCTCCTGAAAGAACTAATAAAGAAGTTTTTTTATTAGGATGGCAATGAGTAGAAGTCGAATAACCTTTTTTTATATAAAGCACCCAAATTGAAACCTCGCTATTCTGAAACATTAAATATTCGTATCCCCATGGTTTATTTACCACAATTCCGGAAAAATCAAGATTTTTAAAAGCAGTATCTTTTGGACAAGCGTGTAAAAGTACGCTTTCTTTATCTATATCTGAAATTTTTATTCTTTCTATCATATTAATTTAGATAATTGTTCTTTTCGTAATAAATTTTAATGGCTTCTTTCATCCAGGGTCCAGAATGTTTATAGTGGGGTGAAGAGATTATATTTTTATCTACAATAAACGGAGCATCTACATATAAAGCACCAGCATTTTCTATATCATCTCTTATACTGTAATATCCAGAAATTTTTCTTCCCCTTATAATTTTAGAGGAGATTAATAACTGCGCTCCATGGCACGTGCTTGCAATTATTTTCCCTTTCGAGTCCCATTCTTTGACAAAATCAATAACGCTTTTTTCCTGCCTTATCTTTTCAAGAGCCTTGACTCCTCCTGGCAAAATCAAAAAGTCATAATCATCCACCCTTATTTCTTCAAATGTTTTTGTTGCATCTATTTTTAAACCAAGAATTCCAAAAAGAGTTTCTTTATTCTTCGCGGCAATATCCACTTCAAAATTTTCCTCTAATAACCGATAATAGGGATATATCACTTCTTGGTCTTGGAAACCCTGTCCGGTTATTATTAGAGCTTTCTTTAACATGTTATAGTTAGATAAATCTTATCTTATAAATATTAATATACTTATTTATACAGTTCTATAGATTCCTTTCAGACACATTCCTTTTTATATAAATATTTAAAAGAATACACAATTTACATAAAAATTGTAAGTTAAATAACTAAAATGATAAAATCCAATAAAAGAAAAATTCTCTTCTATTGCGCATCAATACCAACAGTTATGCTTTATAAAATTGCCAGAGTCTTAAAGAAAAACGGATATTCAGCAATTCTTTTTACTATGTGTGAAAAACACAGATTTAATCATAAATTTTATTCAGAGGTCTTTGATAAAATCGTTTGTTCCAATTTTCAATTTTTTAAGATTAGTCAAAAGTCAGTTCCTTATTTTTTTAAAAGAATTTTCAGTTTATTTAAATTCTCAGTCTTACTGAAATTCTCAAAGCCTTATATATGGATAGGAGCTATGGGAGGAAATTGGCAATTAAGGCTGGTTCATAAATATTTTTTAAAAAAATCCCCCTTTATTTATTTCCCTTACGATATTATCTCGCATTTTTTTGGCTCTCGTGAAGAGGCACTTAAAACTACAAAGAATTTTGAAATTAATGCAGAGAGATATTGTCTTGAAAATGCCGATGGAATAATGCACAAAGGGAACCCGGACGAATTAAAATATCTCAATGGAAGAATTCATGAAAATCTGAATATTGTTCCTCTTCAGTTAAATTTTATGCCTTATTGTTCAAAAGAGTTTATTATCCAGACAAATATTCCCAAATTACAGAATAAAGATAAAGAAATTCATATAGTAAGCGCTGGTTATATGTCTAACCATCAAAAATCAATAGAAGGATTTTCAGAATTAGTTAATAAATTATCAAGGCAAAAAATTCACATGCATGTTTACATGCTCATTGACCACATTTCAAAAGAAAAAGAAAAAGAATATATAAAAAATTTTTTCAGTTCTGTAATTAAAAATGCATATTTTCATCTTCATGATTCTTTAGGCCCAAAGGAACTGATAAGAGAAATGTCCAAATATGATTTTGGTTTTTTTACCTATGCTTATACAAAACCGGAAAATATAGAGATTACGTTATGTATGGGAAATAAGCTTTCAAGTTATCTTGAAGCAGGCTTGCCTTCTATCTGTTATGAGAAAACAAAATTTATGAGCGACATGATAGAAAAGAATGGCATGGGAGTTTCATTTAATTTAGACAATATTGGAAAATTGAAACAAAAATTAAAAAAATTGAATTATAAAAAAATGGTTAAAAATGTAGAGATGGTAAGAGAAGATTTTGATATGGATAAAAATTTTATAAGGCTAAAACAATTTATTGATGTTGTTATAAACTCAAAAAGTAGACAAAACTTTAAAAATAAGGAAAATATTTAAAAAAGAGATGGATAAAGAAAAATACCTGAATCTTATAAAAAAATATAATGTTATAAAAGGCTCTTTTTATACAGAATACCCCCCGATAGGACTATGGATTGGAGGATTTTCAGATGAGGAATATAGAAGAGCATTAAATGAAATCCCCCAAGATAGAAAATTGGGCTTTTATGTTCATAACGTATTCTGCCCTGAAAAATGTCTTTATTGTCAATGCCATTCTCTCATTACTAAAAATAGGGAAAGAGTAACCGAAAATGTGGATTATCTCTGCAAAGAAATTGATATGCTATCTAATCTTTTTGGAGGAAATGTCCCTGATATAAGAAAGATTCACTATGGTGGAGGTTCTCCTACCTACTTAGATGAACAACAATTTGATGTATTACATAGAAAAATCGGCGAAATAATTAATACAAACAATTTAGAAGAAGTTGCCCTAGAGGTAGATCCAAGAACAGTAACTCTTGAAAAGATGATTTATTATCATGAAAAAGGCGTTAACAGAATTTCCTTTGGAATTCAGGATTTTGATCCTGAAGTTCAAAAGGCAGTAAATAGAATTCAACCTATTGAAATGGTTGAGAAATTAATGACTCCGAATATAAGAAAACATTTTGGTGTTAATTTTGATATTATATACGGAATGCCAAGACAGACTAGAGAATCTTTCAGTAGGACAATTAAGGACGTGATAAGACTGTCACCGGATAGATTGAATATTTGTCTTTTAGGATGGAGACCTGATATATTTCCTTTTCAGAGAGCGATTAAAGAATCAGAATTTCCTAACCTAGAGGAAGGAGCTTTAATGAATTTAGAAGCCATTCAAACCCTTTTAGATGCAGGATATGAAAGAATAGGACTTGATCATTTTTCAAAACCTGATGATAATTATTTTTTGGCAAAAAAACAGGGCAAACTTCATCGTAATTCACAGGGATATAATCCAGGAGATTGCATAGATCTAATAGGAATTGGACCTTCTGGAACGAGCAGGATATTAAATTATTATTTTCAGAAGGAATATGATCTTAAAAAATATTATTCTTCAATTGACAGGAAGAAATTCCCCGTATTTAGGGGTTATAAATTAACTAAAAATGAAGAATTAAGAAGAGAAATAATGGAAGATATTACTTGTTATGAAATTGTGGATTTTAGCAAATTTGAAAAAAAATATGGAATCAATTTTGGAGATTATTTTAAAAATGAATTAAATTCATTTGATGAACTTATTCAGGATGAAATTGTAGAGGTTTCAGATAAATCAGTAAATGTAACTCCAATGGGAAAATTCTTTTTACGTCATGTGTGTTCCAAATTCGATGAATTATTAAGAAGAGGGCAAAAGTATAAACACTCTAAAGAACACATAAAAATTTAAATAAGCTCAATAAATGTGCTCTATAATGAAAATAATCTTAACTACCCTGCCTAAAGAAGGAAGTGCAATAAGTTGGGTTTCACCAAAATATTATTATCCTGATGATGCAAAATATATTCCTTTGGGATTATTATCTCTGGCAACAAATCTTCCAAAGAGACATGAGGTAAAAGTCCTTGATCCTCATAGTAATAATTGGTCAATTGAAAGGACTATTGAAGAAATAGAATCTGAAAAACCCGATATTTTAGGAATATCTGTTGCAACCTTTAAAGCTTATCCTATGGTGGAAGTCTTAAAAAGAACCTCTGTTCCTTATAAGGTTGTTGGTGGACCCCATGCTACTCATAATGCAGAACAGATTCTTAATCAGGGGGCAGATGCAGTTTTTGTCGGTCAATTAACTGACTTAGAATTTGCAGAAGCAATCGATTCAAGACCCAAGGGAGCGATTTATTGTAATACCCAAATAAATCAGATTAAATTTCCGGACAGGAATTTTATTGATGTTGATTCTTATTTTCCAAAAGGAAATCTGTTTAAGTCAAGTAAAAGAATGCCTATGTTTTCAGGAGTGGGATGCCCTCACAGATGTAGATTTTGTGATGTTCAAACAAGAAAAGTTCAAAGAAAAATTCCTTCTTCAATGTTAGAAGAGATGATTTATTTAAAGAATATGGGGGCAAAAAGTATCCATGTTTATGAAGATAATTTTAATACCGATGAAAATTATTTAAAAGAGGTTTGTAACGAAATGGATAAAAGGGATTTTTACTCTGAATGGAGCGGTAGAGGAGAAGCCAAAATGACATTAGATACAGCCAAAATGCTTGCAAAGAGGGGCTTTAAAAGAATCCATGTAGGTATAGAATCTTTGTCTGATGAAACTCTTAGGTGGTTTAGAAAAGCAGTAAATTATTCACAGATACAGAAATTTTGTGATACTATGAATAAAACAGGAATAGACTTGGTTGGATTTTTAATTGTTGGAGCTCCTACAGAAACAGAAGAAGACAGAAAAACAATGTTTACAAAAATTAAGGAATTGAATATTAAATACCCTTTAATAAATATTCTTCAGCCTTTGCCAGATACAGAGTATTATCGGGATTTATTAAGAGAAGGAGTTTATAAGAGAGATTACTGGCAGGAATTTATTCAAAATCCTACTCCTGATTTTATAGTGCCATTCCCCTATGGAGAAAAAAAATGGCAAGAAGATGCGGATTTTGTTGAAGGATTAACACACGAATTTGAAAAATGGAAGAAAGAAAGAGGAGATAATTAATATAATTGTTAGGAAAAGATGGAGAAGAGAGTAGATATTAATAAGAAAGAAAAAGTGCTTATCATTAAAACGGGATATTCAGAAGTCCTTGATAAAGAAGAAGATTCTCGAAAAGTAAGTTTAGGAGATGTTTTAAGAACTACAACTTTACTTAATTATTATAAGAACCATGATGTAACTTGGCTAACTGATGTGTATGCCCTTCCTTTATTAGAAAGAAATCCTTTAATTAATCGGCTATTAACATTAGATTTTTGGAGTTCAATTCAATTGCAAAGTGAAGAATTTGATACTATTGTAAATTTAGAAAAAAATAGAAAAATTTGTGAGTTTGTCAGAAGACTTGATGCCTGGAAAAAATATGGATTTCGATTTGATTCTAAAAATAATAGGATTGAAGCTTATGACCGCGCATTTGAGATATTATCGGTAGGTTCAGATACTAATGTAAAAAAAGAAAATGATAGATATCTTCAATCCTTATTATTTGAAACAGTTGGTGCCAAATGGGACGGAGAAGAATATACCTTAGGTTATAAACCAAAAACAAAAGAAAAATATGACGTCAACCTTAACACACAAGTTGGACCAAAATGGCCTACAAAAGCCTGGTCCAAAAAAAACTGGGCAAAGCTAGAAGAGTTATTAGAAAAAGATGGTTTAAAAGTAACTAGACAAGATAAACAACCTACAGAGATATTAACAAACCTTAATAATTATATAGATTGGATAAACTCAGGTAAATTGACAGTAACTATTGATAGTCTTGGCCTTCATTTAGGTATTGTACTTAAGAAAAAAGTCATCGGGCTATTTGGGCCAACTCCTTACAAAGAAGTTTATTTTTATGGTCGTGGAAAGGCTATTTTTCCAGAGCCAATTTGGGGTTGCATACCTTGTTTTGAAAGAAAATGTAAGAGGACTAGAAATTGTATGGAAAATATTTCGGTGGAAAAAGTTTATGAAGAAACAATATCTCTATTGGGGGGAGTTCTCAAATAAATTTTTTTCTAAATCTCTAATTTCTGGTATGATTTTATCGGCTTCTTGCAAAAATTCTTTTCCTAATGTTGTTGTAACAGCGATACAATAAGCTCCTGCAGTTTTTGCAGATTTAATTCCCAATGGAGCATTTTCAACTACAATACATTCCTTTGGCAGAACATTAAGTTTCTTCATAGCCATTAAATATGGTTCTGGACTAGGCTTTCCTTCTCTTGTATCATTGCCCGAAATAATCACATCAAATTTAAACAAAAATTCTTCAGGAGCTGTTTTTACTAATTTTTCAAGAGGACTCGCAGAAACAATGGCGATTTTTACTTCCCTATTTTTTAATGATGAAATCAAATTCAAAACTCCAGGATATAAAGAAAAAGAATATTTTTCCAGATAGTATCTCTCTTTCAACTCCAAGATCTTTAAAGAGTCTGCAGATAAATTATATTTCTTTGATATGGTTTTTGCGATTTCTGAGAGTTTCATTCCTTCCAAAGGGAAGTAATCTTCTTTTTTTATTTCAATTTCAAAATCTTCAAATGCTCTTTTCCATGCTAAAAAAAGGTCTTGCATAGTATCTGCAAGAGTGCCGTCAAAATCAAATAATATTGCTTTAAAATTTTTTATTTTCATTTTCTCGTAAAATCATTTCAAAACAATCTTCAAGTTTTGTGAAAATAAATCCTGTTTCTCCTATGAACTTCGAAGCATCTAAATAAGGGTTTCTAGCTCTTTTAGTCTCGGAAAAATTAAAATTATCAATAGAACATCTTATGATTTTTGCATCCTTAATCCCCAAATAATTAAAAAAATTTTTAGCCATATCAAATCTACTATAATGTTCCGGAGGATTAGTATTATAGATTCCTCTAGCCTCTTTTTCTAATAATATGTTAATAGATCTTGCAACATCCCCCGCATAATGTGGAGGTAATTGTTCATCATATGCACAAAATATATCTTCATTATTTTGGTATTTCCATAACCATTCTGAAAAAAGTACTCCCTCTTTTCTCTTTATACCAAATACTTTCCCAGGCCTTATAATTAGATATTCTTTAATATTTGAGGTTATAAAATCTTCAACTTCTGCTTTTTGTTTTCCATAGACACTTATTGGATTTTTTTTATCCTCTTCTTTATACCCCCCATTTATCCCATCAAATACTGTTCCAGAAGACAGAAATACTGAAACAATGCCCCTTTTATCAAGTTCTGTTACGATTCTTTCTATACCTTCAACATTCACTTTATGGGAATAATCTGGATTTTCTTTACATTCATCGAACTTAGTTATTGCAGAACAGATTACACAATATTTAGTATTACTAAGAGGAAGTTCGCTTAACTGTGAAGAAATTAAATCAAAATGGATTAATTCGTCCCTTATTTTGTTGTTTGTATATGTCCCTATAACTTTTTCTTCTTCTTTCAGAAGATTAAACAAATACCTCCCGATTAATCCTGATGCGCCTAAAATCAGGATGCCTTTATTTTCCGAGTATGCCATATTCTTCTCCCAAATAATCCAATGCTTCCCTCATTCCGGTTTTGTTTCTTGGGAAATTTTCAAAAGCTTCTGTAAGATCAAAAGCATCAAACATTTTTTTCCAATAATCATCTTTTAGATTAGCTTCTGTCTTTTCATAATTCTTAATTTCTAATTCTTTATTTCCTGCTAGAGAATATGCAAATGAGAGAAAAAGAGTTATATAAGGATGTGTGGGATATCTTTCTTGGACAGCCTCTGTCCAGGAAATAAACTTTTCTAATCTTCCTTCTGGAAGAAGATTTTTATTACCAATAAAATTTCTGCCCAGATTAAAACCAGTCCATATATACTTCAGTTGTTCCCTTGACGGAATTGTTTCAGGAGGGATCTCAAAAATATCTTTTCCTCTTGCAACCTTCTCTGAAGACACTAATTTGCCTTTCGGAGCATCTTTTGTCGGGATAAAATCACCTATTACATTGTTATTTCTCTCTTCTTCATTTCCAAAAAAGCTCACATTATGCTGATATACTGCAAAATTGCTCCAATCAAGATTCATCTTCAGTGAAAAATTATAACTGTCCATCATCTGTCCAAAGGTTTCCTCTGGAAAACCGAGGATATAGTTGTCTACAACAAACATCTCAGGAAATTTCCTGACTCTTTCTGAAAATGTCATAAAGTCTTTTATACTTCCTGGTTTGTGAACCCTCTTTAAAACATCAGGATTTCCAGATTCTACTCCTATTTTAAATCCAACGCATCCTGAATCCCTCATCTTTTCCATTAACTTTTCATCCACTGTTCTTGCTATTAGTCCATTTCCTGATGCCCAGGTTATATCTAACTTTCTCTTGACTATGCTGGATAAAACCTTATGTGCTCTGTCTCCAAAAGCTGCAAAATCGTCATCAAGCAATTCAAAATGTTTTATTCCCCCTTTTTCTCTTAAATATTCAATTTCATCCAGAACATCTTCTACTTTTCTGCTTCTGAGTTTTTTTCCCATATAATCTACTACTCCGCAGAATTTGCATCCACCATGACATCCTCTGACAAATTCAATTGATGAAAAAGGGGTATCTTTTCCTACCATTCTTGAATATGGATTAAAACATCCAACTTTGCAATAATCTTCCAAGGGAATTAAATCATAAACTCCTGTCAGATTTCTTGTTAGATTAACAATATCTTTCTCTCCTTCTGTTCTTTCCACCCTTTTATCATGTTTAAAAACAATCCCAGAAGTGGGCTTGCTTTTTTTATCTTCATATAGAAGATCAAAAAGATAATTTATCTTGTTCTCGGCTTCTCTTTCAAGGACAAAATGACATAAGTCATTCTCCACTAATTCTTTCCCGTCATAGGTTGCATTATGCCCCCCGACAATGATTATGTTCTTGTCTCTTTGCCCCAGGAATTTCAGGATGTCTCTGAAAGGACCCAAATAAGCATTAAAGATATTTGAAACGCCAATTACAGAAGAATCATTTCTCTCCAGTCTCTTACTCAATATGGACATCCAATTTCTATAATCAAAATCTGCATCTTCATTGACTCTTTTCAAGATTTCATAATTCATATCGAGGACTGATGGTTTTAGTCCTCTCTCCTTTGCCTCTGCAGCAAGACATAATATTCCTCTTGGAGGATAAGCATAATAACATCTGTTTCTGGCTACCTCTGGTTCAAAGGTGTTTACATCTAATAAAGGGGAATTAATAAACAGGACCTTGTCATTTAATGTTATTTTGCTTTTTAGTTCATTACAATATTCTCTTAATTTTTCATGAGAATTATGTGATAATTGTAAATCCATAGTCTCCTTCATAATTTTCCTCCTTGTACAAACTTGCCCATTGTTCAAGATTTAAAAATGTTTTGCACAATAGCGTCCATTTAAGGAAGATTTGTCTCTCAGATTCATTCCTCCAGGAATCATTTTGAATATAACTTCTCTTTCCATTATCTTTAGTAACTCGAACTATTTCTCTTATTACTTCCCTGCATTGCGGTTCGGGGTAAGCACACGCATTTTCGATAGAGATTACTGTATCAAAAAAATTCTCTTTAAAGGGCATATTATTAGAATCGTCTTTAATTAAAAATGGGGTAATCTCATCTCTTGCCCTTTGTTCAATGATTCTTGGATCTCCGATTTCTTCTTCATTGACTAAAGCCCATCTTCCATAGCCATCCATTGCATGATTAAGAGCGTATTCTGCAGCATGGATCCCATAAACAGTTATCCCAGGAACTAATCTTTTTAAATCAAAGACCAAAAATCCTTTGTTACATCTATCGATTAATACTTTTGACTCATTGTTTAAATTGTATCTTTCCGCTGCTGTCTTTGCAACAGCTTTCCATCTTCCATCATAAACATACCCCCCATAGCCATATTTTCTATTTCCATCATAAAAAAGAAAATCCATTCTTTTTGCTGCTTCTCTTATCTCAAGAGATACTGTCCTTAATTTGCTTCTTTCTTTTATCTGAGAAAGTCCTGCTTTTTCTAATAAATTAAATTCTTGCATTTTTAAACAAAATTTTTATGTTTATCACTTTTTGGAAGATAATTGCCTATATTGTCTAAATCTTCTATAATCTTTCCAGTTAAAATATTTCTGGCGTCGTATGTGCAGTGATGTCTGCAGGATATTCTTGGATCAAAATCCCTGAAGATTTTTGCTGCTTCTTCGCTGAACCAAAGATTTTTGAATGACTTATCTTTTAAACTCCCAAGAATTCCCTTTGTATTATAAGTTTTGTCATGGCAAAAATAAACACAGCTGTCTGCCCCAATAACCGGAACAACCTGCATAAAATGACAATGGGAATAAGTTCTTTCATTTAATCCTGTTAGGTTAAAATCATTTTCATATGTATCATAAACAGTAAAATCAGAAGTTGAAAAATCTGTTCTTGCTTTTTCTATTTGAGATAGGACATTTTCCTTAATTGATTTATGATATTCTTTAAAATTAGGTCCGCCTACTGGAGTGAATTTTATATGATTAACCCCCAGATTCATGAAAAATTTAACAGAATTATATACTCTGTCAAAATTACCTTGATGAACTACATAATTTACTCCTAGTTCGCAGTCAGGATTTTTAGTCTTAGAGAATCTTTCAATATTGTTGATTACTTTATGGAACCAACTTTCAGGAACCTTTCTTGTTTCACTGAAAAGTTTAGCATCATTTTCACTTATGGAGACTCTCACCCATTCAGCCTCATTTAAAATTTCTGCTTTTTCTCCATTAAGTCTTTGTCCATTTGTAATTATTGATAAATCTATCTTTGAATCAAGAGTTTTTCTCATCATTTCCAAGATAGGAGGATATATTAAAGGTTCGCCTCCTCCAGAATAAATTACTCCTTTCACCCCCATATCTTTAAAATCGGATAAAATTTCTAAAAGTTTGCTCCTTGGAATTTCATCCCTCATATTTATTGTTTCAGAGACAGAGCATTCATTATCCGGAACATATGCACAAAATGAACAATGGTGATCACATCTATTTGTAGGTTTAATCCTTGAATATATCGGAGCAGTTATTTTTTTATCAGCTAATGCCAAAATTTTTTCAGGATGAAATGCTAATCTTGATATATTATACAAGTCTTTCTCCATAATTTTTAACAAAATGTAACAATATATAAATATTACTGTGCTATTTTTTAACCTTATCAAGTCATACAAATCTTTTTAAATATCTTTTATCAACCTGTAAAATAAGGTAAAACAAAATATTTAAAATGAAAAAGGTATTTGTGACAGGTGGTGCTGGTTATGTTGGGAGTATTTTAATTCCTAAGCTTATTAATAATGGATTTGATGTTAGAGTTTTGGATTTGATGATATTCGGTTCTCAAAGATTGGAATCTGTCAGAAATAAATGTGATATCGTAGAAGGAGATATAAGAGATTCTAATCTTGTAAAAAAATGTTTGGAAGGAATTGATTCAGTAATTCATTTGGCAGCAATCTCCAATGACCCATGTTCAGATTTAAATCCAAAATTAACAAAAGAAGTCAATTTAGAAGCAACCAAAAATCTCGTAGAATTTGCAAAAATAAAAAATATAAAGAGATTTATCTATGCTTCCAGTAGTAGCGTATATGGAATTAGGGAAGAACCTAATGTTACAGAAGAGCTTTCATTAAAACCTTTAACAGTTTATTCAGAAACCAAAGCAGAGTCAGAGGTATTTGTCAGAGAGGCCAACACAAAAGATTTTACAACCGTAATTTTAAGACCTGCAACTGTTTGTGGATATTCTCCTCGGATGAGGTTAGATTTAACTGTAAATATTCTTACAGAACAGGCAATTAATAAGGGAAAGATAACTGTTTTTGGTGGAAAACAAAAACGGCCAAATATTCACATAGAGGATATAACAGATTATTACATTGATCTATTAAATATTGAGAAAGAAAAAGTAGCAGGGGAAACATTTAATGCAGGATACGAAAATTATACTTTAATGGAAATTGCCGAATTAATAAGAAGTGTGATTGGAGACGTTGAGATAATAACAACAGAAACTAATGATTCAAGATCTTATCATATTTCATCAAAAAAGATTAAAGATAGATTAGGATTTTATCCTAAAAAAACAGTCAAAGATGCTATAATTGATTTAAAGTATGCATTCTCAGAAGGATTAATACCAAATCCTTCTGATACTATATATAGGAATATAACCAGAATGAAAGAAATTGGAATTGAAAATTTTTAAAATGGCAATAAAAGTTCCAAAAGAGTTTAATTACATTTCAGCATTTCTTACTTTTAGGTGTAATCTTGCATGCAAATATTGTTTAAATGATTATGAAAAAGATTTTTCAAGGAAAAGAGAGGAACTTTCTGGAAAACAATGGATTGATGCATTGAATAGCCTTGAAACAGAAATCCCCCTGACTTTTACAGGTGGTGAACCATTTGTTCATAAAGATTTTATAGATATAATAAAAAATCTGAATCCAAAACACAAAATAGACATTCTTACAAATCTTTATTCTAATTCTGAAAATTTCAAAAAAACTCTGGAAAGATTTATTGAAGAAATTAATCCTGAAAAGATTAATAGAAATATTCCTTATTCTCCAATAAGAGTTAGTTATCATCCAGAACAAATGACTGAACCAGAATTGTTAATTGAAAATATAAAGAAACTTCAAAATAATGGCTTTAGGATTGGGGTTTATGCTGTTAATTCTCCCTTTCCAAAAGATGCAGCTAAAATAACGCAGATGCAATTTAGATGTTTGAATGAAGGAGTAGATTTTAGAATAAAGGATTTTGTTGGATTGTATAAAGGAAAAGACAGGTTTGAAAGGCCTTTTTCTGTCTTGTATGGGGATTATTCTAAATATCCTGATTCTGTATTTCAGGAAAAAACAAAACAAGTCTTATGCAGAACTCCGGAATTACTGATTGCTCCAAACGGAGACATGCACAAATGTCATAGAGATTTATATTCTCAGGAGTTTCCAATAGGAAATATAACTTCTCCAGATTTTAAACTAGAATATAAGTACAGAGAGTGTGATAAGTATGGAAAATGTCACCCATGTGATGTAAAAGGCAAGACAAGTCACAAACAAGAATTAGGTTATACAACAGTCTGTATAAAGGATAAAGAATGAAACGAGTATCTTCAATTATTCTGACAAATAAAAATAGATTTCTTATGCATTTGAGAGATAACAAGTCTGATATACCTTATCCAAATTATTGGTCCTTTATTGGTGGAGAAATAGAAGAAGGTGAGAATCCATTACAGGGTATAGAAAGAGAATGCTTGGAAGAAATTGGAATAAAACCGATAAATATAAAATTGATAGATAAGATTTTTATTCCGCCCAATAATCCAAGTGAAAATGATGAAGTATTCATATTCAAGGGAGAAATAGATAAAGAGGTTGATGAAATAATATTAACAGAGGGGCAGAAGGTGGAATATTTTTATTTTGATGATATCTTCAATTTAAAACTGCCTGCTGTGGTGAAAAAATTTATATTGGAAAATAAAAATAAATTATTTTAATCTAAATCATTTTTCCACTTTTAATACCCAAATATTTCCCATTACTGGAAAAATTCCATGCAGAAATCTCTCGTAAAATAACGGGCGAATAGTGAAAAGCTTTCCAACTGCTCTTACAAACTTATTATCACTGATATCATATTTTCTTTCTATAACCCTGCATCCATTTCTCAAAACATCAATGCTGTAAAGAGAGAAAAAATGCTTATGGGTAGGATCTAAAAACGCCTTAAAATGAGAAAAATGAGGCGTTTGGATTTTTATTATCGCGCCATTCCTGCATATTCTTACCAATTCTTTTACAACTCTCTGCGGATTGTCAAGATGTTCTAAAACCTGGTCCATAAAAACTTCCTCAAAATAATTATCAGGAAAAGGATATGGAAATTTATCCAAATCATGAATTATATCCACTTTAATTTTATTGCCGTAAATGTCTCTGTCTCCAATATCCTGATTCACCCACCCCCCTCTATACTTTTCTCCGCAACCAAGATGAAGTTTTCTTGATTTGAATTCTTTATATATTTTTTCCTTAGCCATATGCTTTTTCTTTTCTAGATTTATTTAAATCTTGTGAATTCCAAGATTTTTCCTGACTTATATATAGATAGAAATTTGGTTATTAATTCAAATAATTTAAAATCATCCAAGACAGCCATTGTTATAGGATGGATTAAGAGAACACTTGGAATTTTCTTTTTTTCGTTATCAATAACCCTTTTCTTAATTATCTCAAACCACTCTTCTGCTTTGATTCTCCCTTTAGTGCAGGAAGCAAAAGGATTCCTGTTTTCAGGCCTTGTTTCACCATAAGCAATAGTAGTTACATCTACAGGAATGTTTATTGGAACATGAATAATCCCCGCATTTTCATTAGGCTTTGTATCTCCAATCAAGTCAGAAACATATCGGACATTATTTTCTCTTAGTATTCTGAATGTTGTTTTGTTTGAATTAAATGCGTGTGTTCTCCAGCTCTCCATTTTCAATCCAAAATTTTCAAATGCTTTCTTGGTTTTTTTTATGTCCTTTCTTTGAAACCGTTTTGAACCGTAAACACATCCGAAAAATTTTCTGTTAATGTAACTTCTTATCAGAGTTAAATTCCCAAAATTATCATAGGTATGTCCTCCCAGTTCAACATCATATTTTAACAATTCCTTAATCTTAGAAGAACTTTCATCTAAGCATTTTCCATTAATAAACAGAGTTGAAGATAATTTGTTTTTTTTCAGAATTTCCAGATATTTTTTTGCAGCATCTAATTCCCCTCCCGCTTTCTCTTGTTCCCAGTTTTCTTTCATCTTCGCATGAACATCTCCAGTGATATATATCATGTTTTTACCAAAAGGAAAGGGTATAAAAATTTAATCATATAAATCCTTTTAAGTAAATACAAATTTTTTAACTAATGGACAATCATGAATTATTTGTGGAAGAAAAATTTAATCAGGTTTCAAAATTTATTCCAGAAAACTCAAAGGTTTTTGATATAGGATGTAACGATGGCAGAATGAAAGATTTTCTGAAGAATCCTGTTTATTATGGGGTGGACATTAACAAGGAAGTGATTTCAGAATTAATAAAAAGAGACATAAAGGCAAAACATGCAGATTTGAACAAAAATGAACTCCCATTCAAAAATGAAAAATTTGATTTTATCTTGCTTCTTGATATTTTAGAACATGTTGTTAATCCACAAAAATTGCTTCTTGACGCAAAAAAGAGATTAAACAAAGATGGAAAGATTATTGTTAGTTTGCCAAATGATTATCATGTCCTAAATAAAGCAAGATTCTTATTAAACAGACATCTCACAGAAGACCCTTTTGCTCCTTACGGACATTTGCATTATTTCCCTATAAAATCAGGAGAAAACTTCCTAAAAAATAACGGTTTTGAAATTTTAACAATAACTCATCTTATTCCAGTGAAGCCAAAATTAATTCCACAACCAATAAAAAAAATTCTCGCTCATATATTTCCACAGGCATTTGTGAGAGATGTTTTGTATGTTTTATCTGCCAGTGAAAAAAATTTTTATAAATGTAAAATTACTTCGGTATGAAAAATTTATCTATATATTTATAAATTAAAAATATCTCAAATAAAAAAATTATAAAAATGGCGAGATGTTTATTCGTTTACAGAGATCATGACCATGAAAGTTTAGCTATAGAACATCTTTCAGCATTTTTAAAAAGAGAAAATCACGAAACTGGACTTATTCTTATTTATCAAGATGAAAAATTTGAAAAAAGGCTGATAGAAAAAATTGAAGATTTTAAGCCGGATTTTATATGCTTTTCTGTAATGACTGACGACTATCTTTGGGCATGTAAAACTGCAGAGTTCATAAAGAAAAACAAAAGTATACCTATTATCTTTGGAGGGGTTCATGTAACTTCCTGTCCTGAAGAGGTGATTAAGAATAAATTTGTGGATTATATTGTTTTAGGGGAAGGAGAAGAAGCAATAGTTGAGCTAATTGAAAACCCCCGCAAAAAGAATATAAAAAACGTCTGGTTTAAGAATAAAGGTAAAATAATAAAAAATAAACTGAGACCCCTTATTCAAGATCTGGATTCATTGCCCTTTCCAGATAAAGAATTATTTTTCAAAGAAGCACCATATCTTAAGGGGGAAACTTATTATTTTATGACTAGCCGAGGTTGCCCATTTGGTTGTTCTTATTGCTTTAATAATTATTTAAGAAGATTGTATAAAGGATGTAACTGGCTGAGAAAAAGAAGTATAAAAAATGTTCTTGAAGAATTAAGGCAGGGAAAAGAAAAATTCAACTATCATTTAGTATATTTTGGAGACGATTGTTTCACTTTTGATAAAAAATGGCTGAAAGATTTTTTTAAGGAGTATAAAAAGGAGATTAATGTCCCGTTTAAGGCACTGGCTCACCCATCTTTTTTAGATTCTGAAATTATATATCTCCTTAAAAAATCAGGATGTATCAAACTTCAAATCGGTGTTCAGACCCCTGTAGAAAGAGTAAGAAAAGAGATATGCAAAAGACCAGAAAGCAATGAACTTATCATGAGAATAATGGAAGAGATTAAAAAAAATAAAATATTTGTCCAGATGGATCATCTTTATGGTCTGCCATCACAGACTGTAGCTGAACTAAAGGAATGGATAAGTTTTTATATAGACCTTAAACCTGATGTTATTTCTCCTTACTGGATACAATATTATCCTAACAGTGATATTGTTCAGATGGCCAAAGAAGCAGGAGACATTGATAATGAATATATAAAAAAAATTATTCGAGGAGAATTAGAATCTTCTAAAATCGTAGAAGATTTAAAAAAAGATAAAGAGATAGCGGCAATATCAAGATTCTTCTGGTGGATTCCGATTTTGCCAAGACCTGTCAGTAAATATCTTCTGAAAAAAGAGTTATACTCTAAAATTTTTATATCTGATAAATTAAATATAATACCTTTTTTTATAAAACATCTGAGATCTCTTGAATTGATAAGGACAATGAATTATTCAAGAAAGAGAAAAAAAGCACTGAAAGAACATTTTTTAAAAATAACTTCTAAATATAATTAATGGGCTAAAAAGGGTTAAACCATGTTGCATCCTCTGCAAGGAAAGGGGGTCTGTCTATTTTTTAAAAGTTTTCTGAATTTTTGATATTCTTCCCCATTCCACACTTTCCATAAATCTTCTTTGAGAATATTTCCAAGATAAGGGCTTCTATAATCCAATATTTTACAGCAGGCAGTTGCATGTCCGTCCCAACTGATGTAAATGCTCCTCCATGGCCATACACAACCAGGACTATTTTTTCCCTCATCAAAAATTAAGGTTATTCCTTTTTCTTTTGCTGTCTTTATAGCTTCTTCCATTTTTTCTTTTATTTTCCCTGCCAAGTCAAAAACTGCCTGCTTTCTCGTCTCTGCACTATATCTGGAAACATAGTCTTCTTTATTTTGCATTGTCTGAAAAACTACCTTTTTTATCCCAACCCTCTCTGCTAAATCTACAAATTTAGATAGATCTTCAATATTTTCTTTTAATATTGTAATCGCCAAACTTACAATTGTTTTTTTATTTTCTTCTTTTAATTTTCTAGTCAAATTTTTTGTATTTTTCATTACTTCTTCAAATTTCGCACCTTTTCTTATTTTTTCATAATTCTTGGCTTCGGGAGATTCCATTGATATTGTAATCTCTCCTATATCTACTTCGCAAATTTTTTGTATTGCCTCTTCATTTAATAATGTAGCATTTGTACTTGTATTTACTAAAATTCCTTTTTGATTAGCATATTTTATCATTCTGAAAAGATTTTTATTTAATAACGGCTCTCCTTGCCCTGACAGACTGATTTTAAACAAACAATCTAATTTTCTTAAAATTTTCTTAAAATTTTCAAAATTCATTGAACCTATAGGAACTCCAATTTTATCTCTGATACACATCTCGCATTTCAGATTGCACATAGAAGTTGGCTCTATCTGTGCTATTACTGGCTTGTTCCTTATAATGATTTTTCCTTTGTCCATAAAGAATTTTAATATGTTAAGCAGAATTTTTGCTTTTTGTTTACTTGAAGTTTTAAAGAAAGGAATATTTGTCCTTAAGGCATCATAATACTTTGTTAATCTCATTATCTTATAAGCCATCTATTTTCTCTTAAGAACATCTATATAAACATTTCTTCATAATATATGTTAAAATGGCTTAGAATATATATACATTTTATTGTTTTTAATAGGAATAATTTAAAGTTAACGCCCCCGCCAAACTTATAATAAGTTATACAGTTAGGAGTTAGATGATTATTCATACTTAACTTACGCAAGTTCCGTTTGTGCAACTATATCCACTTGTACAATTTCCACAATTAAATGTTCCACCGCAAGTTCCGTTTGCCCAAGTTCCACATGTTTTGCCTAAACTTCCACAAGTTTGTGGAATACAAGGAGCAACACAGGTTCCGCTTACACAGTTATATCCGCTTGAACAAGTACCACAATTAAGAGTTCCTGAGCATGTTCCATTATTCCAAGTTCCACAAGATTTTCCTAAACCTGAACATGTCTGTGGAATACAAGAAGGAATACAAGTTCCCCTAATACAATTATATCCACTTGAACAACTTCCGCAATTCAAACCCCCAGAACATCCATCACTCCAACTTCCACAAGTATACCCTAAATTTGTGCAAGTCTGTGGAATACAAGAAGGAATACAAGTTCCATTAGTTAAACAGGTTTGTCCAGAAGGACAGCCACATAAATTGCAATTACTTATTAGGGTTCCGCCATTACAATATAAGGGTTTTGTTGGTGAACATTGAGAATAGGGGGTTTGATCCCAACATATATCCTTACAACTTGGACCATTAAATTTTCTCCAATAAGCAACAATATCTTGTTTAGAGCTTTCTTCGTTTGAATCTTCTCCATAATAATACCAAGTACCGTAACTCCTTCTCCAGAATTTCTTTCCTTTAGTTACCTCAAAACATTGATATCCACAGTCACTCATTGAATCAATTCCACTAACCTTTACTTCAGAATCACATCCAGGATTAATTTCAAATGTGCCGTCATTCTTACAACTTGGGCCATTAAATTTTCTCCAATAAGCAACAATATCTTGTTTAGAGCTTTCTTCGTTTGAATCTTCTCCATAATAATACCAAGTACTTCCAGATCTTTTCCAGAATTTCTTTCCTTTAGTTACCTCAAAACAGTCTATTCCACAGTTAGTAATAGAATCAATTCCACTAACCTTTACTTCAGAATCACATCCAGGATTAATTTCAAATAAGATAGGGACGCAGTAAAGGTCATCTTTTGTACACTCTTCTCCAGAATCACAACCACAGAGACTGCACCTATTAACTATGCCCATTCTAGGGTCACAATAAAGGGGTTTTGTAGAAGAACATTGACCATAAGGAGTTCCATCAGAACATTTAAGAGTATAGCAAGTTCCATTTGCAATAATGCAGTTTTGTCCAGAAAGACATCCGCATAAAGTACAATTATTAATTAATATTCCATCTTTGCAATAAAGGGGTTTTGTAGAAGAACATTGACCATAAGGAGTTCCATCAGAACATCCTGGTTGACATCCACCAGTGGAATTACAAAAATATCCGCTTGTACAATTTCCACAATTCAGGTTTCCAAAACACGTTCCATTGCTCCAGATTCCACAATTATATCCTAATTCTGAACATGTAGTTGGGGTGCAATTTGTTTCGTTGTTTGTCCCAAAAGAGATACTAGTTCCTGTCTTAACATTATATTCAGTAAAAACACTTCCAATAGTTTCTTCTCCAGAAGAGCTTGTAAAAATAGGAGCAATTGAAATGGTTAGTAAATCAGAAACATTTAATTGTGTCAAATGAAAGATAAAATTTCTTTCTTCTAATTGGCTCAAAGAAACAGATTCTGTTATGAATTCAGAATTTTTTCCATCTGAGAAGAGAAAATTCAATTTGCTAAATTCTCCTTGTCCAGCATTTCTTCTTACACTCAAACTAACATTATTTGAACTATTATTTATAAAGACATTTGAGATTTTAGCGTCAATTGTGAATTGTCCTAAATTGAGTTGTTTTGCTCCAGTTTGGATTACATTTCTTACAACAATCCAGACAATTCCCACTGCAACAAGAGAAATAAGAATTATAATTAAAGTAATAGTAATTGTAGATAACCCTTTCTCCCCCCTTTTCTTCATATATCTTACAAGAATTCTCTTCCTTTAAACTTTTCTAACCTATTTTATAAATCTATATATATTCTAACCATAAATAAAAAACATTTCTTCATAATCTTTATATATCTTTTATTTATCAAAACATAATGATAAAAAAAATCTGCATATTCACGTTTAGTTATTCCCCAAACAGAGAAGTAATGCTTAAATATCTGGAAAAAATCTTTCCAGAAGATACAAAAATTTTTCTGTTTACTACGAAATCCCATAAAAATTCTTATAAACTGCACAAGATAAAAATAGTGGATACTGATTGTTCTAAGGTTACTTCATTCACTGCATTGAGAAAATTTTGCAAAAAAAATAAAATTCAGAGGATTATTAATTTAGGATTAATGCCTTATGAAGAATTTGTTCTTTTATTTTCCACTTTTGCTTCAAAAACTGATTTTCTTTATTTTAATCTAGGAAATCCTGCAGAAGGATTTAAGGTGGGTTCATTGTATTCAAGATTAATTTCTCTTTTTGAAATTTTTTTTTCATATCTTCTTTCTTCCTTTCCTAAAAAGATAATTCTTCCTTCAAAAGATTTGGCAAATTTAGTTAAAAGATACTTATTTTTTTCAAGAAAAAAAATCTTTTATCTTCCACCCACCATTTCAACAAAGAAGTTCTTCCCCAAAGATAAAAATAAGATTAGAAAAAAGCTAGGATTCGGGAAAGATGATAAGGTAATAATTTATGTAGGGAGAATAGGACTTTTAAAAGGCTCGGACATACTTTCTTATGTTACAGAAAAAAATCCAGATAAAAAATTTATTGTTATAGGAAATATTGTGGATAATAGCCTTAAAAATACTAATTTCCCAAACCTTATCCTCTTGTCCCAAAAACCAAACAAAGAGTTGGTAGACTATTATAATGCAGCTGATTTGTGTTTTTTCCCAACAAGAATTGAAGGACTGCCAGTAGTTCCTAGAGAAG
>Ga0315284_10002323_pt1 | contig 27283 bp, 24 predicted proteins | sample YL17G09_16_MG_FD_203696 | JGI IMG/M metagenome (GOLD analysis project Ga0315284, IMG submission 203696) | Sediment microbial communities from Yellowstone Lake, YNP, Wyoming, USA - YL17G09_16 | ecosystem: Environmental > Aquatic > Freshwater > Lake > Sediment | place: USA: Wyoming | collected...
CCAAAGGTAGTAAAGGGGTTGAGGATTTACACGACACTATTCATAGAGATTTTATTAGTAAAACAGAAATCCCAAAGATTCTAAAAAAGCACCATTTCTTACTAGAAAGAGTGATAGACGAAAGCAACTTTTCTCTTCTTGAAACAAAAATCCCTAATCTGTGTGCCGATAGAATAGATTATTCTTTGAGGGAATTTAAGTATTGGCTCAGTCCTAAAATAGTAGGGAAGTGTCTTAAGCATCTCGTCAATTTTAATGGCGAGATAGTTTTTACTGATCAAAAAGCGGCCTACTTCTTTGCGACGAATTTCTTGAAACTGCAAACGAATCATTGGGGTGGCTACGAATCGATGATAAGATACTATTTATTCTCAAATGTTCTTAAAATCGGGTTAGAGAAAAAAGTTATTCTTAAGAAAGACTTCTTTAAGGATGAAAGGTTAATATTGAGGAAGATCAAACGATCTCAAAATAAAGAAATTAAAAGCACCTTGATGTTATTGACGAAGAAAGATTTGAGAGGCATTAAAACTAATTCTGGTAATAAAGTCAGAAAGAAGTTTAGATATGTTGATCCTAAAGTAATACTAGGAGGACAATTAGCTCGTTTAAGCGAAATTAATCCGTCTTTTCGGATAATGGTGGATAAGAGCAGAAAGATAAGTGAAGAGGGATTGCTTGTCTAAAGAATTATCAAACAGGTTCTAATATCGTCCTGCAAGCAGGATTAAGTTCAAAAAGACACTAGATACAGAACAAGTTAGAACTAAAAGAATCGCCAAAGAGATGGTTTTTTGGTAGAATAAAACAATAATCCAATCAATAATAATATGACTACAGAAGAAAAATTAAATCTAATAAGCCAGGTTGGCGAAGAAATCATAACTCAGCAGGAACTGCGGTCTTTGCTTGAGAAAGAAAAAGATTTGGTCGCCTATGACGGCTTTGAGCCTTCTGGCCAGATTCACATCGCCCAAGGCATCTTGAGAGCCATTAACGTCAATAAGATGATCAAGGCCGGAGTTAAATTCAAAATGCTGGTAGCTGATTGGCACGCCATGGCTAATAATAAAATGGGCGGCGATTTGGCTAAAATCCAGACTGTCGGCAAATACTTTATTGAAGTCTGGAAAGCCTGCGGTATGGATTTGAATAATGTTGAATTTATCTGGGCTTCTGATTTAGTCAAAGACAGCAATTACTGGAAACTAGTATTGCAGATTGCTAAAACTAATTCAATAAACAGGTTTATCAGAACTGCGGAAATTATGGGCAGGCAAGAAGACATGAATTTAACTGCCGCCCAAATCATTTATCCCTGCATGCAAGCTGCAGATATTTTTACCCTTAAAGCCAGAATTACCCAGCTTGGTATGGACCAAAGAAAAGTTAATATGCTGGCTAGAGAAATTGGCCAGATTCTGGGATTTTGGAAACCAGTGGTAATCAGCCACCACATGCTGATGGGATTGGGAAAGCCGGCCTCAGATTCAAAAGACAAGATCAAAAGGACAGTTGAATTGAAAATGTCAAAATCAAAACCAGATACTTCAATCTTTATGACTGACAGCCCAGAAGATATTGAAAAAAAGATTAATAAGGCCTGGTGCCTGGAGGGGGAAATCAGGGAAAACCCGATTCTAGAATACTGCCAATATATTCTTTTTGAAAAATTCTCTGAAATAGTGATTGAGCGCCCAGAAAAGTTCGGCGGCACCGTCAGCCTAAAATCATTTTCTGAGCTGGAAAAAATGTTTGCCGAAAAAGAAATCCATCCCCAGGATTTGAAAAAAGCTGTCGCCAAACTCATCAACGAACTAATTGAGCCGGTCAGGCAACACTTTGCCAAAGACAGCGAAGCCAAAAAGCTTTTGGAAGAAGTTAAAAGCTTTGAAGTGACAAGATAATTAAAGAATTTAAGATAAATGACGCTGCTAAACAGGATCTTCGGAGACCCGAACGAAAAATACCTAAAAAGCTTGAAGCCGATTATTGAAAAAATCAATTCTCTGGAAAAAGAAATTGAGAGTTTTTCTAATGAAAATTTAAAAGAAAAAACTCTTAAGTTTAAGGAAAGATTATTAAGCGGAGAAAGCTTAGATGCAATTTTGCCTGAAGCGTTTGCCTTGGTCAGAGAAGCCGCTAAAAGAAATTTAAAACAAAGGCACTTTGATGTCCAGCTTCTAGGCGGCATAACCCTGCATCAGGGAAAAATTGCCCAGATGCTGACCGGAGAGGGAAAAACCCTGGTGGCCACTCTGCCTCTTTATTTAAACGCCCTCAAAGACAAAGGCTGTCACTTGGTAACAGTTAATGATTATTTAGCCAAAAGGGATACGATCTGGATGGGCCAGGTTTTTAATGCCCTGGGATTAACTACGGGATGCGTCACTCACGAAAGCTCATATCTCTATGATCCTTCTTACAAAGAAGAGAATATTGCGGAAAAAGATAAAGAAAGAGATGAAGTTGGCGGCTTTAAAATAATTGAAACTTTTTTAAGGCCGGTTACCAAAAAAGAGGCTTATGCGGCTGACATTACCTACGGCACCAATAATGAATTTGGGTTTGATTATTTAAGAGACAACATGGTCTACGATTTAAAAGACAAAGCCCAGAGAGATTTTAATTTTGCCATTGTTGACGAAGTTGATTCAATCTTAATTGATGAAGCCAGAACCCCCCTGATCATTTCTGCTCCAGAGCAAGAGCCTTCAAAAATGTATCAGGAGTTTTCTAAAATTATTCCTGATTTAAAAGAAAAACAAGATTTTCAGATTGATGAAAAAATGAGAGTCGTTACTCTAACCGAAGAGGGAATAAACAATATTGAAAAGATGCTGGGCATGACTGATATTTACCAGGAATGGGGAATAAAGCACTTGCATCATTTAGAACAAGCTTTAAAAGCTGAAATCCTCTTTAAAAAAGACAGGGATTACGTGATCAAGGACAATCAGGTTATCATTGTTGACGAATTCACGGGCAGAATCTTGCCTGGCCGGAGATGGTCTGGAGGCCTGCACCAGGCCGTGGAAGCAAAAGAAGGAGTCAGGGTTCAGCCGGAATCTCTGACAATGGCTACCATTACTTTCCAAAACTACTTTAGAATGTATACGAAGCTGGCTGGCATGACTGGAACCGCCCAGACTTCAGCTGAAGAATTTGCCAAAGTCTATGGCCTGGAAGTGATCAGTGTCCCTCCAAACAGGCCCTTAATCAGAAAAGATCTGAGCGACAAGGTGTTGAAGGCTGAAAGCGGGAAATACAAGGCTCTAGTTGAAGAAATAAAACAAAGACATGCGAAGGGCCAGCCAATACTGGTCGGCACCAGATCTGTCCAGAAAAATGAATTCTTGGGATCTTTATTAGACAGAGAAGGCGTTCCTCATCAAATTCTAAATGCCAAACACCATGAGAAAGAGGGCCAGATCATTGCCCAGGCTGGAAAATTAGGGACAGTTACCATTGCCACTAATATGGCTGGCCGGGGAGTTGATATTATCTTGGGAGGCAACCCTCCAGGTCCTAATGAAGCAGAAAGGGTTAAGGAATTAGGAGGCTTGCATATTATTGGCACTGAAAGACACGACGCCAGGAGAATTGATAATCAGTTAAGAGGTAGAAGCGGCCGACAAGGAGATCCAGGATCTTCCCAGTTCTTTTTGTCTTTAGAAGATGACTTATTAAGGATTTTTGGCGGGGAAACTATTCAAAAAATGATGGAGGTTTTGAAGATTCCGGAAGACGAGCCCATTGAAGCTTCGATGGTCTCGAAAGCAATTGAGGAAGCCCAATCTAAGATTGAAGGCTTTAATCTTGATGCCAGGTCTCATCTTTTAGAATATGATGACGTCATTAACAAGCATAGAGAAACAATTTACAGGAAAAGAAAAGAAATCCTTGGAAAATCAAAAGAAGAAACGGCTTCATACGTTTTAGAATTGCTTGAGAAAAACGGCTTCAGTAAAGAAGATTACCAAAAGAAAGAAAAAGAGATTGGTTTAGACAGCCTTTACCAGGTTGAAAAATTCATCTTTTTAAAAATAATTGACAGCCTGTGGGTGGATCATCTGGAAAACCTTCAGACCTTGCAAGACGCAGTCAGATTAAGGGCTTACGGCCAAAAAGATCCTTTGGTTGAATTTAAAAACGAAGCCCATAAAATGTTCCAGTCCTTATTGACAATGTTCGAATCTGAAGCAGCTAAAGTCCTTGACGGCATTAAGCCGTCAACTCAAATAAAGCCGCCAACAGTCTCGGTAAGCGCTCCCGGAGAAAAGATAGGACGGAATGAGCTCTGCCCGTGCGGCAGCGGAAAAAAATACAAGAAGTGTTGTGGAAAGTAGGAAGTGATAAAATCAAAAGCATGAAATACAATAAACTTGTCAGGGATAAAATCCCAGAATATATAAAGAGCAAAGGCGGAACGCCGATTATTCATATCGCCAACGATAAAGAGTATTGGGAGAAACTGAAAGAAAAATTACAAGAAGAAATAAAAGAATTTTCTGAAAATGAGACCATTAAAGAAATGGCCGATATTCAAGAAGTGATTGATGCGATATGCAGCTATAAAAAATTCAGCAGGAAAAAACTGGAAGCGGTAAGAAATAAAAAAGCGAAAGAACGAGGGGCATTCAAGAAAAAAATCATTCTGGAAGAATCATAAAATTCCTGCGGTATAGCATTGAAGATCAATAGATGTCGTAAAAAACAGAGACTAAATAAAATTAATAGAAGATGACAAGCAATCTTCAAACCCCAAAAAGAATAAAAAGCATGCTTCTTCTCATACTGATTGGGGTAATTTATCTTGCTTTAAATTATACTAGCCTTGGCAAAGAGACTAAAAATACCTTGTTTTTGGCGTCTTCGCCATTGCAAATATTTCTTTGGAATCAAGGCCAAAGCTTAAATCATTTTATCGATAAGTTGAAAGGAATTGATGCCCTGGAAATAGAAAAATCCAATCTTGAATTAGAAAACGAAAGATTAAAAGCAGAATTAGCTGATCTCTTAGAATTAAGGAATGAAAACGAAAACTTAAAGAAAGCTTTAGACATTGGCCTGGAAAAAGAATTCAAAATGACAGTGGCAGATATTGTCAGCAAAGATCTGCTTCAAGATATGATAATTATTAACAAGGGATCAGATGACGGTCTTTTAGTCGGATTTCCTGTAATCACTCCCCAAAAAACCTTAATTGGCAAGATTGAAGAAGTTTTTCCTAATTTTTCCAGAGTCATCTTAACTTCCAATAAAAATAATTCTTTAAGCGCAAAGATTGATAGTGAAGAGGAAATCATTGGTGTGACAAAAGGAGAGGGGAATCTAAAAATCATTTTTGACCTGATTCCCCATGAAAAAGAAATTAAGAAAGGAAGTCTTGTGACAACAACTTCTCTTGGCGGAGTTTTTCCTAAGGGCTTGCTCATCGGCACAATCGACAGCATTGATTATTCAGACGTCAAACCATTCCAAACTGCCCAAATAAATCCCGGTTTTGACTTCAAAAATCTGGATTCCGTTTTCGTAATTACAAATTTCAAAAAGTAGGATGGATCTAAAAGATCAATGAAAAAAGTTATTATTTCTGCCATTATCATTTATCTTTTAATAATTATTCAGACCAGTTTTCTGGCTCATTTCAGATTCTTATATTATCTTCCGGACCTGGTCATTGTTTTCGTCATCCTTTTAAATCTTCTTGAGAGCCAGCAAGAAAAGACCGGTCTTATTATAAGCGCAATAGCTGGATTTTTGCTGGACGCTTTTTTAGGAAAACCTTTTGGTTTTTATACCATAATCCTTATTGCCGCTTCATTAGCCATTAAAGTCATTATCAAAAAATACCTTAATTTGAAGCTTTCTAAATGATTAATCCCGGAAAATATGCTGTAAAAAGAGGCAGGCAAGAGCTTGAACCCCAAGAAGTGTTTTTAGACGGCTTGGCTCAAAAAAGGCAGAAGAACTCTGATATGAGAGAATTAAAGTTTGAAGTGCCGCCGTCAAAAAACACTCTTGTCGGTCTTTTAATATTTTCTCTGGTTGTTCTCTTGGTCTTATTCGGAAAAACTTTTCAGCTCAACGTTTTTGAGGGAAAAGATTTTACGAGCATTGCTGAAAGAAACTTTGCCAGAATAACTCCCATTAGAGCTAACCGAGGCATAATTTATGATCAATCTTTTGAAAAATTAGTCAGCAACCTGCCAAGCTTTGACTTGGTTTTAGACAAAAGGGATCTTCTAAAAGACGAGGGTCAAAAAACTAAAGAAATTGAAACCGTAGCCAGGATTATAGGAAAAAATGTCCAGGCTCTGGAAAAAGAAATTGCTGACTCAAAAGAGATGAAAATGCTTGTTTCCGAAAACCTTGATCACGAAACCTTAATTATTCTTGAAACTGAAATTCATAATCTCGCCGGTTTCCAAATAGAAAAAAACACTGTTAGAAACTATTTAGACGGATCCTTTTTCTCGCAGGTCTTAGGATACACGGGTAGAATTAATGCCGAGGAATTTAAAGAATTAGGAGAAAAAAATTATTTCATTTCTGATTATCTTGGGAAACAAGGGTTAGAAAAATCATATGAAAAAGTTCTAAGGGGAAAACCAGGAATTTTTGAGATCCAGAAAGACGCTGCCGGCAAAAAGATAAAAGAGGGGATGATTAGCCAGCCAGAACCAGGCCAGAGCTTAGTTCTATGGCTTGATGCCGATCTCCAAAAAAAACTCCAACAAGAATTATCCAGGGTGATTCAGGATATTGGCATAAAAAAAGCTGCGGCGGTGGCCATGGATCCAAAAACCGGAGGAGTCTTAGCTCTGGTTTCCCTGCCAAGCTTTGACAATAATATATTTTCCCAAGGCCTTTCTGAAGAAACCTTTCAGAAAATAATAAACGATCCGGCCCAGCCTCTTTTTAATAGAGCCACTTCCGGGAAATATGCTTCCGGATCAAGCATTAAACCTTTGGTGGCGACCGCTGCTCTTGAAGAAAAGATCATTTCGCCTGACAAACAAATTTATTCCGAGGGCTTCATTAACATAGTCAACCAGTACCACCCCGACATTGTCTACACTTACCACGACACTGCCCCTCCTGGCTGGGTTGATATGAGAAAAGCAATTGCTATTTCCTGCAACGTTTATTTCTATACTATTGGCGGCGGTTATAAGGACCAAAAAGGCCTGGGATCTACCCGACTCAAAAATTATCTTAACTTGTTTGGCTGGGGCCAAAAAACCGGCATTGATCTGCCTCAAGAAGCCCAAGGCCTGGTGCCTGATCATGTTTGGAAAGAAGAGAATATCGGCGAGCCCTGGTCAACAGGCGACACTTACAATCTTTCAATTGGCCAAGGATACTTGCAAGTCACCCCTTTGCAATTGGCCGCTGCTTTTGTCGCCATTGCCAATGACGGAAATCTTTTTAAACCCCAGCTTGTCAAAAAAATTATCAGCGGTTCGCCTGATTCTTTTGAAACCATTGAAGAGATCCCGCCAGCCCTAATACGCACTTTGCCAATTGATTCAGAAAATCTTCAGGTTGTCAGAGAAGGCATGAGACAGGGAGTAACATACGGATCTTCAGCTATTTTAAATAGTCTGCCAGTCAAAGCTGCGGCCAAGACCGGAACTGCCCAAACCAATAAAAACAATGTTTACATTAACTGGGTCACTGTCTTTGCCCCTTATGACGATCCCCAGATTGTTTTAACCGTCATGATTGAAGGCGTGCCCGGGTTAAGAGCAGCCTCTTTATTGGTTGCCAATGAAACTTTAAGGTGGTATTTTACTAAATAGCAAATTTATGAATGAATTTACTCCAGAAGGCTTAGAAAAATTAAAAAAACAGCTTAGCTTTTTAAAGACGGAAAAGCGCCAGGAAATCGCAGAAAGTTTAAAACATGCTATTGCCTTTGGCGACCTTAAAGAAAATGCCGCTTATCATGAAGCCAAGGAAGCCCAGGGATTCTTGGAAGGCAAAATTTTAGAATTAGAAAAAATCTTGAAGAATGCCAAAGTAATCCAAAAGAATATCAACAATGATTTTGTCTCTTTGGGATCTAAGGTTTTACTGTCCTTAAATAATGAGGAAATTGAATTTGAAATAGTCGGACCGAGTGAATCAAATCCGGTTAAAGGAAGAATTTCAGACCAGTCTCCGCTGGGAATAGAATTGATGAGAAAAAGAAAGGGCCAGACCGGTCAACTTAAAACTCCTAATGGAATCTTAAAATACAAGGTCTTGGAAATTAATTGAATTTTGGCTATATTAAACTAATGCCAACTCTTGAAGAAATTAAAAAAGCAAGAATGAAAAAACTGGAAAGCCTTAAAATAATGGGCTTACTGGCTTATCCTTCAAAAACAAAAAGAAGTCATAAGATAGGGCAGGTTCTTTCTGGCTCATCTTTTAAAAAACTGGTTTCTTCCAAAAAAGAAGTTGTTTTAGCTGGCAGAATCAAATCAATCAGAACTCACGGGAAACTGACGTTTTTGGATATCGAGGACGATTCAGGAAAAATCCAAGCAATCTTAAAAGAAAATCGTCTGGGAGAAAAGGGATACCAGTTCTTCCTGGGCCATTTTGACATTGGCGATTTTGCCGAGTTTAAAGGAAGTCTATTTGAAACAAAAACAAAAGAGAAAACCATTGACACAATTGATTTCAAAATGCTTTCTAAGTCCTTACGGCCGCTACCGGAAAAATGGCACGGCCTGCAGGATATTGAAGAAAGATACCGAAAAAGATATCTCGATTTAATCATGAATCCTAAGGTTAAAGAGGTTTTCCAGAAAAAATCTCAGATAACCAAATTATTGAGAGAATATTTAGATAAACAAGGCTTTATTGAAGTAAAAACTCCGACCCTCCAGCCGATTTACGGTGGGGCTTCGGCCAAACCATTTGTTACTCATCATAACATTCTAGATATCGACCTTTATTTGAGAATCTCGGACGAGCTTTATTTGAAAAAACTGATTGTCGGCGGCTTTGAAAAGGTTTTTGAAATCTGCACTGATTTCAGAAACGAAGGTATTGACCGCTGGCATAATCCGGAATTCACCATGCTTGAATTTTATCAAGCCTATGCCGACTACAAAGATTTAATGAAAATGACAGAGCAGATGCTGTCAAAAATCGCCAGAGAGATAAACGGCTCCTTAATCATAAAATATGGCGAGGCGAAAATTGATTTTACCCCTCCCTGGAAAAGGATTCCTTACTCGGAAGCTTTCAAGACAATCGCCGGAATCGACCTTGAAGAATATACCAGTTTTGAGAGTTTGAAAAAATTCATTGAGAAGAAAAAGATGACCATCGATTTTAAAACGGCTACTGACTTTCCGGCCCTGATAGACCATCTTTATAAAGAACTGATTCGGCCGAAGATCATCAACCCGACATTTTTAATCGACCACCCTTATTCAATGCGGCCTTTGGCCAAAAGGAAAAAGGGATCCGAAGACAAAGTTGAAAGTTTCCATTTGATTGCCGGCGGAATCGAGCTGGTCAACGCCTATTCCGAGCTCAACGACCCCCTGGACCAGAAAAAGCGATGGCAAGAAGAAATGGCCCGGGGCAAAAAAGGAGTCGAGGAATACCAGATTCTGGATGAAGATTATATTGAGGCCTTGGAATACGGCCTGCCCCCGACTGCTGGCTGGGGCATGGGAATTGACAGGTTTTGCGCTCTCTTAACTAATCAGCATTCAATTAAAGACACGATTTTGTTTCCGACCATGAGGCCTAAATCTTAATATGAACAGACAAGAAGCTTTAAATTTAGTCAAACAATACGTCAAATCTGAAAACAGCATAAAGCACATGCTGGCGACAGAGGCTATTATGAAGGCTTTGGCTAAGCATTTTAATGAGAATGAAGAAACCTGGGGTTTAGCCGGACTATTGCATGATACGGATATGGAACTGGTTGACTGGAAAACCGAACCGGAAAAGCATGGCGCAGTCGGAGCAGACATGCTGGAAAAAATGGGCGTGGATATCGTCATTACCAACGCTATCAGGGCCCATAACGAAGCCACTGGCAAAACCAGAGAAAATTTAATTGAAAAAGCGATTTTTGCCGTAGATTGTCTGACCGGATTAATCGTTGCTTCGACATTAGTTTTGCCAAGCAAAAAAATGAAGGATCTTACTCCGGAAAATGTCTTAAACAGGTTTAAAGAAAAATCATTTGCCAGGGGAGTCAGAAGAGACGCCATTGCCACCTGCGCGGAAATTAATCTTTCCTTGGAAGAATTTGTAAGGATTGGTTTAAAGGCAATGCAGGAAATTAGTGAAGAACTGGGATTGTAAAATTTCTATTATTAAAATAAAAGGGGGAGTTATTGCTGACTCTCCCGATTTTTTTTGAGGAAAAGATAGGAAATTCGCCAAAGGGCTTAAAAATGCTATGATTAACCATTAAAACTCAAAAACATGTTAGACATAAAATACATCAGGGAAAATCCAGAACTAATCAAAGAAGGCTGCCGCAAAAAACAAATTAAAGTCGATATTGACCAGCTCTTGGAAATAGATAAAAAAAGGAAAGAATTGATGCTGGCCCTTGAAGATGCCAGGGCCCAAAAGAACAAAGCCAATGAAGAGATAAAGCAGCTTCATGAAAAAGAAAAAAAAGAAGTGGTTATTTTAAAAATGAGAGAGCTAGATAAAAACAATGACAGAATTGAAGCTGAATTCAAGGAACTAGACGCTGAATTCCAGGGACTAATGGGATTAATTCCTAATCCTCCTTGTCCAGATGTTCATGAGGGCAAAGATGACAGCGAAAACAAAGTAATCAGGAAATGGGGAAATTTGCCAAAGTTTAATTTTGAACCAAAAGCCCATTTTGAATTAGGAGAATCCTTAGACATTATTGACACTAAAAGAGCCAGTAAGGTATCGGGATCCAGATTTGGCTATTTAAAAAATGAAATGGCAATCTTAGAGCTAGCCATGATAAATTTTGCCGTTGACACCCTTTCAAAACAAGGTTTTGTTCCTGTAATTCCGCCTGTTATGATCAACCTTGATTCAATGAAAAGTATGGGCTATTTGGAGCATGGCGGAGAAGAGAATATGTATATCCTCGAAAAAGACAATTTGGTTCTAGTCGGCACCTCAGAACAGTCAATCGGACCCATGCATAAAGACGAAATCTTCGAAGAAAATGACCTGCCTAAAAGATATATTGGCATTTCCACTTGCTTTAGGAGAGAGGCGGGCAGCTATGGCAAAGACACCAAAGGCATCTTAAGAGTCCACCAGTTTAACAAGGTAGAAATGTTTTCTTTCACAAAACCTCAAGATTCTGACAAAGAGCATGAATACCTTTTAGCCTTGGAAGAAAAATTAATGCAGGCTTTGAAACTGCCTTACCAGGTGGTTAAAATGTGCACTGGAGATTTGGGAATGCCAGCCGCCAGAAAATATGACATTGAAGTCTGGCTGCCTTCAGAAAAACGCTACCGGGAAACCCATTCAGCCTCAACCTGCACTGACTTTCAGGCCAGAAGGCTCAACATTAGATTCAAGAGAAAAGACGGCAAATTAGAGTTTGTCCATATGCTTAATGGCACAGCCTTTTCTGAAAGACCGATCTTGGCGATCCTGGAAAATTACCAGCAAAAAGACGGTTCAGTTAAAATTCCTGACGTTTTGCAGAAATACACTGGCTTCAAGGTAATAAAAGCAAAATAGACTATGGCAGAGCAAGAAACAATTTTAATCCTTCACGGCTGGGGCAGAGGTAATTTTTCATGGCAAGAAACCAAGCAAATTTTGGAAAAAAATGGTTTTTTAGTTTTTGCGCCTGACCTGCCCGGTTTCGGCCAAGAACCGCCGCCGGAAAAACCCTGGGCGCTTGATGATTACCTTGAATGGATAAACGAGTATATCAATAAAAATGAGCTGACCGAGTTTTTTCTGTTAGGCCATTCTTTCGGCGGCCGGCTTGCCATTAAACTCGCTGCCCGATACCATGAAAAACTCAAGGGATTAATTTTAGTTTCCGCCGCCGGCCTTAAGTCAACGGCGAACGTCCGAGAAACCAGGATTTCGACTTTAGCGTCGTATCTGAAAAAACTTGCTTTTCTGCCCGGTTACAACTTTTTCAGAAAGTTTTTCTATCGCTTCATCATTAAAAAAAGTGATTACTTCGAAGCTAAGGGAGTAATGAAAGGAACTTTAATAAAAGTCATTAGCGAAGATATGACACCGCTTCTGGAAAAAATCAAGATGCCGGCTTTAATCATCTGGGGCGAAAACGATAAAACCCTGCCCGTCGCTGATGGCTATTTAATGAATAAAAAGATAGAAAATTCCCGGCTGGAAATTATGAAAGGCATTGATCATACTCCGCAACTTGAAGCCCCGGAACTTTTAGCGCAAAAAATTATTGATTTCGTCAAAACAACAAGCAACGCCGGAATATGATCGCCCTATTAACTATTTTATGGTCTATTGTAATTATCAAAGCCATATTTTTTTGGCTTTATTTGTGGCAGCTCAAAGAATACCATTTAAAACGCTTCATTGACCACTTCCGAACCGAAAAAGGCAAGCGAATCATTTTCAATCCTCTCCAATTATTTAAAATAGCGCTTTTACCGGCCTTATATTTCAATCAATTGCTTTGGCTATTGGCTTTTAGCTACGGGATAGAATTCATATTTTTTGCCGTAAAAGTTGCTAAAAAATCAGTTAAAAAACCGGTTTTCACCGCTAAAGCCGTAGGTCTTCTTGTTATCGCCCTTGCTTTATTCGGCGGGTTTATATTCATCCTGCAAAAAACCGCAAAACCCTTGTTTTGGCTTGTTTTAGCGGATATTCTCTCGCCGTTTTTAATCTCCGGAATCGTTCTTGCGCTCCAGCCTATGACTGTTTTGGCACGCTCGCGCATTCTTGATATGGCGAAGGTAAAAAGAGCCGGCCTTAAAAATTTGAAAGTCATCGGCATTACCGGCTCTTACGGCAAAACCTCAACTAAAGAAATTTTAAAAATCATTCTGGAACAAAAGTTCAAGGTCTTGACCACCAAAGAGCATCAAAACTCGGAAATCGGCATCAGTCACTGTATTCTTGACGAATTAAAACCAGAACACCAAGTGTTTATCTGCGAAATGGGCGCTTACGACAAAGGAAAAATCAGGCAAGTGGCTAATATCGTTCAACCCCGAATAGGCGTCGTCACCGGCGTCAATGAACAGCATCTGGCGCTTTTCGGCTCAATGGAAAATTTGATGTCAGCAGAAGGAGGGATAGAGCTTACCAATGCATTACCCGAAAATGGGGTTCTGATTCTAAACGAAGATAGTGCTTTAATTCAAAATGCAAAAAGATGGGACAAATATCAAAATGATAATGTGAAAATTAAAATAAAGCTTTGCTCCGCAAAACAAAAAACCGACCTCTGGGCGGAAAATATCGTCGTTGAAAAGGATTGGCTTTATTTTAAAGTTTGCGATAAAGCAGGAGGTAGCGCTGATTTCAAAATCAACCTGGTTGGGAGGCACAATATAGAAAATGTTCTATTGGCCGCTGCTGTTGCCAAAGAATTGGGAATGTCTTTGTCGGAAATTACCGCGGCTTGCAAAAAAATCAAGCCCGGACAAGGAGCAATGAAACTGTTTAGAAAAGAGGGGAGTGCCGACATTATTGATTCTACCTATTCGGCCAATCCAGACGGCGTTATAACTTCTTTGGAACATTTAAAATTCTGGCCAGGAAAAAAGATTATTATTATGCCCTGTTTAATAGAATTGGGGCCGGCTGCTAAAGAAGTCCACGAAAAAATCGGCAGGAAAATCGGTCAAGTCTGCGACTTTGCCGTCATCACCACTAAAGACTGGTTTGAAGAAATCAGAAAAACGGCTGTCGTCGGAGGCATGAAACCGGAAAACATTATTTTTTCGGAAAGCTCCAAAGAAATTCTTGAAAAGATAAAATCCTATTGCCAACCAGAAAGCATAATTCTTCTGGAAGGAAGACTACCGCAAAAATTGAAAGAATTATTGAAAATTTAAGAGCCCTGTCGCAGAAAATCCGCAAACAGGGCCCAATTTCCGGCAACCCGGACTAATGCGACGAAATCGCCCATACAATCAATATCATTCCCCCAAAGCCCATGACGAGCCCTCCAAATGGGTCAGATGCACAAACGTAGTATCCGCCGATTGCGCTGGCAACGCCCACAAAGACAAGAAGTAATCGCGCTATCTTCCGCGTTCTCTCCAACAGCATCAGTTTCTTCTTCATTTTCTGCCTCCTTTAAAATTAGTGTCCTTCCGGCTTTCGATAAAAGAAACTAGAAGGATGAGAAAAAGAACAACCTATGGGAGCACGCGCCCCTCAACCAACGGCTAGAAACACGTTCATCGCATTTCCTTTCAACTCCTTTAAACAATGAAAAACAATTTTTGTCAATATAACAAACCGATTTTTACCTCCCTTTCGCCCAACGCTCAAAAAGACGACATTATTTTGGCATTGAAGCTGATTTTTCAGCCCTGGAAATGGAAAAAAGTGGAACCGGTTTTAATTTTAGAGGAAAATTTCCGAGAATATCTAAATATAAAATACGCTTTTGCTTTTAACAGCGGCCGGACTGCTTTTCTAGCCATTTTAAAAAGTTTAAATATAGAAAAAGGCGAAGTCCTGCTTCAGGCTTTTACCTGCAACGCTGTGGTCAATCCGATTTTGACGGCCGGGCTCAAACCGATTTTCGTTGATATTGACGGAAAAACCCTGAATATAGACGCAAATGACCTGGAAAAGAAAATTTCTAACAAAAGCCGCGCCGTCGTTATCCAGCATACTTTCGGCCTGCCCGCCAATATGGACAGAGTTATGGGAATCTGCCAAAGACACAATTTGATATTGATTGAAGACTGCGCCCATTCGCTCGGCGCCACTTACAATGAAAAAAAACTGGGAACATTTGGCACAGCTGCTTTTTTCAGTTTCGGCCGGGATAAAGTCATTTCCTCGGTTTTTGGCGGCATGGCGGTAACAAATGACGAGGAATTGGCAAGAAAAATAGGAGAGTATCGGGACAAACTTGCCGAACCATCCTGGTTTTGGACTTTTCAGCAATTACTCCATCCAATTTTAAATAATTTTCTAGTCATTCCTCTATATGGGTTTTTTGAAACAGGGAAGTGGTTTTTAATCTTTTTACAAAAAATTGGCCTTCTTTCAAAAGCAGTTAAAAACGAGGAAAAACAAGGCAAAATGTCTGACAATTCTGCCAAAAAAATGCCGAACAAATTGGCTCTTCTAGCTTTAAATCAGTTTAACAAGCTGGAAAAGATTTTAAAGAATCAAAAAGAAATTGCTAGCTTTTATCAGGAAAACCTTAAAAATCCTGATTTTATCCTGCCCAACCAAGACTCTAAAAGAATTTATATGAGATATTCTCTTTTGTTAAAAGACAAAGATACTGATAAAATTTTAAAGAAAGCTAGAAAACAAAAAATTTTCCTTGATGATGGCTGGAGAAAAACTGTAATTGTTCCTCCTGATACAAACCAAGAAAAAATGGGCTATAGGGCAGAAGATTGCCCAGTTGCTGAAAAAGTCGCCGAAAATATCCTCAATCTGCCAACACATATAAACATTTCAAAAGAAGAAGCTAAAAGAATTACTGATTTTCTAAATAAAGATGGAGATTAGAGAAATCAAAAATAAAGAAATTTGGGAAAGCTTTCTATCGCAATGTAAAGATAAAACCTTTTTGCAGTCTTGGAATTGGGGCGAGTTTAGTGAATTAATGAATGAAAAAGTCTGGAGATTTGGAATCTTTAAAAATCAAGAACTGATAGCGACTGCCTTCACTGAAAAGAAAATCGCTAAAAGAGGAACATTTTTATTGGTTCCCCATGGACCGGTTGTAAAAGATCCTTTAAATAGCCTTGCCGTTGTTAAAATCTTGACCCAAAAGCTAAAAGAGCTGGCCAGCCAGGAAAAAACCACCTTTGTCAGAATAAATCCGGTTTTGGAAAGAAATGAGCAGAATACTGCCATTTTCAAAGACCTTGGGTTTAAACAAGCCCCTTTGCAAATGCATCCGGAAGCAAGTTGGAAGCTTAATATTGAACCTTCAGAGCAGGAACTTTTTGCCAAGATGCGAAAGACCACCCGTTATCTTATCAGGCAAGCACAAAAGAACGAAAAGGTTACTGTTTTAAAAAGTACTGACTTTAAAGACATAAAGCTATTTAGCCAGTTCCATAACCTGGTCTCAGAAAGGCAAAACTTTATCCCGTTTTCTCTTGAATATCTTGAAAAAGAGTTTAGTTCATTCAGTAAAGATAACGAGGTTTGCTTGTTTTTCGGCTATCATGACGGCAAGGTAGCGGCTGGATCTTTTGTCATTTTCTGGTCTGGAATAGGTTTTTACCACCATGCCATTTCTGTGCCAAAGTTTGCTAAATTATCTATTCCTTACCTTTTGCTTTGGGAGGCGATTAAAGAAGCAAAAAGACGAGGATGCCTTGTCTATGATTTCTGGGGATTTGTTGACCCAAAAAAACAACCTCGTCATCCTTGGGCCGGACCAACTTTATTTAAAATGGGTTTTGGTGGCGCGGCCAAAAAATATGTTGAAACGCAGGATTTAGTGATTTCAAAAAAGTATTGGCTGACTTATGCTTTTGAAAAAATTAGAAAATTAAAACGCGGGCTTTAAAAGATGAGAGCTTCAAAAAGAAGATACCAGGTCAAAAAGAAAAAATCTATTCTTAAAAACAAGTTTTTCTGGACATTGGTCTTAATAATATTATTTTCAGGTTTTTCTCTTTGGCTAACCGTTTTTTCTCCAATTTTCCAGATTAAAACAGTTTTGGTATCCGGAAATGAAAAGATTTCAATCAGTGAAATTGAGCAGTTAGTCTATCCTAAAACAGAAAAGAAAATGTTGTTTTTCAATACTAAAAGCATTTTCTTGGTTGACACAAAATCAATTAAAGACGAGATTCTAAAAAGCTATCTTGTTATTGATGATTCAAGTTTAAAGGTGAAAAAACTCTTACCAAATTCTTTATCAGTTGAAATGGCTGAAAGGAAAAAAGTTGCCTTGTGGTCCCTGGCTGAAACTTACTTCTCGGTAGACGAGAAGGGAATTGCCTTTGCAGAGGCCAACAGAGAGCCAGAAGAAGATCTAATCATAATTTCAAAACAGCCCAAGGGAGAAATTTCTTTAAAAAGCAAGGTGATTGATGAAAAAGCTCTGTCTCAAATTCTAATGATTAAAGAGACAATCAGGGAGAAAGCAAAAATTGAAGCCAAAGAGTTCACTCTTTTTGAAAGCGAAGCCAGGCTTAATGTTAAAACAACTGAGGGCTGGGAAGCATATTTTTACCTGGAAGGGGATCTTAACTGGCAATTAATTGAGCTTGAACTGGTTTTAGAAAAACAACTGCCTCAAGAAAAGAGGCAAAACCTTGAGTACATTGATTTGAGATTTAGCAAAGTTTACTATAAGTGAAGCCGATTAGCAATCTCGGCTCTTGACTGCTAATTTAGGTTTGCTACAATATTTGATATGGAAAGAACCAAAAGGCAAAAGGATATCCTGGAAAAGCTAATTGAGGAATACGTCAAAACCGCAGAGCCGGTGTCTTCGGGTGCGCTTGCCAAAAAACATAATTTTGGCGTCAAACCGGCAATGCTTCGGATTGAAATGGAAAAATTGGAAAAAGCAGGATATTTGTCCCAGCCATTTGTTTCCGCGGGTAGAATCCCGACTGACAAAGCCTACCGCTTTTTCGTAAACAATCTTTTACAAAACAAAGAACAGGGGATTGGCCACAAAAAATCTACGGAGAAAATCAAGCAATTTACAGGTGCAAAAGAAGATCGCCCCAAAGCCACCCAAGAACTAACCAGAATAATATCTGAACTGACTTCTTCTCTAGTTTTAAGTTATTTGCCCGGAGAAAACCTATTTTTCAAAGAAGGCTGGAGCCAGATAATCAGAGAGCCGGAATTTGAAGACAGCCGAGTGTTTGAAAGCTTTGCCAAAATGATTGATTCGTGGGAAAAAGATATTATTCCGGAAATGGATTTTTCCGGCGAAATAAAGATTTTTATCGGTAAAGAAAATCCAAGCCAAAAATCGCAGGACTTTTCCACCATTGCCGGCAACTTATTCTTGCCGGATAAAGAGAGGGGAGTAATGGCGATTTTCGGGCCAAAAAGAATGGAATATGATCGGAATATAGATATCATTAATTCAATAATCAATATATTTTCCAATGACTTCCGAACCAAATAAAGAAATTGAAAAGGAAGAAGCGCTGCCAGAAGAAGACCTAAAAAAACTGCTTGAGGGCTGTCGGAAACAAAAAGAAGAATATTTAGCTGGCTGGCAAAGAGCCAGGGCGGATTTCTTGAATTACAAAAAAGAAGAAATCGAAAGATTTAAAAGCATTATTGACATTGCCAATGAAGAAATGGTTTTAAAGATCTTGCCATTAATCGATAATCTTCACCTGGCAGAAAAAAGCCTGCCTAAAGACTTAAAAGAAAACCAGTATATCCAGGGACTATTGCAGATAAAGACCCAATTAGAAACTCTCTTGAGAAACCAGAGTGTAGAACCCCTAGAATCTATGGGGAAAAAGTTTGATCCGCAGTTCCACGAAGTAATAGAACAAGTAGAATCAGACGAAAAATCAGGAACAATTGTAGAAGAAAACCAAAAAGGGTATTTAATCAACAATAGATTATTGAGACCGGCTAAGGTTAAGGTCTCAAAATAATTAATAACAAAAGTAAATAACCAAACTTATGGCAAAAATATTAGGCATTGATTTAGGAACAACTTATTCGGCCATGGCTATAATTGAAAATGGTGAGCCAAAAATCATTGAAAACAAAGAAGGAGCCAGAATCACGCCTTCGGTCGTCTCTTTAACCAAAACCGGGGAAAGATTAATCGGCATTGTCGCTAAAAGACAAGCTATCACCAACCACCAGAATACCATTTATTCAATTAAAAGATTGATCGGCAGAAAATTCACTGACTCTGAGGTCCAAAAGGATAAAAAGCTTCTGCCTTATGAAATCAGGGAATCTTCAGATAAAGGCGTGGAAGTGAAAATGGGAGAAAAATGGTTCAAAACCCCAGAGATTTCGGCCATGATTTTGCAGAAATTAAAGCAGGACGCTGAAGCAAAGCTGGGAGAAAAAATCACTGAAGCCATCATCACCTGCCCGGCCTACTTTGACGACTCCCAGAGAAAAGCAACTAAAGTGGCTGGCGAGATTGCCGGCTTTGATGTTAAGCGAGTGATTAACGAGCCGACGGCCGCGGCTCTAGCCTATGGCCTAACCAGGAAAAAAGACCAGCAAATTGTCGTCTATGACTTTGGCGGCGGCACCTTTGACATTTCCATTCTCAACGTCACTTCAGACATAGTTGAAGTTAAAGCCACGGGCGGAGACACGCATTTGGGCGGAGATGATTTTGACCAGAAAATAATTGACTGGTTAGTGGTTAACTTTAAGAAAGACCAGGGCATTGATTTAAGCAAAGATACTCTAGCTATTCAAAGATTAAAGGAAGCTGCTGAAAAAGCAAAAATTGAACTTTCCTCAAGCCTGGAAGCTGAAATTAATTTACCCTTCATTACTTCCAACGAATCCGGGCCTCAGCATCTTTATTACAAACTGACTAGATCTGAATTAGAAAACCTGGTTAGAGAATACATTGATAAATCAATCGGCCTTGTCAAGCAAACTTTAAAAGAAGCTGGCTTGGAGCCAAAAGATATTGAAGAGATAGTTTTAGTTGGCGGCCAAACCAGAATGCCAGCCATGCAAAAAGCTGTTAAAGATTTTTTTAACAGGGAACCAAATAAAACCATTAATCCAGACGAGGTCGTGGCGATTGGCGCGGCTATTCAAGCCGGAATCTTACAAGGAGAAGTCAGAGATGTTTTGCTTTTAGACGTCACGCCCCTGTCTTTAGGCATTGAAACTTTTGGCCAGGTTAATACTGTTTTGATTCCAAAAAACATGACCATCCCGACTTCAAAAACCCAGGTTTTCTCAACCGCGGCAGACAACCAAACTTCAGTTGAAATCCATGTTTTGCAGGGAGAAAGACCAATGGCTTACGACAATAAATCCCTGGGCCGGTTTATTCTAGACGGCATTCCGCCAGCTCCCCGGGGCATTCCCCAGATTGAAGTTACTTTTGACATTGACGCCAATGGCATTTTAAATGTCACGGCCAAAGACAAGGCCACTAATAAGACTCAATCTGTCAGGATCGAAGGATCAACCGGACTTTCTAAAGAAGAGGTGGAAAAGATGAAAAAAGAAGCTGAAATCCATGCCGCTGAAGACAAGAAAAAACAAGAGCAGATTGAGGCCAAGAACTTGGCCAACAGCGTAATCTATACCACTGAAAAAACCCTCAGAGAGCTGGGCGACAAAATCTCAGCCGAAATTAAGAAAGAAGTGGAAGAAAAAACCGAGGCCTTGAAAAAAGTGATTGAAACCGACAATCTTGAAGAAATAAAAATTAAAACCCAGGACTTATCCCAGGCAATCCAAAAGATCGGCGCTGAAGCCTATCGCCAAGCCCAAGAACAAAAAAAAGATGAGGGTCCAAAACAAGAACCTGAGGCCGAAGAAGGCGAATACAAAGAAAAAGAATAACCATGCCTAAAGATTATTATCAAATCCTTGGCATCAAGAAAGATGCCGGCGCTGAAGAAATTAAAAAAGCCTATCACCAGCTGGCCCATAAATTCCATCCAGACAAGGGTGGAGACGAACAGAAATTCAAAGAGATAAACGAGGCTTACCGCACTCTTTCAGACAAAGACAAAAGAGCCCAATATGACCAGTTTGGCCAGGTTTTTGAAGGCGCTGGCCCGAACCAAACCCGGCCGGGATGGGATTTTAACTGGCAATCGTCAAACCAAGACTTTGATTTTGATTTTGGCAATTTAGGAGATGTTTTTGAAGAGTTTTTCGGCTTTGGCAGCCAAGCCAGAAGAAAAGACTCCAAAAAAGGAAGAAATATTGAAGTCGCCATGCAAATGTCTTTGGAAGAAACTTTAAAAAATCAAGAAAAGGAAATCACCTTAGAAAAACTTGTAAAATGCCAAAGGTGCCAGGGCTCTGGCGGCGAACCAGGGTCTAAGATTAAAGAATGTTTTACCTGCCGGGGCGCTGGCCAGGTCCAGCAAGTTAAAAGAACTATTTTAGGGTCTTTCAATAGTATTGTCTCTTGCCCTGAATGCATGGGTGAAGGCAAAAAACCGGAAAAACCATGCCATATCTGTTATGGCGAAGGCAGAATCAAAGACAAAGAAACCATTAAAATATTTATCCCGGCTGGGGTTGACCAAAACCAGTTAATTAAAGTTGATCAAGCTGGAGAGCAGGGCAAAAGGGGAGCCAAGGCAGGGGACTTATACATTAGAATCTCCCTCAAAGACCACCCGATCTTTGAAAGAAAAGGGGATGATCTTTTAATGAAGTTGCTTTTAAACTTTTCCCAACTGGCGGCCGGAGATAATGTTGAGATAACAGACTTGTCAGGGAAGAAATTTATTCTAAAAATTGCCCCTGGCTCAGAGCCTAAAAAGATGCTAAGATTAAGCGGAAAAGGCATTCCTCATTTCCAGGGCCGCGGACAGGGTGATTTATATGTTGAGTTAAATCTTAAAATCCCCAAAAAACTGAGCCAAAAGCAGAAAGAGCTCTTGGAAAAGTTAAGGCAAGAGGATTTGTGAGCCCTCGTAGCTCAATTGGCAGAGCAATTCCCTTTTAAGGAAAAGGTTGGAGGTTCGAGTCCTCCCGGGGGCACCTAATGTAACTTGTTCGGAATTGACTGCTCCGCGCGGCGAGTACGCCGCGCTCCGCAGGGCAAAATCCACTTTTGTTTTCGCCGTAAAATCCCAGAGTTCGCCCCAATTGATTGAAAGCGTTTTGTCCTTGATTTCGGGGTTAGAGCCGAGGGAACGGAAAAAGTTGCGCCATTCGATGTCGCCAATAATACAATTATAAAAATTGAAGCTGGTAAAAACCAGAATCCAACGCTTGATACTCTCAAAAAAATAGCGAAGGCTCTTGAGGTAAGCGTTGATGATTTGATAAAATAAGAAAAATATATGAGCAAAATTTTAGTTGATATTGGTTCTTCCACGATAAAGATTTACAAATATACCCAAGAAGAGGTAAGTCTTCTAGTTCAAAGGACCATTCCTTTTAAGGACGGATTTGATCCAGAGGGAGGAATTTCTGCCTTGGCGAAAAAGGAATTTTTTGAGTTAATAGACTCTGTTAAGGAAGAAAACAAAAGTTTTCCAATTAAGATTTACGCTACCGGTATTTTTAGGAAATTAATCAATGTGACAAGGATTTCTTTTATTGATGAATTTTTTGAAAGAACGGGTCTGTTCTTCAACATTGTCAACCAAGACTTAGAGAGCTTTTATCTTGGAATGGCTTTGGTTGACAAATGCCAACTCAACGAGCCTATTTTATTGATAAACATCGGCGGTGATTCAACCGAACTAGTGGTTATGTATGGCAAAGAAGCGGTGGAAAGAAAAAATATAGATTTAGGGGTCGGGGCGGTAAATACCAAATTCCCACAGATAAACGAAAAGATGTCAAAAATATCATTACAAGAAGTGATGAATTTTATCAAAGAGAGTCTCCCTGATTTATCCAACAAGGTGAAAGTTGCTTTTTATACTGGTGGAGAATTGAATTACATGCAATTAGCCGGTTATGCCCTAAAACCGAATAGATTATTTAAAGATGACGATCATCCCTCTTTAATTTCTGTAATTGATTTTTCTAAACGGAACAACGAGATTTTTGAGAAAGTTTCGTTAAAAGAACTCGAATCCCTTATGCCAAATAATCCAAAATGGATGCACGGAGCAAGAGGTTGTTCGGCTATTGCCCAAGCAATCTGCCAAAAATATCGAATACAGACAATAATTCCGTCTAATTCAAACATTGTAAATGGTATTGCAAGACAAGAATTCAGATATGTTACTATAAGCGGTAGTTTCAGAAAACACTTAGAATACATTTTAAAAATCAAGGAAAAATTAGAAGCACGAGGAACAAAAGTTCTTAGCCCAAGATTTACAGAACCAAAAAATCCCGGGGAGAGGTTCGTGGTTTTTACTGGAGAAGAAGGGTTGAACCCGCTTGAGCTAGAAAGATATCACTTAAAATCCATTTCTGAATCTGATGTGCTTATTGTTTGCGATCCCGAAGGATATGTAGGAGCTTCAGCTTTACTTGAAATTGGTTTCGCTAATGCTATAGGTAAGCGGATTATTTTTGTAGAAAAGCCTGAAGAATTTATGTTGAATGCTTTGCCAGCCGAAGTCGGTTTGTAAATTTTAGGCGGCGTGCCAGCTTCGCTGGCATGAAATTCGGCGGCGGAAAGCGAGGGCGGGCAAAAATTCCTTCCCCCCAACTCTTCGAGCCTGAAGGCTTTTCAGAACCTGAACGGCCCCTTTCCTTTTTGCCCGCCCGAGCGTCAGGATTCGTTCCAGCCGCGCGAAGCGCGGCAATGGGTCAGCTTCTTTCAAAAAAGGTTCGCGCGAAGTGTATAATTACAGCACCAGAAAGGAAATTACAAGCCAGAGGAAGCCGTCTTGCTTCGCTCGGCGACCAATTCCGTATTGTTTTTTTCTGCTATAATATTAATACTAAAACCGTGGTTCTCTTCTATCTTGAAATAGACTTTTTGTATTAATTCTGGTATCTTAAAACCTATGAAAAGATTTTCTAAGATAATAATTATTGCTGTTCTGCTTATTGCAAGCACTTCTTTTGGTTTCTACGCAGGCCAGCAGGAAGGAGAAAGAAAAACAGTTAATCAGTTTTTCTCCCAAGGAGCCGGGGAAGATGTTTCCAATTTAGACTTTACGCTTTTTTGGGAAACCTGGCAGACCTTAAAGGAAAAATTCATTGACAAAACCAAGTTTGATAACCAGAAAATGCTTTATGGGGCTATTTCCGGAGTGGTCAGCTCTTTGGAAGATCCTTACACCATTTTTATGAACCCGGAAGAAAGCAAAAAGTTTTTAGAAGATGTCTCTGGCAAATTTGAAGGAGTAGGCATGGAAATCGGCCAAAAAAAAGGCCAACTCCAAGTCATTTCTCCTTTAGAAGGAACTCCGGCCCAAAAAGCAGGATTGAGAGCTGGCGACAAAATAGTCAAGATAGACGATGTCTTTGCCAACGAACTGACAGTTGACGAAGCTGTCAGCAAGATTCGCGGCGACAAAGGAACCGAAGTAACTTTAACTATTTTTAGGGAAGGCTGGAATAATACTAAAGAATTTAAAATCGTTAGAGATGTTATTGAGGTTCCTTCTTTGAAATGGGAGATAAAGAATGATGACATTGCTTACATCAGACTTTACCAATTCTCAGAAAAAGCGGGTTATGATTTTAAAAAAGCTTCTCTGGAAATCCTAAAATCTCCGGCAAAAAAGATTATCCTGGATTTAAGAAATAATCCTGGCGGTTATCTTGAAATTTCTAAAGATATTGCCAGCTTCTTTCTGGAAAAAGGTTCTTTGGTTGCCATTGAAGATTTTGGCGGCAAAGCTGAGTCCAAAAAATACATCGCTGACGGCAATGACATCTTTTCCGGATTTCCAATAGTAGTTCTGATTAATCAAGGCTCTGCTTCAGCCAGCGAGATTTTAGCCGGAGCCCTAAGAGATAATCGGGAGATAAAGCTGATTGGCGAGACTTCTTTCGGCAAGGGATCGGTTCAAGAAATCGAAAATCTTAATGACGGATCATCTTTAAAAGTAACCGTGGCTAAATGGCTGACTCCCAATGGCCAGTCAATCTCAGACCACGGCTTGGTTCCAGATATTGAAGTGGAGATTACTGATGAAGATTATCAGAATGATAAAGATCCTCAATTAGATAAAGCCCTTGAAATCCTGGAAGCAATCAGGTAAGATAAACATAGGATAAGCTTAAAATTATTTAAAAAGATGAAGGTCGTTCTATTAGAAGACGTTGAAAAAGTGGGCAAGAAATACGAGGTTAAAGAAGTGGCAGACGGCTTTGCCCGCAATTTTTTAATTCCTAAAAACCAGGCTAAATTAGCCACCAAGGAAATGATGGAATGGGTCAAGATCAAAAAAGAAATCTTAGAAAATAAAGCTGAAAGCGAATTAAAGAAAGCCCAGGAATTGGCTTCAGCCACAGACGGCCTAGAAGTGATTATGCAGGTTAAAGTTGGCGATGAAAACCAGCTTTTTGAATCAATCACAGCTCAAAAAATTGCAGACAAGTTAAAGGAGCTGGGGTTTGAAATAAAGAAAAACCAGATTGATTTGGCTGAACCGATCAAAGAAGTAGGGGAGTATCCAGTCAGAATAAAGTTTGACCACAACCTAGAATCTCAAATTCAAGTTATTATTAATGGGGAAACAAAAGCAAAGGAAGAATGAAACAGCCCCTTTCAGGGGGTTGTTTTCTTTTATATAGTTAGAAATAGGGGAGTTGTGCTATCTTTCAACAATACTAACTACCTTAGCCAGTCTTTGGGAGCCATCGAAACGCTTTACTTTCTTGGTTGAAAATTTAACCGTGCCTGGTTTACCGGCATAAAGAGTATCGTCGCTGCCAATCCTAACATTTTTGCCTGGCAAAAACTTGGTACCCCTTTGCCTGATAATAACCATGCCAGCTCTAACTTGCTGATTGTCGCTGATTTTAACGCCTAGATATTTTGGCCGGGAACTTCTTCCTAAAGTTGATGATCCTGTAGCTTTAGTCTTAGCCATATTATTAATAATCCTAATTTTTATTTCAGATAAATGTATGCTAACAAAACTTAAAAGCTTTGTCAAAACCCATCTTAACGATATTTTAATGCTTATGGCTGTAATTTTAATCTCTTTATTTTCTTTTGCCGCCGGTTATTTAATTTCCAGTTATCAGGAAAAAGAACCAATTAAGATAGAGTCTCTGGACTAAAGTGGAAAATATCAACAGTTTTTGTAATTTTTCACACTTTTTAGCTTAAATTAGGATTATTAATAATATGAGATTTAGCCTTAAAAAACCAAGGGAAAACACGGCTAATTTAGCTAGAATTTTAGGATATAGGCTCTTAAAGGGGATTGATAATGAATTTAATCTGGTCAGGCCCTTGGCCAGAGATTACCCAAGATTTCATATTTATTTAAAAGAAGAAAATAATCTTCTGAATTTTAATCTTCATCTTGACCAGAAAAAGCCTTCTTATTCAAAGCAAACAAAACACAGCGGCGAATACGACGGCGAACTGATCTTGGGAGAAAAACAAAGGATTGAAAAAATAATAGAAAAATTACTTATTCCTTAGTTTTGCCGGCGCCATGAAATTTGCGATGAATGTCTCTGAGGCTTTTACTGGTTACGTGAGTATAGATTTGGGTAGCTGAGATGTTCTTATGGCCTAAAAACTCTTGGATTATCCTTAAATCCACGCCCTGGCTTAAAAGATCTGAAGCGAAGCTATGCCTCATCACATGAGGCGTAGTGTTTAAGGGCAATCCCGCTAAAAGAGCATATTGTTTTATCATTTTCTCAATTGAACGAACCGTCAGCCTTCTGTCTGATCCTTTTCTGCTCCGGTAGTTAATAAACAACGGTTTTTCATCATCATCTCTAACCATTAAGTATTTGCCCAGCCATTCTAAAGCCTTTTCTGAAAAATAGACTGTTCTGGCCCGACCGCCTTTGCCGATAATGCCAAGCTCTAACTCTTTGGTATTTGACTTTAATTTGACTTGTTCGCGATTTAAAGCTACTAATTCAGCAATTCTCATGCCGGTAGAAAACAATATCTCTATAATAGCTCTGTCTCTCAAACCCTGAACTTTATTGGTATTAACTGCTGAAACTAGTTTTTCGATTTGGTCCAGATTAAGAAAACGAACCTGTCTCTCGCTTTTATCTTTAGCTAGTTTTATCTTTTCTGAAGGTAAAGATAAGATATCACGATCGGCAAAATAGTTTAAAAGAGACCTGACAGCGATTAGGTAATAGTTTTGGGTGGATCTTTTAAGCGCGGTTTTGGATTTAGGCCGATATTGGCGGGACAGGAAAACCCGATACTTCCAGATATGATCGGGAGTAAGATCGTGGGGTTTTAAATCTTGTAAATTATTTTCTCTAAGCCAATTTAAAAATCTTCCTAAAAATCTGGCATAATTTTCCTGGGATTTAGCAGATAAGCCCTTCTCTATATCCAACCAATCCA
>Ga0315284_10002324_pt1 | contig 27280 bp, 21 predicted proteins | sample YL17G09_16_MG_FD_203696 | JGI IMG/M metagenome (GOLD analysis project Ga0315284, IMG submission 203696) | Sediment microbial communities from Yellowstone Lake, YNP, Wyoming, USA - YL17G09_16 | ecosystem: Environmental > Aquatic > Freshwater > Lake > Sediment | place: USA: Wyoming | collected...
TCAGGCCCTGCTGGTTCCGGAAGAACCGCGCGAGTGAGTGCCCCGGTGCGGGATACTCATCCTGCCGCTCCAGTTCGTACCAGTGGTCGACGTACGGGTCGTGGACGCGGACCTCGGCGCCCATCTCGGCGAGTTTCCGGACGACCAGTTCCGAGCCGCTGTAGCGGGTGTCGCCGACGTCCTCGCGGTAACTGGCCCCGGCGATGCAGACGAGGGACCCGGCGATGTAGCGGCCCATGTTGCGGAGGGCGTCGCGCACCAGTTCCGCCGCGTGGAGCGAACGCGTGTCGTTCGTGTCGATGGCCTCGGGCGTGATGCGGAAGACCTCGTCGCCGTCCTCGAACCCCAGGATGTGCTTGTAGGCCCAGTAGCCCAGGCCGCCATCCTTCGGCAGGCAGTACCCGCCGATACCGGGCCCGGGGAAGATAATGTTCGAGTGCGTCGGGCGGACCTTGATCGCCTGGACCACCTTGATGAGGTCCACGCCGTTGCGTTCGGCAAAGAGGCTCCACTCGTTCAGGAATGCCAGGATCGTCGCCCGGTACGAGTTCTCGACGACCTTCGTCGTCTCGGACTCGATCGGCCGGTCCATGACCGTCAGGGGATAGTCCTCGGTGTTCAGGACCTCCCGGAGGAACCGGACGACGCGTTGGCGCGCCTCGGGGTTGCATCCCGAGCAGACCCGCCAGAAGTCGCGAATCGAGGAGACGTACTCGCGTCCGGGCATGACCCGCTCGAAACTGTGCGCCAGAAGCGGCGGCGACCCGATGCCGCGCGACTGGAAAGCCTTCCGCAGGATCGGATAGGCCACGAACTCGGTCGTTCCCGGGGCGACCGTCGTTTCGATGAGGACGAGGCACTCGGGACGCACCTTTTCGCCGATCGTGCGCATCGTCGCCTCGAGGGCCGACATCTCGGCCTCGCCCGACCGCATGTGCCCGAGGTCGTGCTTCGTGTAGTCGCACTGCACGTCCACGACCACGCAGTCGGCCAGCGCCAGGCACTCGCTCGTGTAGGTCGCCGTGAGCGTTCGCTTCTGGAGAACGCACCGGGCGATCATCGGATCGACCTGGGGGTCCTCCGCCTTGACGGGCGACTGGCCGCGGTTCAGCAGCGGGATCTTCCAGTAACTCCGCGTGCTCGGCCGCTGGCACCCGATGACGAACTTCGCGGGCCTGCCGGTCTTTTTGTCGACGGTGTCGGCGATGATGGCCGCCATGACAGCCCCCACAAAGCCGACGCCCATGACGACGACGACCTCCTTGCCCTCTTGGCGCGCCGCGTCGGCCAAGCCGCGAATCCGCTTGAACTCGGCCTCGTACTCGTCGGGCCCCGGGATGGGAAACCGCTCGCCGGCCGGACTGGTTGAGTACTCGGACATGCCGTCACCTCCGTGTCGTGTGCCATCCCTCGGCTGAACCGCGCCGCGCCCCGGCACCGGGCCGTCGCCCGACAAGCCTACCGAAAAGCGCCCCGGAATGCCACCCTTTGCCGGGCATCTGTTGGGAAACCGCCCACGTGAAAAAGCGTGGGGAAACTCCAGGAAGTGCTCAATTGACGGCTACCGGCTCGCCGATATACTTTCTGGCCGATCCCGCCTTCTGGAAAAGACAAAGACATGGCAGATATCTGGCTGGTGACGGGGGGTGCAGGGTTCATCGGGTCGAACCTCGTGAGGGCCATCCTTGAGCACGGGCGGCAAGTCCGCGTCCTTGACAATTTCCTCACGGGCTTCCGAGAGAACCTCCAGGGGGTCCTCGCTGACATTGAACTCATCGAGGGCGACATCCGCGATCCGGCCACGTGCCGCCGCGCCTGCCAGGGCGCCGAGATCGTCTTTCACCAGGCGGCGGTCCCGAGCGTGCCGCGCAGCATGGAGGACCCGCAAATAAATTTCGATGTGAACGTCGCGGGGACGTACCAGGTGCTGATGGCGGCGCGGGAGGCGGGCGTCCGCCGCTTCATCTTCGCCGCCAGTTCGAGCGCCTACGGCGCGGGCGAGGAATTGCCGAAGCGGGAGACGATGCCACTGGTGCCGATTAGCCCCTATGCCGCCGCCAAGGCCGCGGGCGAACTCTTCGCCACCACGTTCGCCCGCGCCTTCGGCCTTCAGACCGTCAGTTTGCGATATTTCAATATCTTTGGCCCACACCAGGACCCGACCAACCAGTACGCGGGGGTGATTGCGGCGTTCGCGCCGCGGATGCTCCGGGGCAAGCGGCCGGTCATCTTCGGCGACGGCACCCAATCCCGCGATTTCACTTACGTCGAGAACGTCGTCCACGCCAATCTCCTCGCGGCCGAGGCACGGGAGGTCCACGGCGAGGTCGTCAACATCGGCTGCGGCAAGGCCATTGACCTGAACGCGATGGTCCGGACCTTCAACGAGGTCCTCGGGACGAGCCTGGAGGCGATCTACACGCCGCTCCGCGCGGGCGATGTGAAGCACTCGCTGGCGGATATCGCGGCCGCGCGCCGGCTCCTCGGGTACGAGCCACAGGTCTCCTTCGCCGAGGGCCTTCGGCGGACCATCGACTGGTATCGCTGGGCGCTGGAGACGGGCTACGGCGGCTGGTCGAAGACGTGACAGCGCAGCCAGCCCCGGAAGGACGGGCCCGAGGGGTACCGAGGGTCGCTGTCGATGCGCTTCGCTGAGAGGGCCGCCGACATGACCCGTCGAGGCGTCACGGACGCCCAACCCATGGCTGCTACAAGCACAAGACCCCCGACCGTCGTTTGCCACCTAACGACCGTCCATCCGGTGTTCGACCCGCGGATTTTCCACCGGGAGTGCCGCACGCTCGCCGACGCCGGCTACATCGTCCACCTCGTCGCCTGCCACGATCGCGACGAGACCATCGAGGACATCCACATCCATGCGTTGCCCCGGCCGCCGTGCCGCGCGGCCCGGGTCTTGGTGTGGCCGTGGCTCGCCTATCGGCGCGCGGCCGCCATTCGGCCCCGGCCGGCGATTTTCCACTTCCACGACCCGGAACTCCTGCTCGTAGCCCAGGCACTGCGCGGGCTGGGCGGCCGCGTTATCTACGACGTCCATGAGAACGTCGCCGAACATCTGCGCCACAAGGATTATCTGCCGCGCGCGGCCGGACGGACCGCGTCCCTGGCGTATCGGGCGGTGGAGCGTCTGTGCCTGGGCGGCCTGGCCACGGTCCACGTCCTGGAAACCATTGCGGCGCGCTATCCCGAGCCGCGCGCCGTGGTGCGCAACCTCCCGGAGCTGCGCGACATGCCACCGGCGCTCCAGCGGACACCCTCGCCCCAACCGCGGCTCCTTTACCTTGGGGACATCTGCCGCGAACGCGGAACCGCCACGATGATCGAGACGGCGCGGCGCCTGGCAGCGCGGGGCGTGTTGTTCGAGATGAGGCTGGTGGGGCCGATCCGTGAGGCGGCCCTGCGCGAGGAAATGCTCCGGGCCACCCGCGACCCCGACCTGGGGGGGCGCTTCACCTGGGCTGGCCCCGTTCCCTACCAGCACGTGCCGCGCGAACTGGCCGCCGCCGACCTGGGGCTCTGCCTCCTTCTACCCAAGCCGAACTACCTCAACTCGCTTGCAACCAAACTGGTGGAGTACATGGCGGCCGGCCTGCCGGTCGTGGCATCAAAATTCGCCTGCTGGAAGGACATTATCGTCGGCACAGGCGCGGGGGTGCAGGTGGACCCCGAGGATCCCGGCGCCGTGGCCGAGGCCATCGAGACACTCCTGGCGGATCCGGCCCGCCGACGAGAGATGGGCCAGCGAGGTCGTGAGGCCGTCTGCTCCCGCTACAGATGGGACGTAGAGAAGGAAAGGCTGCTTGACTTCTACCGCCGACTGCTCGGGGGAGGGGATTAACATGGACGTGGCCGTGGTGAATATCTTCGACCCCCTGCCTGGCGAAACGTTGCGGGAGGGACGCTATGGAACCTTTTGCCGCGCGCTCGTCGCCAGGGGGCACACCGTCACCTGGTACTCCAGTGACTTCTGTCACGCACGCAAGGCTAGGCGTAATGCGGATGCGATCGTGCAGACGGCCAAGCGGAGGGGTTACGCCGTTGCGTTGGCGCCGGGGTTGCCTTACAGGAAAAACGCATCCCCGCAGCGGCTCCTGAGCCACAGACGAACGGCCCGGCACTTGGCAAAGCAATGGTCCTCCGCGAGGCCGCCGGACGTGATTCTGGTCAGCCTCCCACCCCCTGTGATTGGTTGCGAGGCCGCGCGTTGGGCCCGCCAGAGCGGGGCGGCTCTCGCCGTAGACGTTCAGGATCTTTGGCCGGAAACCATCGGCCGATTCTGGCCGCGCGGGCTCCGGTGGCTTAACCCCATTGTTTTCGCTGGCATGGTCCGCGGCGTGCGGGTGACATACCAGCACGCGGCCGTCCTGATCGGCGCTGCCAAAGGCTACACCGACCATGCGCGGACTGTCGCGCCTGACACACCGGCGGTGACGCTGCATCTGGGGGTGGATTTGGCGGCCTTCGACGCCACGGTGCGGGCGATCGAGACGTTCGGCCTGAGCAAGCCGCCCGGCGAGAAGTGGCTCTTTCTGGGCGGCACCATGAGTGCCTACGTCGACCTCGCGGCGACACTCGACATGATGGCCGCCCTTGATCGCCGGCACCGGCGCGACATCCGCCTCGTCGTCGTCGGCTCGGGACCGGCGGCGGCCGGCCTGCATGCGGCCGTCCGCCAGCGAGCCCTCGACCGTGTGACCATGATGGGGCAGCAGTCGTATGAAGTGTTTGCGTCGGTCGCCGTGGCCTCCGAGGTGGGGATCCTCCCGATCAAGCCCGCGTCGCTGGTGTTCTTCCCCAACCGGGTGTTCGACTACTTTGCCGCCGGCCTCCCAATCGTTAGCACAATCCGCGGCGAACTGGCAGACACTCTCGCCACCCACAATGCAGGCTTGACGTGTCCCGCCGCCAATGGCGCGGCACTGGCCGACGCGGTAGAATCGCTCCTGGCCGACCGCGCGACCGGCGGGCCGGACCACCGTCAGCACCGCGGTGCCTGGGTCGTGGCATTCGACCGCGGCCGGATCGCCGCCGATCTGGTCAAGGTGCTTGAGGCGGCATGTGACCGCAGAACCCGCACGGGGAACGGATCGTCCGGCTGAGTCTGAGCCGGAACCGGAGTTTGCGGGCCCCTTGCCCGACTGCTGCCCCGCACTCAAGATGTCGCTTTTAGTTGACCGACCTATCGCTCACCGATAGACTTGATGACGGGGATAGGCCCGTTCGCTCAGCAAGGAGGCGGATCGCTTCGCCATGCTTCACGGGATCTCGATCGACGTCGAGGACTGGTACCAGTCGACGCTTGATGCGTCGGTGCCGCTGACTGACCGGTTTGAGCACAGCACGATGCAGGTGCTGGAGGCACTTGAGGCGCACGGCGTCCACGGTACGTTCTTCGTACTGGGGCTGGCGGCGGAGAAGGCACCACAAGTAGTCAAGGCCATCGCCGAGGCTGGCCACGAAGTCCAGAGCCACGGCTACGGGCACCGCTCCAACTTCGAGCTGGGCGAGGCAGCCATCCGCGAGGACTTCACGCGCAATAAGGCCCTCCTGGAGGACCTCATCGGCCGCAAGGTCTTCGGATACCGGGCGCCCTCGTTCAGCATCGACGAGCGGAACCTGTGGGTCCTGGACGTGCTGGCCGAGACGGGGCACCGCTACGACTCGTCGATCTTTCCCTTGAAGCGGGCGCGCTATGGGATCGCCGGGTATCCGCCGGAACCACAAATCGCCGAAGGGCCGCGCGGCCGACGGATTATCGAGGTGCCGGTGGCGTGCGTGGACTGGTTGGGTCGGCGGGTGCCCATCGGCGGCGGGGGATACTTCCGCCTGTGGCCGTACGCCGTCATCCGGCGGGCGTGGCGCCACCTGGAGCGGGTCGGCCGCCCGGGCGTTGTGTATCTGCACCCTTACGAGTTGGATCCGGGGCAGATGGACGCCTATCGGGGGACGGTCTCCTGGAAGGTCCTGCTGCACCAGGGACTGGGCCGCAAGGGGTTCAGGGTGAAGGTGGACCGGCTCCTCACAGAGTTCCGGTTCGGTGCGATTGAGGACGTTATTGCGCCCCTTCTCGCCCAAGTGCCATGAGGTCTGCCGCGCCGCTGTTTCATGTGGCAGAGCGTGTACGCCGATAGAATAGATATCCGGCAGCGCGCCGGCGGAAGTGTGGGTGCCACCCAGCCGTGTAGGAGTCTCGATGCTAATCAAGACGATCGCGACTGTCGGCCTCGGCCTCCTCTCCGTGTACTTTCTGCTGAGCAAGAGTTATTTCCTTGCGAGGTGGCGGCTCGGTTGGTTCATGATGCTGGCCAATGTCCCGTACGAGGCGTTCTGCCGCGGCTGGCGGAAGCGCTGGCACGTGGACATGGCGGCCCTGGTGCTCGTGGGCGCGGGCTGGCTCCTCGTCTGGGGCCCGTGGGCGGTCGCCGCTTGGTGGCTCGCCTTCGGGGCCGCCTGGGCGTACTCGCTCCTCGCGGACCTTCAGTGGCAAAGCGGCGCCCTGACTGTCCAGGACAAGAGCCGTCCCGGCCGCATGCCCCTGCCTCTGCCCCAACTCATCGTGCACCTCAAGGGCCCGATCCTGGCGCGGGGGCGGACGCATAACCTGGGCGATTGGCCCGTCGGCCGCGCCGAGGACTTCGAGTTCCTCATCCTCAACCCGGCCGATCGCGTCCACTGTCAGTTCCCGTTCGAGTTCGAACTCATCCCCTCAAGCGACGCGGTTCGGGTTGAGGACGGTGTCACGGGCAAACACAACGGTCCGGACTCGGGCGAGGTCGTGCGGCTGCCGTTCCGCCTGCGGGCCATGCGGCCGGCCGACGCTGTAACAATCCGGTATCGCCTGACGCTCGGCTCATACAGCCAATCCGGCGTCCTGCACATCGTTTCGATCTTTGACCCGGCCGGGGTGGCTGTGCGCGAGGTCAAGATCAACCGCTGGAAAGGCGGTGCACGCGGGGCGTGGGTCTGGCGAGGCGACACGGACCTGTTCGATCCTGCGACGTGGCAGTCGCCCGAGGGCCTGCTTCCGAGCCTTGAACTTTCGCGCCGCTTTCGTGTGCCGCATACGTTCTTTCTCTCGGCCAGGTTGACGACCGACGAGGAGGAGAGCCGCGCTCACAGCGAGCATTTCGGGCTCGACCGCCGGAGCCACCGGATCCCGGAGTTCATCGAGTGGCTCCGCAAGACGATGGCCCCGGAGAATGAAATCGACTGGCCGTTCGAAATGAGGGACGGGCGGTACCCGTGTGAACTGGGCAACCACATGTGGCTGCACTACGGAACCCACTCATCCGCCGACCCGGGGAACAACTGGACCACCTGGCTCAATCCCGGCAAGGGAAAGTATACCTGGTCTGCCGCGGACCATGATTCACTGAAGGAACAGACCGACAACGCGATGAAGTGCACGGAAACGTTCCAGCGGCTGTTTGACTTCACCACCACCGCGTGGGGCATTCCGGGACGGGGCGGTGATCGGTACACGGCGGAGGCCCTCGAACGGGCCGGAATCCTCGTGGCGAGCGACTCGGACTGCCAGGCTTTTGTCAACGTCTTCTGCCAGCCGCCCCCCCACCACCCCCGGGGCACCACCCACCTTGTCGAACTTAGCAAGAAGTACCCCGGTGACCCACGCTACGGCAACCAGTGCGCTATGCTGAAATACTGGACCTGGCACGCGCGCCGGCACGGGCGCGTGATGGTTTTGATGGGCCACCACCACCTGCGCGGATGGGAATCGGCCACCTGCTTCCGCCTGGCCGAAGAGCTGATCCATGATGCCGTCGGGCGAATGCACGGGGACCTGTATCTTGGAACCATGTCCGCCGTCGGCCTCTACTGGGAGCGAGTCCTCTGCCCGGAGCACCGCTGGGTGACCGCGACGGCCGGCGTCGGGACCGACTTCACGGTCGCAAACCGCGGCGCCAGGCCGCTCGAAGCCGTTCCCGTCGAGGTCGTCTTCAGCAACGGTGCGCGGACCCTGGCGCTAGTGGATGTGGCCGCGGGAGGCTCGGTAAAGGTAGACTGGTCACGGGCCGGCCCATGAACCAAGGAGTCCACTGCCCCGTGGGTGCCGCGAGAAAACATTTTGAGGCCGCCTTCGCCAGCTGGCTCGGCGTGCCTCACGCCTTCGCCTTCTGGAAGGGGCGCGTCGCCCTATACGCGATTCTGCGGGCCCTGGGTGTGGGCGAAGGGGATGAGGTCATCGTTCCCGGATACACGTGCGTCGCTGTTGTCCGGCCGATCAAGTACCTCCGGGCCAAGCCTGTTTACGTTGACATCGAGCCGGCCACCTACAACATCGACCCCGGCCGGATTGAGGAGCACGTGACGGACCGCACCCGGCTGATCGTCGCGCAGCACACCTATGGGTTCCCGGCCGACATGGACGCCATCCTGGCGATTGCCGCACGTCGAGGGCTGACGGTTATCGAGGATGCGTGTCTGGCCATCGGGTCGACTTACAGAGGGCGGCGGACAGGCACCCTGGCCCGCGCCGCTTACTGGTCTATGCAGTGGAGCAAGACCTTCACCACCGGCGTGGGCGGTCTGGCCACGACAGACGATAACAATCTGGCCGATCATATTGCACGGCTTGTGGCCGCCGAGGCGTACGAGGCGGGCCCGGGCGAGGCCCTGCTTCTGGCGGCCATGCGGAAGGTCCACCGCGTGCTCGCCTACCCCAGCACGATGACGCGCATCCAGGCCCTGTATCGGTGGCTGTTGGATCGGGGCCTGGCACCGGGGAACCCGCCGGGCCCGAGGCAAGTGGAATTCCAGCCGACCTTCTTCAAGCGGATGGGCGCAGGCCAAGCCCGGGTTGGCCTTTGCGCGGTCCGGCGGTTGGATGCCAACATCGCCCACCGGCGCCGGACGGCCCGCCTGTACGACGAACTGCTGGCCGCGCGCGGCTGGCCGCGGCCAACGCTGCCCGACGGGATCGACCCCGTTCTGGTGCGGTACCCGGTTCGCGTAGCGGACAAGGCCGCGGCGGTCGAGGCGGCACGGGCTAGGCACCTCGAACTCGGTACCTGGTTCGATTCTCCCCTCCACCAGAGCACCGAGCCGTTGGACGTCTATGGCTACACGGATGGAACCTGCCCGCAGGCCGAGAAAGCGTGTCGGGAGGTCGTCAACCTGCCGACGCACCCACGCACACGCGAGAAGATGGCCCGTAAGGTCGTCGACCTCATCTGCGAAATCGGGCCGGCAAAGGACTAGGGTTTGGCAGACAGGGCCTGCCTATGCGGCGCACATGGATACTTCCCAACGGCCGCGCGGTGGACCTCGATTACTTCGTCAATTGGCGTCCGTTCATCTGGGTGCCGTCGGTGACGCGTCTTCGGCTACAAGAAACCGTAACGTGGTCCCGGTGCCGACCCTAGCGACTCAGGTGGTGCGCTTCGGGTCTTGGCACGTATTTCCCCTTCAAGAGGACCCAGTGCACAAGACCGACCAGGCCGCCCCAACCGTAGGAGAAGTGAATCGTGGCGCAGGCCAACGGCGTCAGCAGAGCGATCCCGAACCTGTCCCGCCTGGCAACCCAGAACACGTTGCCGAGCAAGCCCAGCGCGTAGGCGCCGGCGAAGACCGCCAGCGGAAGAGCCAGCGGCCACCACGAGATGGCCCCGGCTGCCGCCAGCGCCGCCAGCGGGAGCCACGCCAGAACAAACAGAATCGGCAGAATCTGCCGCATGTGTGCGGGGTGCCTTCGCTTCTGAATGGTCCGGATCCGCCAGAACCCGTACTGGTAGTATTGACGTGCCAGTTTCCGCAGGCTGGTCCGCGAGAAATACTGAACGCGGACCGACTGGGTCATGTACTCTTTCCCGCCTGCCTCGTGAACCCGCTGAACAAATTCGTCATCCTGATTCCGGACCAATTCCTCGTCGTACACACCCACCTTATCGAACACCCACCGCGGAACAGCGGAGAAGCAGGTCTGCCGGACGTAGCCTTCCTGGGCACCGACGCGCCAGTTCCCCACCCCCACCCCGACGGGGCTGCTCATGGCCGCGCTGATGGCCTTGCCCATGAAGGTCATGCTCACGGTTTCCACAGCACCCCCGGCGCGCCACACGTCAGGATGCTCCCGCAGGACGCGCGCCAATTCGGACATGAAGTTCCGCGAGACAACAGCGTGGCCGCTCAGGAAGACCACGATGTCGCCCATCGCGTTCCGGATGCCTATGTTCACGCCCGTCGGAGAAATTCGCTGCGGGTTGTCAAACATCCGTACCCGCGAATCCTCCCGAGCCAGCCTCTCGACGATCTCGCGAGTCTGGTCATCGCTGAACCCGTCCGCGACGATCACCTCAATTTTGTCGGCGGGGTACTCGTTCTCGAGACAGGCCCGGACACACCGCTCGATGAACTCCTCCTCGTTGCGCGCGGGGATGATCATGCTGAACTTCGGCGGGTCCCCAGCGGTGGTCATGCGGCCTCTCCTTGTCCCGGTTCGTTGCGGGTGCGGCTCGGCGTCCGACGGGTTAACTTCCCGAAGATCCAGCGCCGTTCAAGCGACGCCAGGTCGCGCCGCGAGATGTCATGCCCGGCCCCCTGGCGCTTCAGATGGTCGAGCACGTCCCCGACGGGCACAAACCAGCCGTCCCGGGCGGCCACCTCGTCCATCAATCGGCAGAACCGCCGGTCCGGTTCACCCTTTCTCACGAAGCCACTGCCGAAGTGCGTGTAGATGATGCATACGCCGCCCTCGTCCTCAAGGCGCTGCTGCGCCCCCGGCGTAAGGGTCTTGCAGAACGCTTCCACGTCCGCCGCCTGCGTGGACGTGAACCAGCACTTCACGTACGGCTTGGCGGGATCATGGTACGGGATGCCGGGATAGACGTTCAGCAGATTGATCTCCCAGAACACGAAGTTGCGGACGTACTGGATGCGATCGCGACACAGGTCGCCCCAGAAGTAAGGGCTCGCGGGAACATGCCCCTCGTAGCGCCGGTCCTTGTTTATCGTCCCCACCCGGTACACCAACCGGTTCCAGAACGTCGTCAGCCGCGCCGCCCCCCAGTAGAGGTTGTCGCGATTCAGCGAGTGGTTGCAGTGAATCTTCGGGTCGTCGCCGAACAGTTCGCGGAAGCGGTCCAAGGCCTCGGCCGTTCGCTCACGCACGGCACTGTGGCTCGTCGCGCCATGCGAGGCGATCTCAAAGCCCTGCTCCTTCAGGCCAAGCACAAACTCCAGATACGCAGGCTCCGCAAGCGTCGCGCCGCCCACCCTCGAGACCTCCGTCGGCGCGAGGGTCCACACGCTTTTCGTCGTCCGCATCCCCGCCCGCGCAAGGTGCTTGTACACGGGTGCGACGTTCTCGACCGTCGCCAGGTCGGTGTCGTCGAGGATGGAAAAGGCGAAGCGCTTGTTGCCCGGGAATTCCATGGCCGCGAGATTATATTGGCCGACTTGGGGGTTGGCAAGCCCAACCGCTGCGCGGTTTCCCCGCCGTTGCCGTACGGCCTGGCCGACCGTATACTGTACGGCCAAGCGGTGCATCCGCCTGTGTCACCGGCCGGGCGGTTCGGCGGGTTCCTAAAGGTGGCGGCCCCGCCAATCCGAAAAGTGTCTCAGGATCCATGCAAACAGACAGGCCCAACATCCTCGTCCTCGGGGCGCACAACAGGGCGGCCCTGCCGCTCATAGAGTCGGCCCACGCCCACGGCCGCCGCGTCATCGCCGGCTCGCCTCGCCGATACTGCGCCGGCTTCTACTCGCGGTGCGTGCGCGAGCGGCTTCGCTATCCGTCCGCCAAGGACAAGCCGGACGCGTGCCTCGAAGTCCTTCTCCGGTATGTTTCTCGAGGCCACGTGGACACGCTCCTCCCCACGGGCGATTCGGCGACGGAACTCGTGGCCAAACACCAGGATGCCTTCCGCAACCACACACGGGTCCTGCTGCCTCCGTACGACATCTTCCGCGCTGGGCGCGACAAGATCCTGACGCTCAAGGCCGCCGGCCGAGCCGGGGTGCCAATCCCTCACACGTGGTATCCTGCCGAGCAGCCGCTTGACGAGATCGCCAGGCAAGCGGCTTATCCGTGCTTGATCAAGCCCGCCGTGTCCGCGGGCGCGCGAGGCATCACCGTGGCGCGAACACCGCCCGAACTCCTTGCGGCGTTCCCGACGGTCGAACAACGGTTCGGCCCATGTTTCGTCCAAGACTTCGTGCCACAAACCGGCACGCAGTACAAAGTGGACCTCGTTCTTGGCACGGGCGGGAGACTGCTGGCGGGCGTCGTCTACAGCAAACTGCGGTACTATCCCCCGAACGGCGGCTCCAGCGTCCTGAACGAGACGGTGAATCGTCCCGACATCCTCGATCTGGCCGTCCGCGTCGCCAGGGAACTCGGATGGTACGGCTTCTCGGACTTCGACTTCATCACGGACCCGCGCGACAGCGTTGTCCGGCTCATGGAGATCAACCCGCGGTTTCCCGAGAGTTTTCGGGCGGTCGTAGCGGCGGGCGTGGACATGGCCGAGATCATCTACCAGATGGCACACGGCCGGGAACCCGAGCCACAAACCGACTACCGAATCGGCCGGTACCTACGGTTCCTGCCGGGAGACATCATGTGGCTGCTGACCAGCCCTGACCGCTTCAAGCATCTGAAGAGTTGGCTCGACTTTTTCTCGCCCGACGTTCAGTACCAAGTGCTCTCAAGCCGCGACCCCGGGCCGCTGCTCGGCTATCTGCTCGAAAACGTTGCCATCCTGGTGAACCGCCAGGAACGGACGGCGAGGCTCCGGCTCGGTCAAGCCGTCCGCCGCTGACCGCGCCTTGCCGCACATCGCGCGGGACGTCCGCCACACAGCCCGGGGCGGCAGGGGAAGTGGTTTTGTCACGATCCGGAAGGCCTGCGGCTGATATACAAGGTGAAGCTATGTTCGACTTTTGCCGTTTCCGTGAACCTTAAGCTGCCAAAGCGAGGCTGTCCAGCAGAAGATCTCGTACCCGGCGCGGGAGTTTTGTGAAAGCCGCGTAATGTGCAGGGGGTTTCAAAATCGTTTCGAGCCAGAACAGCCGTCGCACGGTCGCCATGGCGTCGGAGAAGGTCGGTTCGGTCTTCGCGTACCACGCGGCCGTTCGGACCCGGACGGGATGACGCCGCGCGTACTCGGCGAAGATCAGGCTGACGAGGCTAAAGAGGCCGAACAGGCACGGCCCGGTCCGCAGCACCGACTTGGCGACGCGCTGGCGTGTCGTCTCGATACCCAGATGCGTCCGCATCTCCTGGAACATCGTTTCAATGGCCCAGCGGGCCGTGAACAGGCTGACGATCTCGGGGCCGCTCAAGGCGGGGTCCGTGGTAAAGCAGTACTCGTCGCGATGGGTGCCCTGGGCGTCCTGGGCGAAGACCCAGCGGACCGGTACCAAGCCGCGGCCGGCCTTGTACCACTGGCCGGCGCCGCTGATCCAGCGGACCCGCCGCGTGCCGCCGCCATACCAGGCCACTGTAGCCCGGCTCAAGGTCCCCCGGGCCACCACCTGGACAGGGGCGGGGAGTTTGCGGCCCTTGACGCGGGGACATCCGGGGCGGCCCGCCCGTCGCGTCGGCGGCGGCCGGTACAGGTTGGCGTCGTTGTGAAAGCGGCTGACGAGCGTCACGTGCCGCCGGTGCCGGTAGCAGCACCGCGCCAATTCGTGCGAGGCGTAGCCTCCGTCGCCCAGCAGAATGAATCGGCGGGCCGGGAACCAATAGATGAGGACGGCCATCAACTGGCGGGCCAAGTGCAGGGGCGTCTTGTGGCGGCGGCCCTCGGCCCGGTTCAGGTCTTCCGGCCGGTACAGGGCCACCAGCACAGGCAGAGCCCACCGCCGGTGGGTAAACGGGAACTTCACCGAGACGGCCAACACCACCCGCTTGTGGCCCCAACGCCAGACGACGTGGGTGTGGGTGGAGCGGACGGCGTCGTGGTGGCGGCCCTTGCCATAGACACGCTTGCCGCGATGCTGGGCCGTGGTGTCGTCGACGATCAGGACGACGGGCTTGTCGGGGGGCAGCCAGCGAAAAACGGCCTCCGCCAGGACCCGGCCCAGCGGCCAGAGCGACCACGCCGCGCGGCTGAAGACGCGGTGATAGTGGCTGGAGTGCCCCCGGATCAGGCCGCCTACGGGCCGGAGCATCCCGGTGACGGTGCGACGGCCCAGTGCCAGAATGGCGCCGACGGCCAGCGGCACCACACGCTGGAACGTCGGCTCGGTAAAGGCAATGGAAAGGCTCATCAAAAGGGCCTCCGCGGCCGATGGAAGAGAAAGCATCCGGGACTCCTTTCCGATCTGCTGACCTTGGTCAGTAGCAGAAATCGGCAGGAGTCCTGTTTTTGCATCAAGTATTCCCTGTCCATCGGCAGCCCCAAAAACGGCAAAAGTCGAACTATGGTACTCCCTAAAACTGGGCGCGCGGTTAAGGTGGATTCGTCGCCTGGTCGAAGACAAGACCGGGAGGCGAATCGATGGGGCGAGCGAGGCGGACGCTCAGTGCGGAACTGAAGGCGCGCATGGCCCTGGAGGCGGCGCTCGGGACGGGGCGTCGGCCGGAGATCGTCAACACCGACCAGGGGTGCCAGTTCACGAGTGAGGCATGGACGGGCCTCGTGGAGGCGTCGGGGATCGCCGTCAGCATGGACGGACGCGGGCGGGTGTACGACAACATCTTCGTGGAGTGGCTGTGGCGGACGGTGAAGTACGAGGACGTGTATCTGAAGGACTACCAGACGCCGGCGGAAGCGCGGCTGGGAGTCGGGCGGTACTTCGGGTTCTACAACCACCAGCGGCCGCATCAGGCACTCGGATACCGGACACCGGCGGAGGTGTACGGCCTGGCGGCCGTGGGGACGGAGGCGGTGCGACCGGTCGGCGGGGAGGCAGCGGGCGTGGCGGCTTGACATCCGGTCGCCCTCCGGGCTCCCTGCGGTCCAGCCGCCCTCAGCGGGGCGATGAGTCCACCTGAAACGACCCGGATTTTGGTCTAGACAACGGGGAAGGGGTTCGCTATAAAACCGACGCCAACAGCGCCGCCGAATCTGTTGAGTGGACGATCGCCTGGGGCAATACCTTGAATCAAGGCACACTTGTTGCGGAGAATAGAGGATGGAAGGCCGCGTCACGTCGACCCCGGTTCGTGGCCATGGGCTTCCGAGTAGGTGGCGAGAATAGCGCCCTGGCGGGCTGACGCCGGAAACGCCATAGAGGAGCAAGATGAGACTATCGGACGTGAACAGGAACGTCGGGCTTGGGGCACTCAGCTTGGGGTTTGACCAGATGTCTCCCGGGACCGAATCCGCGATTCGAGGCCCGACGGTGTGGGACTACACCACCTGGTTGCTGGCGCTCGGCGTGCCGATCGCTATCCTCCTGCTGACTTGCTGGTGGGGCAAGGTGCTGCCGATCGGCTTGGCAGTGGCTGGCGTAGTTCTCATGATCACTACGGTGGTACGAGTAGAGATTGGGCTTTTCATCATGGCCGCCCTGATCCCGTGGCAATCACGAACGGCCATCGTGGAGGAAGGACTGACCATGATCCGAGCAGCCGGCCTGCTCGTCCTCGTCGGAGCCCTGCCGCGATTGCTCGCCTTGCGCGGTCCGCGTTTTCCGCTGGCGCTCAAGCTAGCGATTGCACTGGTGGTGTGGGCCTTCTCTTCCACCCTTGCCAATATTCGTCCCCCCGTGCTTGCCGGGTTTCTCGTGCAGACACCCGCGATGATCGGCAACATCGGGTTTGCGTTTCTGATCTGGCGGTTCTGCGAGAACAGGGACAGCCAAGTGATCTTGTTCGTTCTCATACTGCTTGGGACAGCTGTCGCCTGTGTAGGAGCCTTCGGCACGGGGGGCGCGGTAAGGATAGAGTACTGGGAAGGCGTAACGGTCAACCGTTTTGCGCGGGGCCTGATGCTACCGCTATTTTTGGCGCCCGCGCTGTTGAAGGCGACGCGGTCGAAGCTCGCCTGGACCGTGGTTATCGGGCTCGTTCTGATCATCGTGGTCACCCTGATCCGGACCGGCAGCCGCGGTGCCGTCGGAGGCGTGATCCTCGGGGCGATGTTTTTCCTCATCACCGTGCCTCACTCCTTTCGTCGCGGGTTACCGCTTCTAGTCGTGCTGGCTCTGCTGGCGTACGGGGGGTGGCTGGCTGCCACCAAGTTCGGGGCAGGCGAACTGTGGCAGGAACGAATGACGAGCTTTGCTGAAGGCCAGGTGACCCGGGTTCACCGGTGGTACGTGGCGGCACAAATCGCCATGCAGAACCCGCTTTTCGGCGTCGGTGCTGGACACGAGGGCTATGCCTTCGCCGAATCCAGAAGCGGTTTTGGATACACCGAGTCGCACAGCACGTTGGTAACATCCCTTGTGGTATTCGGAGTGCCCGGCCTAGTCATCATGCTTGCATACCTGGCGGCGGTGTTCATGGCACTTTGGCGCCTGCCCAAGGGATACCTAAGAAGCGGGTTGCTTGGCCTCTCGCTGGCGCTGGTGGCTGAGAGTTTCACCCACAACAGCCTGTACGACAAGAGCTTCTGGCTTGCTCAGGGCATATTCCTTGCGGCCACCCACTTCTACGGACTGGCTCACGGTTCGCCGGAGAGCCCCGACCTCGCATTGGAGAAGAGCCCTGGCGCTCCCACGCTAGCGCCTGTCCGGACGGCGCCGAAGGCGAACCCGACTGCCCTGTCACGATGGTCCGTGCCATAGCCTCTGCGAAGGGTGCCGTCTGTGAATCTGCTGGTGATCACAAGTGTGGGCCTCTTCCCGCGAACAGACAGTCCGACGGCGGGCATCTTCTTCGCCAACTTCCTGCGAGCGCTGGTACCCCTGATACGCCGCGTGGTCGTCGTCACCCCGCCGCCGTATGTTCCGGGGCTATTGAAACGGCTTCGGCGGTTCGCGCCGCACCGGAGCCTCACGCCGCGCGACTCCTACTTCGGCATCAAGGTTTACCGTCCGCCATTCCTGTCCACGCGCTGCGTGCGGCGTCAGTGGCACCAAGCCCGGGCGTTCTCCCAAGCCGCGCTTCCCCTGTGTCGGGCGCTTCATCGCCAGTGGCGGTTCGACATCGTGCTAGGCAGTGGGCTCGACCTTCCCGGTCATGCCGCCCAGGTGGTTGCGCATTCCCTTGGCCTGCGTTCCGTGGCATGGGGCATCGGAAGCGACGTTCACAAGCTTCCCCGTTACTCAGCCGACAACGCGCGCCTTATCGCACATTCTGTCCGCCACAACACGATGGTCCTCGCGGTAAGTGATTCCATCCGGCGGCTGATTCTGAAGTATCGCCCCTCGGCCCGGAATGTACACACGTTCTACCGCGGGATCGACTTGACCGGCTTGCGCGAGCCCGTTGATCGGGCCGCCATGCGCGCACGCCTCGGCCTGACCCCCGAACGCACCTACGTGATTGCGGTAGCCGAGTTGCTGAAGACCAAAGGGGCCTACGAGTTTTACGACGCTTTCAAACAACACGCCGGCACGAGACCGGAATTCTCTGCCATTTGGGTGGGCGGCGGCCCGGAAGGGCCGGCGATCCGCGCCCTGGCACGCCGCGACGGGCTCTCGGCTCGATTCAGCATAACCGGCCCGCTCCCCCGGCCGGACGCCCTCCGATACTTTCACGCCGCCGACCTCCTGGCCTTTCCAACGCATGCCGAGGGCCTTTCCAACGCCGTCATGGAGGCCCTCGCCGCCGGCCTGCCCACCGTGACAACCGATGTGGGCGGCCACCGCGAAGTGCTTGTCGACGGCGTGACCGGCCTTCTCGTGCCGCCTAGGAACGTCCCGGCCTTGGTTCAGGCCATCGACCGGGTGCTTGAAAACCCAGTGTGGGCCCTTAGAATGGCGGAACGCGGCAGACGGCTGATTCTTGACCATTTCGACGTGGCCAGGAACGCCGCCGTGGCAAAGTCCATCCTATGCCACGTCGCGGAGGGCGGAGATCCTACGCTAGCCGTTGCACCGTGCGCGGGGATCTCGCCGGGGCGGCTGCCCATGGATGAACTCTGAACCGGCGGCCAGCGCGGGGCGCGCCGCTAGGCGTCCTTGGTGGCGAGAGGCGATCCATGGCCAGGAAGTACACGACCGAGGTCTTGGCTCGCGACCGCTGGTCTGAATGGGACGTCTTCGTCAACCAGACACCACAGGGGACTATTTTTCATCGGTCTGAATGGCTCCTGGCCCTTACGGGCGACCCGAACTCCATCTCCTTTCTGGTCTGCCGCGATGCCTCCGGTGCGATCGTCGGAGGCCTGCCGCTGGTCAAGCGGCCAATCCGCTGGTACACCACGTACCGCCTGCCGCCTCTGACACCGTACGCCGGCCTAGTGCTGAGCGATCCCTCGCCCGCCAAACTCGCCAATCAGCAGGGCGAGCAGAAGGACAAGGCGCTGGCGCTGTTGGCGGCCCTGCCCCCGGCGGCCTTGACTCGCTTTCCGCTGGCGCTGGGCAACACCGATACGCAGCCGTTCCGCTGGCATGGGTACCAGACCACCATCGGCCACACGTACCGGCTCCCACAGTCCCTTACGCCGGACGAGATGTGGAAAATCATAGACAGCACGCTGCGCCGAGCCATCCGCAAGGCGGAGAAAGATGGAGTCTTGGTGAAACCTAGCACGGATATCGAAGATTTGCTGCCGCTCATCCACCTGACGTTCGCCAAGCAGAACCTGGGTATGCCGCAGTCGGAAGACACCTATCGCCGTCTCTGGGCCGCAGCCCAGAACATGGGCCGGGGGACGATCTATTTCGCGCTGAGGCCCAATGAAAAGCCATCGTCAGGCACGCTCGTCGTCTGGGACAGCCGCAGCACTTACCTGCTGCTGAGCGGCACGGACCTGCGGGAACGTGTAGGCGGGGTCGGACCATTAGCGCTGTGGCAGGCGATTCTGGGAGCCCTGGCGCGCGGCCAAGCATTCGATTTCGAGGGATCCACTCTCCCCGCGGTGGAACGGTTCTATCGAAGGTGGGGCGGGCAACTGTGCCCGATTGTCACAGTCGAAAAAATCACGTCGCTTCCGCTACGGATGATGAGCGCCTGGCGCGACCACAAGGCCGCGCGGGCTATGATTCAGATGTTCTCCGCCATCCATCGCGATGATTGAGAGCCCTTTCATGGCGCTCGGACTGCCTACGGTTGTGGGAATCGACGTCGGCCCGTACGACGCGTGGGTGTGGACGCATCTCGGGCGCGTTGTGGCGCTGCGGACGGAACCGGGCTTGGCCGTCTGCTGGGGCGCTGCCCCCCCGCCGGACGCTCGGGCCGTGGTTCATGTGCCCAAGGACCCGCAGTTTCTCTCGCAGCCGGAGGTGCTCCGGTGCTTCGCCTCGACCGAACCAGCCACAACGAGCCCGGCCGTCAGGCCAGGCTCGCCGCCGGAGGTCCGCCTCGACGTGGACGTGTTCAGTTGGTTCGGCTGGTTCATCTCGCGGGCCGAGGAGTACGAGCCGTTCGAGGCCGACGCCCTCGGCCGGTTCCCGCGTGCGGCGGCGCTGGCGCAGCAGTTGGGCATCATGGAGGTCCCCGTCGCCGACCGGTTGGCGCTTCGCCTGCGCGCGGCTATCGAAGCCGTGGCCAAGGCCGCCGGCCTGACCACCGCTCCGTATCTCCCCTGGCCCCACGGCAAACGCTTTGCCGTCTGCCTGACCCATGACGTGGATCACGCCACGCGTCGGTCCGTCTGGCGAGGCGGCCAACTGGTGGCGGCTGCTGCCGCGAGCCTGGTCCGCGGCCGGTGGTCGCGGGCGAGGCGACGGCTCAACTGGGGCCTGGGACTGGTCCGCGGCGGACACCACAGCCCGGGCTGGCTTTTTGAGACGTTCGCCGAGGCCGAGCGCCAGCATGGCTTCCGGTCGGCGTTCTACCTGCTCCCCTACGAGAGCGACGTCGTGGTAGAGGCCGGGCGGACGGAGAGACGCTACCGCATTCGCCGGCCCGAAGTACTAGAGACTTTCCGGCGGCTCGCCGCCGAGCGATGGGAGCTGGGTCTCCACACATCTTACCACGCCCATGATACGGCCGACGGGCTCCGGGACGACTGGGATCGCCTGTGCGAGGTGCTTGGCCCGGGGATCCAGCCTGTCGGTAGCCGGAGTCACGCCCTGCGGTTCCGCGTCCCGGAGACCTGGATTCAGGGCGCCGCCTGCGGCATTCAGTACGACGCAACGCTCGGCTGGCCCGAGGGCTTCGGATTCCGCAGTGGCACCCTGTGGCCGTATCAGCCCTTCGACCGGCGCGCCAGCCGCGCACTCCCGCTCTGGGAACTCGGCCTCCACGCGATGGATACACACTTCCCCACGCTTGATGGGCTGGTCCAGAAGGTGCGCCAGGTATGCGACCAGGCCGCCGAGGTCGGCGGCTGCGTGTGTCTTTTGGTCCATCCCACGCCGCCCCGCCACGCGGAGGCGACCGTGAAGGACTTCCTGCGGGCGTACGCCGCTATTCTCGACGGTCTGGCCTCGCGCTCCGACGCTTGGGTGGCGACACCCCGTGAAGTCATCAGCCGGATGATCGCAGCCCCGCAAGGCTGAAGCTGCCGCCCTGCCAAGTTCGCTAGCCCCGCTTGCCCAGCAAGTGGCGTGCGGCCGCCATGGCCATCTTTCCGAAGATACCCAATGACAGCTGATAGCGCGGCATGAGTTCAACATAGCGCCCGCCAAACTCGTGCTTGAAGCGCCAGACGGTGTAGTTCGGATGCCGCCGCTGAGGTTCCGGCCCGGGAACCCCACCCAGATCGTAGTAGGTGCCTCCCTGCTGCCGGAAGTGCTTCATGATTTCATAGTGGAGCGTCTGGCCCGTCGGAGGCACGCCGGATTCGAACGCAGCCCCGCTTGTGGCCCCCCGAACGTACTGCGGCACGCCGAGGGCGTCGGTCAGCGCCATGTTGCAGAGATTGCCCTGGTATTCGGCGCCAAAGAGCCGGAAGTACCCTCGCTCAAACAGCGGCAGCGAAGTCTCGAACGGAAACTCATCGAGTTGAATCTGCCCCTTGCGGTGCCGCATCTCCTCGTGCGTGTCGGCAAAGAACTTCAGGTGCTCCCGGGCATCCAGGCGACGGACGGTCACGCCCTCGCGAAGTCCCTTGCGCGCATCGCGCCGGGCTTTGCTGCTGAAGGAGGCCAGCAACGGCTCGTCTTCCTTGTCTATGCGGACCAGGTACGTGCCTCTCGAGGGGCCCACCGAGGCGTAGCCGGCTTTCTGCAGGGCCTGCATCACCGGTTCGGCGTAGCGAATGTCGCCAAGCTCAAAGTCCAGGGGCATCCAGCAGTCGAAAACAATCTCCAGACTTCGGAGTCGCCGCGCAATGCTTTCGGCCGCGGCCAGGAGGGCCGCCGTGCTGTTCCCCACGTTCTGGCCGCCGGGCATCAGCGCAACGATGCGGGCGACGGTCCACGGCACGAGGGGCATCCGCTTGATCGCCAGCGCCAGCCCGGCTTCCACTTGCCCCTCGTTGAGCGCGGCCAGCCGGTGCAAAACGTGGGAGGTGCGGTTCCACCATAGGTCCGCCACCGAGGTCGCGCGGCATCGCCCAAAGGGATGGGACACCACGAAAGCATCCCAAGACCTCAGGTCCGTTCGGCCGAGATCCGTGATCGGGCGGCTCATGGATGGGCGACTCCTTGCTTTGGCTTCTTCCGGCCAAGGATGGTGTAGACAGTGGCACGCCGCTGCCGCACTTGGGGGCCGTCGTAGCGTGCGGCAAACAGAGGCGCCTGATCGGGCCGGGTGCCGTGCACAGGTTGGCTGCGCCAGCGGCGGAAAACGCAGAGTTGCAGCCATTGCCGCGCCGCGCCGCCGCACACGTTCTCGACGAAGGCCGCCTTGCCGCTGTCGACCAGGTGGGCGCCAAGGCCGTCGATAAACGACCCCAGGTCGGCCACGCCGTAAAGAACGCTCTCGTTGGAGAGGACATCGAACCACTCCCCGGCGATCTCGTGCAGGCTGCCGTCGGTCCGAATCAGCCGCACACGGTGGGCGACACCCCACGTGGCGACCTTTGCCCGAGCGCGAGCCTGGCCGTCTCGTTCGACCATCGTGACCTGGGCCCCCAGGAGTCCGAAAAGGACCGCCATTCTGCCGTAGCGGCCGCCCACCTCCAGGACGCGCATGCCGCGCAGGTCGCCCAGAAGCTCCAGTGCCCGGGCTACCGGGCGCGCCCACAGGTACGGCCGCCACTCCACGAAATAGTCGAGGTCTACCTCGCGGCCATCCGCGACGCAAACCACGCGAGCCATGGGCATCGCTCCCTGTCACATCCCGCGCCAAGTCGGCGGGCCAGGACTTCGGCGCCTTACCACGGCACCCCTATGGCCCTGCGACACCGTCGGTCAACCGTTGCCCAGGTGGAATCCTGGAGATGATCGAGAGGAACTTGCCGGCCGGGGTCCGCTCGAACTGGTCGACGCCGTCCAGATAGACGAATTTGAAGTCCATTTCGCCCATTTTCTGGTGGAATTGATAGAGCAGGTTCTCCTCATCCTGGGCCGCGTAGCCGGGGCTTCGGACGACGTGCACCTCGACCAGGCCGGGTTCGTGCTGTACACACTGGACGGCCTCGATGTTGCGGCACTTCTTGATGATGACGCTGATGTTGTTAATGCGACGGCCGTCCCGGCTGACGAGGCTGTGCCCTGTCCGCCCGTAGATGGCTCTCACGACTAGGCCCGCGTTCTCGGAGCACTGGACCGGCTCATCCGGAATCAGCACTAGGTCGCCGACGCGGTAGCGGATCAGCGGCCACGCCGCGTTGTCAAACGCCGTACAGACGATTTCCGCAACGGTGCAATCGCCTTCGCGCCCCGTCGGCATGAACTCGATGACCCCGTAGTCCATGTCATAGTGGAGGTGGCCGCAGTCGTATTCGGTAATCGAGCAGGCGAATTCGGCCTGGCCATACATATTGTACACCCGGGTCTTGAAGGCTTGACTGATCTGCCAGCGGTGTTCCTCCTGGAGCTGTTCCGACTCCACGTAATAGGCCTTGAGCGGACGCGGCCAGTCGAGCCCCTGCTCCAGGAGGTGCCGGGCGAACATGGCGATGACAGAAGGGTATCCCTCGAGGTAGACGTGTTGGCAACGCTGCATTTCCTCCAGATAGAGGGGAATGGTCTTCGGCGTGATGTGGAACAGGCTGTAGCAGGTCTGGTTGGCCGCCCAGTTGTGGCGCCAGAACGGCGGCTTCAGGCTGTCCGAGGGGACGAGCTGCAATCCCGTCACGCTGCCATACGAGTCGCCTCGGATGACATGACGCCGACGGCGGGCCCAGTGGAACCCGTATTCCTTCTGCTTGGCCGACCGCGTCCAGTACAGCGTCAGCGGGTACCCGGTGCTGCCGCTGGTCGTCGCCGAGAGGAGCCGCCCTTCGGGGACCGCCTTTGAAAGCATCTCCCGGCCGGCGGCGCGGACTTCCGACTTCTCCAGAAGAGGAAGCCGGGGAAGATCCACCACCCCCCGGATGTCGTCCGGCCTGACCTTCCACTCGTCCATCCGCCGCCGGTGGAACGGGACATGCTCGTAGGCGTTGCGGATGAGCCCCCGGACCTTCTCGTCCTGGTACGCCTGGAAGTCGGCCAGCGACCAGCCGGCCGCCCCGGCGAAAAAATCGTAATACTTCCTGAACTCGCCGCGGTACCGGCACCACTTCTTCTGCAAGCCGTAGACCGAGGCGTAGAGGTTCTGAAGAAACACCGGGCTATGGTCGTAGATCTCACGTGTCAGCCAGTTCTCCATGGCAGCATCCCTCTCGCTTGCCGGGCAAGCGGCGCGACGCCGAACGCGTCCCGCGCGGCCAGCCCTAGCGGCCCTGCGCCGCCTCCCCGTTAAGCAGCGCATGATAGCTCACCGGTGCCACACCGGCATCACGCGCCCGTTGGGCCCAATGCGGGTCCGCAAAGAGATCGCGTTCTCTCTCGCGCTGTTCGAGCAACTTGGCATACTTCCTCAGCTCGTCGTCAACGTACCCCGGATGGCATTCGATGACGTTGAGCCCGTCGAGCATCGTCTCGAGCATCAACTGCCAGCATTCCGGCCGACAGCACGCGTCCGGTCCCATCGCATCCATTACAAGCCGCCGGTCGGGCATCTGGAATCCTGCCCGGCGAAGGATCCGCATCCGGTGAGCCGCCAGACTGTGCGTCACCGCAAACCGCGGATGTTGCACGTAGTAGGCCAGGACCCTCAACGGTCGCCAGCCGCGCGGCAGGACCAGGTGGAACTCGTGCGTCCGCGTCGCCGGGATACCCTCTTGTTTGGTCGTCTCCATCGCCGCCTCGAAGAAACCGGGATATAGGTGGCGGCCCTTGTGGGACTCCCAGTGGGTGACGGCGACGCCGTAGTCCCGCAGGCGCCGGATTTGGGCGCGAATCTCGCGCTTCATCTCGTCGCGGTTCAGATTCCCTCGTGTCGCCATGCGCGGGAAATCATCACCATGAAAGAGACCGCCTGCGCCGATCAGGGAAGGAATCTCGCCCGGCGGGAGAAGGCTCGGGCCATTGCTCAGGTTCAGGTGGATGCCGATACTGACGTGCGGAAAATCCCGCGCGAGAACCGGCACCTCCTTCACCGCCTCAAATGTGACGTTAACGCTGACGCTCCGAATGAAGCCATGCTCTAGCACCTCGAGTATCGCACGGTTGTTGCCGAACGTAAACCCGAAACCGTCGGCGTTGACGATCAGCCGCTTCATCCGCTAGATCTCCCGGAACGAGATCAGTTCGACGCCGCAGCGCACCGCTTCCTCGGCCAGCGCTGGATCGCGCAGCAGCTCGAGCTCGCCGAGCCGCTCGTCCACGTAGTCGGCGTGCTGCCTCAACGTCTCGTCGGGGTATCCCGGGTGGCAGTATACCTCGCTGGTGCCCCCCGGCAAGCGGTGAAACAGTTCGCTCCAGAACTCGCGATGGAACTTCCGCGTCCCGTCGAGCAGGCTCGGGGTGATGAGCCGGTCGGCCATTCGCATCCCGGCCTTTCGGGCCTTGCGCATCAGCAACCATTTCATGGTGTTATGCACTCCCCGCCAGGGGTGGCTCGCATAGTGGGCGACCACCCGCATGCGGCGCGCCCCGCGCACCGTGAACAGGTGGTGGACATGCGTTCGCATCCGCTCGATGCCGAAGCGCCTGGCGACCTCAAGCGCCGCCCCGAAAAATGGAGGGAGCAAGTGCTTGTTCTGGTGACCGTCCCAGTGAGTCAGCCTTATGCCGTAGCCCTGCAGGCGCTCAACCTGGGCCGTGAGCTCCCGCACGATCTGATCCCGCGGAATCCCTCCGACCAGCGCCTTTCGCACAAAGACGGCCCCCAGAAACTCGCCCTCCTCGTTCACCAGGTCGGGGATCGTCTTCGGATCCGACACGCACGGTCCGACCGTCAAGTTTAGATGAACGCCGACCGACACGTCCGGGAACTCCGCAGGCAGGCGGGGCGATTCCTCGACGGCGGGAAAATTCGCGTTGACACTCACACTCTTGATGACGCCAGCCGGGAAGCACTCCAGGATGCCCCTGTTGTTCCCATAGGTGAAACCAAAACCGTCGGCGTTAACGATCAGCCTCCTGGGCACAGCACCTCCGTCAACCGCGAATCGCCTCATAGAAGTCGGCCAACTCCCGCGCCTGGGCCAGACAATCGAACCGCTCCGCACTGAACCGCTGCGCTTCGCGGCCCAGCGCCGCCAAGTCACTTCGCTCGGCCATCGCCTCCAGGGCCGCAAGGTAGGAACCCGCGTCCTCGTCCACCAGCGCCACGGCCGGGCAGTCCTTGACAACCTCCACAAGAAGCGGCAGCCGGGTCGTCACCACCGGCAGACCGCAAACCATGTACTCAAACACCTTGACCGGGATTGCCACCTGGACCTGCCGTGAATCGAGCGGGTGATAGTTGATGCCGATCTTCGCCATGCACAGACGATGGGGCACCTCGAGATGCGGGATCTTTCCGATCACCGTCAGCCGCCCGCGCATCTCCCCGCTGACGTTCTGCTCGAACCAGCGGCGTTGCGGCTCGTGCATCCCCATCAGAACAGCCGACCACTCCTGGTGACGTTCAAGGAACCGCGAGAGCACATCCATTAGGAACCGCAGACGCTCCGTCCGGAGGGTGCCCACGTGGACGATCTCGTTCCGCCGCTCGGAGAACGGGCGCCGGGCCGCCTCAGCCTCGGCGATAAAACGCGGTGCCGGGTAGTTCACAAAAGTCACGACGCGCCGCGAGAAGGGCTCGTACGCCTCGTGCAGCAACCGCGTGCACGTCACAACCCCATCGATCCGACGCGCGGTCGCCTCGACCACGAATGTCATCACCCGCGCAAGCGGACCCTTCAGCCAGCCACGAAGGTACTCCTTCAGAAAGGTGAGGCTGACGTCCTCATGCGCATCAAAGACCACACGCCTGCGCAATAACATCTTCGCGAGCAGGGACGCGGGGAGCAGTTCGGGATCGTGGATGTGATACACGTCGGCCCGGTGGTTCGACATGATTTTCAGCAACGTCCACCAGGACGTGAGGAAACGGAGCCACCGGGCACAAGGTACCTTGACCGGATGGACAGGCACCCCTTCGACGCACTCGTTGGTGGGATGGAGGCCGAAGACGGCAACCTCGTATCCCAGCGCCCGAAGGCTCTGCGCCTCGCGGTAGAAAATACGTCCGTCGAGTGCAGGATGGACCACGGAGACATGAGCGATCCGCCCCCGGCGAGCGGCGGGGCGCTCTTCCGCCGCAGCAGGCCTTCCCATCGTCACTCCGTTATGCCTCGGTCGGCTCGTTGGCCCCCGGCAGACGGGGCCGTCTGTCGCTACTCCAGGCGCACCCGGAACTGCCGTGCGCTCCGCCAGATTCACGACCTTGGTGCTGACGTGAACCACACCACAGCCCGGCGTTTGGTGCAACGCGTCAAGTTCAGGTACTCCCTCATGATGTCGGCAAAGCCTTCTGCCGTTCATGGGCGTCCAGGGCCAATTTCTGGACCTCCTTGCGGCGCTCGGCCCACGTCTGTCGCTGAAGGTCGCCGACATGCGCCGGGTACGCAACATGCTGGTGCACACGCCAAGCCTCCTGGGCCAAACCCAAGGCCATGGCGGGGGTACGGCGGTCAGGCCGCTTCCAGGAGCCGGGCCAGACGCGACTCCGTTGCGGGTCCGCCGCCCGAGCTGGGTCCGCTGGCCCCGCGCCGTCCCGTTCCACCTCCACGACCCGCTCCACGCTCGTCGCGCACCAACCGGCCGCCTCCCGCACGGGGCCTTTGCGGGGGGGGGGGGGGGGGGGGGGGGCCGGGCG
>Ga0315284_10002325_pt1 | contig 27276 bp, 32 predicted proteins | sample YL17G09_16_MG_FD_203696 | JGI IMG/M metagenome (GOLD analysis project Ga0315284, IMG submission 203696) | Sediment microbial communities from Yellowstone Lake, YNP, Wyoming, USA - YL17G09_16 | ecosystem: Environmental > Aquatic > Freshwater > Lake > Sediment | place: USA: Wyoming | collected...
ACTTCATCGAGATTCTTGCCTAAAATATCTTTTTCGTTAAGTCCTAACATATTTAGGGCGGCGGGATTAATTAAAATTACATCGCCCTTAGAACTTAAAGCGAACACCCCATCAACAATAGACTGCAGTACCGTAGTTAATTTATTACGCTCGGCAATTGTGTCGGTAATTAGTTCCCGAATCTTACGGATATCTGTAGCCAAACCAACTTCTGCAAAAACTTCGCCTTTTTCATCTTTAAATAATGAGGAAGAAAAACTAACTGGTATTTTTTGACCGCTGGCTGACTCAAAACTAGTCTCGATACCGGAAATTTGATTACCCCTGTCAAGAGGTTTTAAAACTTTGTCCTGAAAATTATTCCAATCGCTGCCAATCAATTTTTTTAACGGTTGGCCGGTTAATTCATCTTTTTTATAACCTAAGACCCGCTCAACAGCGTTATTTACAAATTCGATATAGTGACTGGGATTGAAAACGACCAAAATTTCGTTCATTGTCTCGACAATATTAGAAACCACCATTGCCGGATTAATAACAAAAAGCTTATATTTTAAAATAGCGTATGCAATTGTTCCGCTCATTATAGTAGTGAGAGGAACTGCTGCAGGTAAAACTTCAATTTTTAAGGTCGGTAAAAAACCGTTTGTAACCGATCCGATAACAACCGGAACTAGAACCCCACAGGCAATCAGTAGCGTTTGCTTTCTTTTAATGGGATCTTTCATTTTCATCCTGTAGCGAAAAAGTAACCAAAGGGAAAGAATAAATAAAGTGTCCAACCAAACCATAAATACGTTAAACAAAGGCTCTTTATAAATATCCCATCCCCAAAAACCGTATCGAGCCAAGAGAGGATTTGGATCAACAATTAGATTAGTCGTCCAGACTAGATAAAGAAGTATTGCGCCAGGACTAAATAAAATAAAAAGATTCGTGAGGTTTGATAAAACCTTTTCCTTTCCTACGTAAGCTAAAACAAAGCTAAAAAAAAGCGGCGACATAAACAGCCACCCCGGAGCCCCTGTAAGATACCAAAAATTAGCAGCGTACGGATTATTACTAAACCTAACCAAAGCTTCAGAACAAGCCCAGACAATAAGTAAAATAATTGTCATGGAAAAAAGACGATGGGCTAAAAGCTGCGAACCGGCATTAATCACTAAATAAATTACGATTACATTCGTAATTATAGCTAAAATCGATAATAATGCGTACCAATTAAATGCAAAATCAATTGCGCTCATTTTCTTAAAAGACGCTCACTTTTTTAAGTGAAAGCCCTTACCTCTAAAAAATATACTTTAAAATTATTATTTAACCCGGTTTCTTTTTAAAATACCGAACGGCTTTTTTATTTGGAGTAACCAAAGCAGGTGCAATAACAGTTTCCTTTTCACTTTTTTTATCTAAATCAGGTTTTTCTTGCTCCTCGGCAATCGGAACACTAAAGGAGAATGTACTGCCGACACCCATCTTGCTTTCCACCCAGATACGGCCTTGGTGCATATCAATAATCGCTTTAGAAATATATAGACCTAGTCCCGTGCCTTTTGAACCTTGTTCCAACACCCCCGAAACTCTAAAAAACTTAGTAAACATATGAGTCAGGGCTCCTTCGGGTATTCCTTGGCCGGTATCTTTAATATGGGTAACTACTTCCTTGTTAATTACTTCGGCGTTAATCACCACATTACCGCCTGGTTTAGTGTAATTTGTAGCATTGGCAATTAGGTTAGCCAAAACTTCAGTAATTCGAAATTTATCTACTAATACCTTTGGTAGATCCGGAAGAGGACCTATTGATAGATTAACTCTTTTCTCACTTGCTATTGAAAGAAAATTTTCTACTATCTCATTCAATACCGCTGGCCAGTCGGTTGGTTCTACTTCCAGTTTCATCGCTCCTCTTTCAATCTTCGCTACTGAAAGCAGATTTTCTACCAGAGCCGCCAGCTGCGAGGAGGAGATAAAGGCTTTATCTAGAAAAGATTTTTGTTCCTTATCCAATGATTTAGCCGTTTCTTCTTGTAGTACCGAAAGGTAACCCCTAATCGCGGTTAGGGGAGTACGCAGTTCATGAGCGGCCATCGAGACGAAGTCTAGCTTCATTTCTTCTAGTTCCTTTTCTTTGGACACATCGCTTATGGTAATGATGGCCCCGAGCCCTACCTCGACTCCTTCCCGGATACCGGAACTGGTGAGGTTAACAAAGACCCGCTTCCCAAATTTAGTCGAAACTTCCAATCCTCTCTTTTGGATAAGAATGGTATCTTTATCAAGATTTTTGTTTGGGAGTAAATTGGCGGATTTTAACCTTTTATCCGCATCAAGCATTGTTAAAACTTCATCGAGATTCTTGCCTAAAATATCTTTTTCGTTAAGTCCTAACATATTTAGGGCGGCGGGATTAATTAAAATTACATCGCCCTTAGAACTTAAAGCGAACACCCCATCAACAATAGACTGCATTACCGTAGTTAATTTATTACGCTCGGCAATTGTGTCGGTAATTAGCTCCCGAATCTTACGGATATCTGTAGCAATACCCACCTCACCGTATATTTCTCCTCTGGGATTTCTTAAAGCTGAGGAAGAAAAACTAACTGGTATTTTTTGACCGTTAGCAGACTCAAGATTAATATCCACACCGGAAACTTGTTTTCCTTGGTCAATGGGTTGTAAAACTTTTTCCTGAAAATTATTCCAATCGCTACTCACCAATTTTTTTATGGGTTGCCCGGTTAGTTCTGCCTTTTTATAACCTAAGACCCGCTCGACAGCATCGTTGACAAATTCAATATAATGGTCTTTGTTGAAAACGATTAAAATCTCATTCATCGTCTCGACAATATTGCTAACAATCATACCTGGGCTGATAGCAAAAAGCCGGTAGCGTAAAATTGCGTAGGCAATTATCACGCTCATAATCGTTGTAAGCGGAACAGCGAGTCTAATGACATTAATCCCCAAAACCGGCAAAATACCGTTCGTTATAGACCCACCGATGAGTGGAATCAAAAGTGCACAAACTATTAGAAAAGATTGTCGCCGCACTTGTAGATCTTTTGTCTTCAAATAAAAACGTAAAATGAGAAAAAGGGAGGCAATTAAAAGAATGTCAATGTAAGCAAATACCACTCCAAATAGAGGGGTATCCAATGGGCCCATCCAATCGGTAGCGTATTTTACGTAGGCAGTTGGATTCTGGTTCACAACCAAACCGGTTGCCCAAGACAAAAAGAGGAATGTAAACGCTGGACCAAACAAAATGCTCTGCCAAGAAAATTTAGATAGTAGTTTTTCTTTACCAATATATGAAATTGCAAAAGCAAAAAAGAGCGGAGCGACAAATATCCAACCGATACTTCCTAGAGTCTCCCAAAAAATTGCTGCGTAAGGTGTTACGCTTAATCGACTAAAAGCTTCCGTAACAGCCCAAATAAATAAAGTGATAATTGAGTATGAATACCAACGATTTACGGAGACATTAATTCCTTCAGAGAAAACAAGAAAAATAACGACTAGGCAAGCCGCCGCTGCTATTAATGAAAGCAACGCATACGGATTAAAAGCAAAATCAAATATATTTGGCAGATCGGACAAGCTAACTATCATTTATATTATTATAAATTATTCCAAATAGAAACCGACTTTCAATAAAGCCTTGGTTAAATCATTTCAAATAGAATGGTGGTTGTCAATGTTTGCTTTTTTATATTAGGGGAAATTTTGATGTTAGTTTTTTAACTTCCTTTTCTATTGATAATAGCTTTTTGTTTTTTGCAATCCTTGCTCTAAAATCCTTCATGAATTCAATTCTCGTCTCTTTATCGGTCGGGAGTTTTTCATTTTGTACTTCTTCTATTGTCTTGTTTATCCACGCTGCTATTTTTTCCATCTCTTTTTCCTTCATCCCGCGCGAAGTTGCAGCAGGAGTTCCAAGACGAATTCCGGAAGGGTAAAACGGCGGCAGGCTGTCAAAGGGAACGGCATTTTTGTTAACAATAATCCCAGCAGTTTCAAGCGCAATCGCCGCAATTGCTCCGTTAACTTTTTTATTTTGGAGATCAACCAAAATGAGGTGATTGTCAGTCCCACCACTAACTAAAGTAAAACCAAGATCGGTAAGTGAAGAAGCAAGAACTTTCGCGTTTTTAGCAATTTGTGCACCATATTTTTTGAACGCCAGAGTTGACGCTTCTTTCAGGGCAACGGCAATAGCTGCGGTTTGGTGATCATGCGGACCGCCTTGAAGACCGGGAATAATTGCGGTATCGATTTTTTTTGGAAGTTCTGGGTTTTTTTTGAGGCCTTTCTCGGTAACCATAATCAAAGCTCCACGAGGTCCGCGTAGTGTCTTGTGGGTTGTAGTCATAATGATATCCGCGTAAGGCGCGGGATCGGGATGAACACCGGCAACGATAAGCCCTGCAATATGTGAAATATCAGCGAGCAAGTAAGCACCGACGCTGTCAGCAATTTGGCCAAATCTTTTAAAATCAATACCTCTTGGATAGGCTGTGTAACCGCAAACTATTATTTTCGGTTTTTCTTTTTTGGCAAGCTTTTCAATAGCTCTATAATCTAAAAGTCCGTCTTTATCAAGTTCGTACTGAACCGATTTAAAAAATTGTCCGGTTGCTGATTGCGGCTGACCATGGGTTAAGTGACCCCCAAAAGCAAGAGATAGACCCATGATTTTATCTTTAAGAGGTGTGCAGGTTGCTAAATAAATTGCCAAGTTTGCCGGGGAACCGGAGTAAGGTTGGACGTTCGCATAGGGAACACCAAAGAGCGCTTTGGCTCTTTCTTCCGCAAGTATCTCGACTTGATCGATATATTTGTTCCCTTGGTAGTATCTTTTCTTGGGGTAACCTTCTGAATATTTATCGTTAAGAACGGAACCCAAAGCTTCTCTTACAGCGCGGGAGGTGTGATTTTCTGAAGGAATCAAATCAATTGTTTCCTTTTGCCTTTTTTCTTCTTTTTTGATTAAATCGGCAATTTCTTTATCAACCCGTTCCAAGTTTTTCATCTTCTTCAAGCTAGCACAAAAAAGGCTTTTTGGCAAGAAAATAATATTTTTAATATCTGAACCTAAGGGTCAGGCCCTTGAAGCTAAAGAAAACAGCTAATTTAGACTTTTGTTGCATGCTAGCTGTATAATTTTCCCAAGGTTGGAAAAGGAGAGTGCAAAATGGATCTAGTAATAGATCTTATAGATGCTGCCACGCAGGCAATAGCAACTCCGGGAAGCGAGAATCTTGTTCTTAACACCCGGAAGATGATTAGGCTTGTCAATCGGGCCTGCCGCTATGAACTTATAGATTTAGCTGGCGCCGCTAGGATTCTAACCAGATGGAACCGGCTAAAGGAAGCCATCGAGGTCTGTAAACCAGCCAGCGTCACATACGACGAACGTCTAGGAAACCTGAAAGGGGAGTTAGAAAGAACTTTCAACATTAGGCTAACAGAACGAATAGCTGTTTAGCCAACCGCCGGATAAGATCAGGCACTTACTGATAAAAAGGTAAGTGCCTTTTCCTTTCCAAACCTAAGGGTCAGGCCCTTGAAGCTAATCCTAAATGAAAAGACCGCCGTTGCCACCCACCTTTCGGTAAGCGACTACGACGGTCCGCTAAGCAGCAGGTGCTGTATGCCCACATACGACACACCTTGAGCTGCCTTCCCCAAAGACGAGAGGGCCTGCGCAACCCGAGCATCTTGGGCCTGGCTGGGTAACCTTCTTGAGACGACGCTTACTTTTCAGGTACTCCTGGGCGGAGTTACAGCTAGCGACGTCAGCGCAACAACCCCCCTCATTGCATGTCGGTCTGTCGCAAATCTCACGCCCACAACGCTCACAGTTCTCGTAGTTGTAAACGTCACGATCACAGATTTTGCACTCCATGCTCGTCTCCTTTCTCCAAATTTCATTAATTATACTTCAAACAGCCTCAAATGTCAAACCTATAGTGTTAGGTACTACTTTACGTGCCCGGCGGGGTCGCAAGACGCATCGCTTGAGCAGCAGCCTCTTCGCTTTTGTCCAAAGTCTCTGCCCATCTCACCAACGCTCTAGCCATACTTTTTAGGTGCTGTTGCGCTTGGAAAAGCAACGATACCACCCGCCCAGAACTAAGCTCGCCTTTTTCGTCGTTGATGATCAGATGGATTACTCTCCGGACACCAATACGATAAGGCTTTATCTCATTACTCGCAAAGAATGAGAGCTCCTCGTCGAGGGAACGTAAATATGCGGCAACTTGTTCCCGACGATATCCTCTCTTCATCCGATTGACACTTCTTGACAAGTTTTCCAATGCTTTTGTATAGAAGACGATTCGGCTAAAGCTTTCCCGAACCACAAACCGGATGGCCAGATCCCGCGCCGCGCGATCAGTGCTAATCTGCTGAATTTCGGCAATCCGCAAATTGATTGCGGCAATCTCTAGGCGAATCGTTAGCAACTCCTCGTGGAAGAGAATCGCGGCACTACTTCGGTGTTTTCGCAGCAGGTCTTCCAACTTCATTTTTGCTTCTTCAAGTTCGCCTAGCTCTCGGTAGTACCCAGCAAAAATATGCTCGGTTTGCCGGAGAGCAGCGGAAAGATCCTTCACTACCTGAAAGACCTTGACTTTTGGCGGTCTGGCCTTTGCGACAATGAAGTTTGCGCGAAGCTCCTCTTGATCGTTGCGATCCAGCACTTCCTGCAGGGGCGAACGTAGACCAATCGTCACGTAAGTCGCAATCAGAGGCCCGGTAGGAATAGTAGTCCTATTATCCTTCCGGCTCTGACGAACCGCTTTGTGAACGTAAGTCCAGCGGGCACGAAACGGCCTAAATACATATAGCACCGTTGGACCAAGCCCAAGCTCCCTTGAGCGAGAATAGACAGGCAGGCAGTCCAATCGACCAGCCACAGCCGAGCGCAAAACCCGAGAGTAAAGATGCTGAAGATCCTTCCTTCTCTTTGCCAAGGCACCCTCTCCTTACTATCTTATAGTGTGCGTTGGCCTATTTTAAACCTTCAAAAGCGACTTTGCAAATAAACAAAAAAAACGATATACTTTTCCCGCAATGGCAAAAATATTTGACCATCTTTTAAACAGAAGCTTGGCACACGTTACCCGTTTTAATAACAGGCCACAGCATTTTCCGGAAAGCGTCGCTGAACACACCTTTTTTGTTTCATATTTTGCACTTCTTATTTGCGAATTGATCGGAAAGGAAAAAATCAAAATTGACGCCGAAAAAGTGTTAAAGATGGCTATTATTCATGATTTTGAGGAAAGTCTTTCCGGGGATATTTTAAATCCGTTTAAACATTATAACGATAAAGTTTACGAAACAATCAAAGAAGTAAACGAAGAACTTATCCAGGAAGCATTCGCCGAGCTGCCAAAAAATTTACAGGAAAAATTTATCAACATTTGGCAAGAGGAGACTAAAGAAAACACCATTGAATCCCAGGTAGTAAAAGTAGCCGACAAACTATCACTTTTATCAAAATGTTTTGAGGAAATCCAAACCGGCAACAACTATTTTGAAGAAATTTACAAAATCCAACTCTCAAACCTAAAAAAGCTTAACCTTACCTGGTGGAATAAAATAAGAGACGAGGTCCTCTCGGGAGCAGCCAAAGAACTTTAAAATTGACAATAAGTCCTAAATAACCTATAATATGAATCTTCCTACGGGTACTTGGCGTTCCCGCAAGAGTCCAGAATAGACTCGGCCGAGAGTTCTGGACTTTTAGAGCTGGGACATGTCGTGATCGCGACACGACGCTGTAACTTTTTTGACCCGGAAAGTTTATAAGTACGGGTTGATGGAGAAGCAGTAACGCCAAGACCAAGAGCTGGAGGGTAAGTTTGAGTCGCAGGAGTTGGATGCCGATTCTGAGTCGACAGGACCGGTTGAAGACTTTTGCTTGACTCGCTTACCCACCGGCTCCCTATTTTTAATACTCATAGACTTATAGTACTTGACAAACCTTTTTATTTTTGCTATAATATTTTGCGTTTCCTGAAAGCCCCGCGAAGCTTTAGCGAAGTGGGGTTGACAATTTTTAGAGACTTTTCTAATATACTTTTCGCACTTTGAAAGTTGAGAGATGCTTCGCGTGCGGCGATTTGTGGTTCAAATCTGGACAGCAAGTTGCCTCGCGCGAACTCGAGCCTGACTGCAGCAGGCAGCAGACGGCACGTTGAGGAATTCGTTTCTCAGCCCAGCGCCGTCTTTCGCGCGGCAGGTTGAGGTCCGGCATGCACGCATACCGCGCGGCCGCCCCGTGATCAGATTACGGGCGTGACCGACGCACGCTTCGCGGCGCCGGACAAGCACCGAGTGGAATCTGGTGTTTAGTCCCAACCACTCGGCTCAACTCCGGGGACAAGCGGCCTTTTCAGCAGTTAGTACGGCCGACTTCCTCGGAGCGGAAATCCGGGCAGAAAGGAGGGTGCAGAAGTAAGGAGTGGAGCTTTCGCCCGGTAGGCTTTGAAGCTCTGTATCTTCTGCGCTGGTTTTGAATCTGGGTCTTTTTTGGTGCGGCAGACGAGACTGTGTTGGAGAGAGTAGCTGACCCAGCAGTGATGATACTCTCCCGTGCTGTCCAAGCTCTCGGCTGGCAAACGAGGGTACGCTTAGTCTGCAACTTTTTCACCAGGCCGCAGGTGCTTGAGAGAGACTAAGGAGCTTTTAGCGGCATGTGGCTCTGAGGTCGTAAAGAGGTTCGGAGGAGTACGGAAAGCCAACCGTGCGAAGCCCTTCCCTGTTGCTAACCTAGCAGGGTAAGAGAACCGACACCTTCGCTCGAAAACGTATGTTCGGGTTGAGGGTAAGGGCTAACCTCCAAAATGATATCTCACCGACAGTTCTCGCGATTCTATCGCTAGAAGGACTGTCGGTTTCTCTTTTCTAAGAACAGAAAAGACGCTGGAACTACAGTTTCTTCGCCAAACTTTTCTCGCAAAATATCGATTCTTTTTTCCAGTCCTAATCTTTTCTCCCGAATATCATTAAACAAGTTAGCTTCGGGTGCCTGACACTCGGGTTCAAATTTTGATATTCCGATTCCAACCAACCGCAAGGGAGTGGATCCATCCCAAAGTTCTTTCAATAATGTTTCTCCAAGTTCATAAATTTCTTTTGTTAAAGATGTGGGGTAGAGAGGTGTTCTTTGGCGGGAAACAGTACGAAAATCCTGGTAGCGAATTGCGACGTGAGCACAACGGCCAAGGTAACCTTCACGGCGGGCTTCTTTTCCAACTTCTTCTGAAAGAGCCTGCAATTTAGCCAAAATAAATTTTAAATCAGCGCTATTTTTCTCAAAAGTCTCACTCCGACTAACTGATTTTACTTCTGTCCGCGCTTCGAACCAGAAATTATCAACCCCATTTGCGCTGTTCCACAAACTAACACCTGCTTTTCCAAAAAACTTCTCAACAAACCCTCTTTCCAACCGAGCAAAATCACCAATTGTAATCTTCTGGCCTTTTTTCACTATATTACTATCTATTAATATAGTAGCGATTTTTTCGTAAGTTTTTGTGTTAACTCCTGGTAAATCCATTAACAGTAGAGGAGAGAGAAACCTTTTTTCATGATCTTTTTCAACATAGGTTAATCCGTTAGGTTTGTCATAATCGGAAGCAACTTTTGCTACTACTCTTGTTGCTGCTATCCCAATGGATGCTGTTATTCCAACTTCTCTTTTTATTTCTTCTTTTATTTTCCTCGCAATGCTAGGTAAATTTGGATAAATTAAATCGGTATTAGAAAAATTCAAAAACCCTTCATCAAGACCAGTTTGTTCTACTTTTGGAGCATAGCGGGCACAGATAGAAAATACTTGCTTAGAAGCTTTTATATATTCTTCATAATGACCTCCAACTACAATTGCTTGCGGGCAAAGTTTCAAAGCTTGGAAAAGCGGAATTCCGGAATGGCAACCAAAGGCTCTGGCTTCATAGGAACAAGTAGCGATCACGCCTCGAGGAACGCTACGACCTTGGGGATCAACCCGACCAACCAAAATAGGTTTGCCAATCAATTTCGGATTTAATTTCTGCTCAACGGAAGCGAAAAAAGCATCAAGATCCAAATGCATCCAAGAAGGACGGGAAAATGTATCAGGTATCATGTATCAGGTATCAAGTAAAAAAATCTTAATATTAATACCTGTTACTTGTTACTTGTTTACTATCTATTTTCCGAAAAACAACCGAATAAGTCAACTCGGACAAAGTGTATCAAAGCATTGACAGGGAATTTAGATTTTTGATTTTCGCCAGCCGGCGGAAACTGCTTCCTGTTCACTGCAGAACCAAAGCTCTCCGGCAGATTCATTTATAACAGTTTGGTTGTAATATTTTTGGCCAGGTAGATGATAAATTTTTTCGCCTGAAGATGAAATATTACCTTTTATTACGCAATCAGTTGCTGGGACAGTAGTTTTGGTTCCAGCAACAGTACCACAGGAACCCCATAAACCGCTGTTTGCTGCCCGCGCTTCTTTTTCCGCTTGATTAAACAACTCCTGGTATTTTACGTCCGGGGGATAGGGGGAAGAAAAGGCATAACCTTCTTTTACCAGCGTTTCATTAACAAAGGTATTGCCTACATACACATAGCGCAAAAGCCTTCCGTATTTGTCCGTTTCCGAAACATCTTTTTCGAGCCGAACGCGCTTTCCTTCAACCAATTCTTTATTTTTAGCTGAAGCATCTCGTCCAAAACATTGAACAGGTTTTCTGGGATCGGCAACCTCCGGAGTATCTATTCCGATGTAACGAATCTTTTTTCCGCCTTCGATTTCAATCGTGTCGCCGTCCACTACTCGGATGACTAAAATATCTTCTTTTCCGGACTGATCGAGCAAGTTATCTTCGCCGGTAGCCTTTTTGTCTTCACCGCCGCTTATCCAATCAACTGCTGTTTTTCCTGTCATTGATTCTTGAAGTGGGGGAACCGAAATGTTTTTTAAAAGAAAGAAAGCGCCTAGAAAAATGAAAATGAAAATTGTGGCGGCAATAAATTTCTGTTTCATCGCTTAAAACTTAAAATAGGAAGAAGCAATTGTCAAATCGTCAACTTTACGCTAAACTTGCAGGTTGGAAAGGAAAAGAGAGCATGCTCTACTGGCTGGCGAAAGCAATTACGATTTTCTATATTCGGACAAACCGAATTCCAATTGTATTGAAGGGAGAGGAAAATATACCAAGGAAAGGGCCGGCGATATTCGCCTCTCGCCACGAAAACAACTTCGACTGGGCCGTAACCATACGCTTTGTACCGTTCCCAGTCCACTTTATGTTCAAGTATGATGCTGGCCGGCCAATGCGTGTACTTATGTTCAAGTACGATACTAGTCGGTTAGTACGCGTACTTATGACACTACTACTGCGAATGTTTACCGTCAGACGATTTGGCGGGAGCAACGCAAAAGCTTTTGGGAAAGCTGTAAGGCTCCTGTCTAAAGGAGGGGGTGTCGGGGTTTTCCCAGAAGGAACAAGAGGACCGAACCTACGGAAAGCACACAACGGTGTTGGTTACCTAGCCGCTAGAAGCGGCTGCCAAGTAATACCCGTAGCAGTCAGTGGCACCGTAAGCGACACCGAAGGTCTACTACGACTGTCGACGCTATTAAAGGTGTTAGTCCACCCATGGCAAGAGGTGACAGTTACTTTCTGTGAACCAGTCGATCCAAAGGATTTTGGGAACGACCACAAGGCCATAACGGAAGAGGTGATGAGAAGAATCGCTGAGCAACTACCTAAGGCTGAGCGCGGTTACTATGCAGATAAAGTTGGTGAGGGTGGAAATGCACCATGAAATTTCCACCCTCGCTCTTACATTTCTCCCAATCGCAACCTGACCGGTCTCCCGCAATCTAGTGCAACAGCCACCGCTCCCGGTCCAGCGTGCGCCACTAAAAGAACTGAAGCCGGGGTCAGCAAAATCTCGTCTTCAGCGATGGAAAGCCGTCCAGCTAACAGGCCGCGGACTTGTTGCGCTCTTGGCAGGTCATCCGTATAAATGACCGCTAGTTTACCACCCCGCGTCCACTGGTCAGCCACAGTTTCCAGCATCGCCTCAATTGCCCTACCCATCGTTCGGTGCACTCCGTTTTCGACAACCTTACTGTTGGGAGGTAGAATTGCTGTACCGCTTAGATGAATCATCGTGCCGACTCTAATCGCAAAAGCCTTCGCACGGCCACTCGCTGCGACAAACTTCAGAGTATCAAGGGCCACCATCAGAAAGATATTCCATCGGTGGTACCGAGCAACATCCACTACCCTTTCGAACGGTTGGCCTGCTTCAATTTCCTCCAGTACTCTGATAGCAAGGAGCGCTTGACCAGCTGAAGTGCTGAAACTATCAACTAGTTCAATTCTTACTTCCGGATGCTCTAACTTCAGCTCCTCCACGGCCAGACGGAAGGAATTGTAAACACCGCTGTCAAACGATGTTAAGGACAAGGCCAAGATCTCGGTTGCGCCTTCTGCTATCGCTTCTTCAAACACCCGTTTGGCTTCGCCTACAGAAAAAGCCGCCGTTTTGAGGATTTCACCGGCTTTTTGGCGTCGGATGATTTCCGCAAGTTCCAGTTCGCCGTCCAGATGGTCTGTTTCTTTCTCGGTCCCTTTCTCTCTTACTAAGATATGAGCCGGAACAAACTTGATCGGGTAGTTGTCGGCCATTCCAATTGGAAAAGTGCAGCAGCTATCGGTTATTATTTGAATGCGCATTGCCTTTCCTCCGTCTTTTTAATCTCTCAGAACCAAGATTATAGGGTTTATTGAAGCATTTGGCAAATTATGATAAAAAGGATTGTGAAGAAAGAAATAGATAGAAGATTATGAAAGAAAATATCACTTTCAACACCCAAGATGGTATAAAAATCGCTGCCACATTCTATAAAGCGTCCAACCCCACTGGAGTAGCGGTAATTCTATTACATATGCGCGCTCGCACACGGGAGGATTGGCAAGAGTTTGCTTTAAAGTTAAATGATGCTGGTTTTGACGTTCTTGCCATAGATTTTCGCGGCCACGGAGAAAGCAGTGGACCCCGTGTTGAAGATTTTTCCGATGCCGACTACCAAAAACTGATTTTGGATGTTAAAGCCTCTGTTAACTATTTAAATACTAAAAATCCAAATTTCAAAATAGCTATCGCCGGCGCAAGTATCGGCGCTAATACTGCTTTGAACTACGCCGTTCAAAATCCAAATGTAGCCGCTGTTGCCTTACTTTCCCCAGGATTAAATTTTAAGGGTGTCAGAACAGACGGTGCTAGCAAACAAATTTCCCCTCCTGTATTTTTAGCCGTTTCTTCTGATGACCCGCAATCCTTCAGCGGTTTAGAAATCTGGAAAAGAAATATCGGGCATCTTGAACTTGTTACTTTTTCTGATGCCGGACACGGAACTAATATGTTCGGTCCTCATCCAGAGCTTGCCGAAAAAATTATCGATTGGCTTATTGGTAGTATATAAGGAAAGCAGGAGCTGAAGTTTTGCTAGCAAAATATCTGCTTCAGTTTAATTTTTATCAGCTCTTACCTTTAGAAAAATTGCTCACCATGACAATGGAACCGTTAGGGATAACGTGAATTGTGCCTTCTTTATCTTGCAGCCAAATCGTACGCAAAGTAACTTTTTTCACCGTTCCCTTTTTCCCAGAAATCTCAACCTCGTCGCCCTCATCAAACTGATCTTCAATTAAAAGGAAAAACCCGCTTAAAATATCTTTTACAAGCGTCTGCGCCCCAAAACCAATCGTTATACCCACGATACCAGCGCTGGCGAGAAGCGGAGCAATACTGAAACCAACCTCTTGCAACATCATTACCACAGCAATAACAAGGATAATAACCGAAACACTCGATTTTACTAAACCGGAAAGGGTACGCAGTCTCTTGCCTCTTGGTGTTCCAGCCGCTACCCAAACGACAAAACTTTTAGTGAGCACTTGGGTAAGAACCCAAGCAGATAGGGCAACGACAAAAATTGTGAAAATCCGCAAATTTACTTCCGTAAATAACACTTCCATAGTTTTATCATACCATATTGGAAGCTGTTGATATCACGTAAAATTTATTGTAAAATCCTTGAACATTTCAGGCAAGGAGGGCGGTTATGTGTTCCTGCTGGTACGAGAAAACGAATGGTACCATTGCCAAAAGATCTTGCGACGCGACGCAACAGGCAGAGCGCGAAAAAACCGGGGACCCATGCGGTTTCATGGCAGGAGAGGAAGTTTCTGAGGAAGGTGCCTTGAGAGCACTAAGAAGGATATGGACGATTCGCGCTCAAATAAGGGGGTACAGGGAACAGGCCCCGCTAGAAAGGTCGGAAGAGGACGAGCTCTCATTCGAACGAAATGTAAGACGTATGATTAGGAATGAAATTGATAATTAACTAGACAAAAACAGGAACCCGTTTTCGGCAGAAAGGAGGCAGGGGGAAATGCAGTTTGTTGAAACGCCACCAAACACTTTCCCCCTAGGTTGGGGGAGGGTAAAGACACTCGGACTATCACATCTACCAGTTTTTTCCCTGGAGCTGATACTTGTCGTAGCCTGGAGGCTACAGTCCAAAGCCGCTTGGGTGGCACTTCTTGCAACGGTGCGCTGGGTAGGCATCTTGCAGGCACTAGCAATCATGCTGATTTGGGGGCTCGTAGCGGTACAGCTCTATGAATGGATACGACGGCGGGGAATTCCAGACCCCATACATCTACCTCAAGGAGAAAGTAAAGGTCGGTGGAAAAAGACTCTTGCCTGGGGATTCTACGTCTTCAAGGCGGGATTCTTGGGCTGGAAGCAGTTTGTCTACGCGGCGGTCTTTGACCGATTGATCATAAGTGACAATCGCAAGGGTTTGCCACGACTGGCAAAGGGATCGGCGATCTTCGGCGGCGTCTGTCTGTTCGGAGTCACAGCAGCCCATCATACATTGTCAATGGCTGGATGCTCACGAAGCCAAATTTTCTGGGGAAATATGGCCGGCAGGCTAGTGGAAGCCGGGATGAAGCTTCTAAAAGTAACACTGCTCCTAAGCTTCCCACCGGTCGTCTTGGTACTTTTACCAATCCTGTAAACCCGGAAGAACAACATAATTGAAAGCCAGAGAAGGTAACCCCAACTCTGGCTTTCCTCACTATTAAATTTTCTTTGTTGATATTCGGCTAAATTTGGGGTAAGGTAGTATTGTCATGAAAACTGGAACTGCCAATCTTCCTCTTCATTATGGCTCCGCGCCGGCCTGGCTTTTTGGTCGGATGGAAAAGCTCGCTAGAGAAATCACAATTGTTATTGTTGATGAATTTGGTCCGGAAGAATTTTTAAAAAGAATTTCCCATCCTTATTGGTTCCAATCTTTTGGCTGCGTTCTTGGTTTTGATTGGCACAGTTCTGGATTAACAACGACTGTTGGTGGAGCACTGAAAGTTGGCCTGAAAGACGTTTCGAAAGATCTTGGGCTCTTTGTCGCCGGCGGAAAAGGCGCAACAAGCCGAAAAACTCCAACTGAAATAGAAACTGTTTCAAATCAACTTGGCAAGGATTTTTCGAAACTTATTTATGCCTCAAAAATGAGCGCTAAGGTGGATAATACAGCACTGCAGGACGGCTTTCAGCTTTACCACCACAATTTCTTTTTCACCAGTCCGCCAGCTGGCGGAGCGAAATGGGCAGTAGTTCAGCAAGGAATGAATCCAATTGGCCGTTGGGCCGCCGCTATCATTGGCTTTCTGATGATTTAACCTCATTTGTCAACGAACCCCACTCGGCAATAGCGTCTGATCACAAATCAAAAACCTTAAACCTTGTTGCAAAGGAGTCGAATGATACAAGAAAAATCTCTACACAGCTTGCTATCGAAAAACCAGAAAAAGTCTTGCGGCAATACAAAAAAATTCTAGAGTTAAATTTACCAAAAAGAGAATTAATTGAGGCAGGGGACATCAAACCGGAAAATCTAAAGAGAATCTTACTTTCTACTTACGAACAGCAGCCAAAAAATTTCGAAACTCTGCTTTCAACCCCTGGGGTTGGGCCACGGACTATTCGGGCGCTGGCGTTAATATCCGAATTAATTTACGATGCACCGGCGAGTAAAAAAGACCCAGTCAAATATTCCTTTGCTCACGGCGGAAAAGACGGCACCCCTTACCCGGTGGATAAAAAAACTTACGATAAATCAATTGAAATCCTAAAATTCGCCGTCGAAAAAGCCAAGATAGGGGACAGAGAAAAAATTGAAAGCCTAAAGAGACTGCAATTTTCTTTATTTAAATAATCCTCCAAGAACCCCAAGTCTAATTTAATATCCTATAATTTTCACGCTGTGATATAATACCGCTAACTAAATATTTCTAAGAAAGGACGGATCAAACAATGCCGCTGACAATCCAGACCTCACGCGTTCGAGGGCTCAAAGGAATGAGCATAGACGTCGAAAGCCCGGAAGGCCGAAAGACTCTCGCTGAAACGATCAAGAATCAACAGAAAAGGGGCATAACGATTCTCGCCAACGGCTCTCGTATTCGAAGCTACAACCAGAAGACGAACGAGTTCACCACCCAAGGTGGGACTCATATCCCAGTGACGAATCAGACTGTCGTCAACATGATCGGCCAATCCGCAGGGGGCTAGGATGCCGACAGGGACAGAACTCACCGAGGAAGAAAAAGCAGAGTTGGCTGACATTATTGAAGGCCAGCTCGGCTGCGGAACTCCTGTTAAGATCGATCATTACCCTCTGGTTGGTAAAAGTAGCGGGTCATTGCGGTCTCTTTTCGACCGCAACCTTGACGATTCTGTTTCGAACACAGAAGGGGATGCCTTTGGATGCTCGCCGGATTTGATGCCGCTGGATCAGTTCAGTTCCGGCTTCTGGGACCGTTTTTCTGCCCACATGAAGGATCTAGCGGAACGGAATGTCCACACCTGGATCCATATAAACACTTGGTGTTTCAGAAGCCGCAACGTTTTCGTCAAGGTTTTCCGCAGCCCCGAAAGCGGCGACTATCTCTACATCCCTCAGGATCCGGGCCTTGATCGCTTCGCCCTTCTCTTTCGAACTGACAAGGTAAGGATGAAAGCGACCAAGCCGAAAGTCGAAAGAGAGGATCGAAGGGAGCTTTTGGCGGAACTCTCACGAAAACAGAGGAACCAACTAACGCTAACTGGTTCTTTCGTCGAAGTGGGAAAAAGCGGTGTCCATTACTTGATCCGCCGTGATCGACCGGCAGTTGCTTACAGAACCTGGAAGATTCGGGGTAGTAAACGGGAGGCCTTGTGGTTTCTCGCAACCCTTTGCCTTCATGAGGTGGGCTACTACGATGAGACTTTCGCCGGATGCAAAAGCCCATCCGCAGAAATGCGTGCTCACCTTCTGTACATTAGGGCATCCGAACACTACTACTGGAGGAAAGCAAACCAACACGGGATCAACGATGTTCTTGGCGGGTTGTAACCGAAGGCCTCTAGCAAACATAAGCTGGGGGCCTTCTTTCATAGTTAAGTCTACTCTAAACCAAATTTAGAAAGGTCGATTGTCATTGGACCTTTTTCGAAGAACTCGTTTACGGCTTGGAGAACTTGAGAGGGAAGCACTCGGGCTTTTAATAAATATCCTTGAGCGCCAATTTCAATAGCCTGCCGAATAATTGACCCCTGACCAAGATTGGTAAGTAAATACACCGGAGTTTCCATTGCCGGTGAATTTGGGGCGCGCAGCTCTTTTAAGACATCTACCCCAGTTTTTTTGGGCATCATAATATCAAGTAAAATCAAATCGAACTTATCAGCCTTTGCTCTTTCAACACCTTCCAAACCGTCACCGGCTATTTCCACTTCATAACCGCCTTTTTTCAATTCCCTCGAATAAATATCGCTAACAAAAACATCGTCTTCAACTAATAAAATTTTACGTGCCATAAACTCCTCCTAGTTATAAAGATAACAAAAGGTTAACTTTTAGTCTAGTACCACTCTAGCAATAAAATGTTATCATAAATATTAATTGCATGTTAACTATTAGGTTGCTATTCTTATAATAAATGATGGAACCAGGTGAGGTAATCGACATTCAAATAAAAGAAAATAAAACTAAGAAATATTTTATCTGGGTAGTAGTTCTTGCTATCTTAGCGGCAATTTCCTTTGGATCTGCTTTTGCTATCGGTAAGTACACAAAATTAGAAATCTTTAAAAAGGGGGTTCCTGAAAACCAAAGCCCAACCCGGCCAGATTGGTTTGTATTTGAAATAAACCAATTCTCCTTAGAGTATCCAAAATATTGGGAAGTAAAAGAAAATTCTGAAAATGAACTTGTAGGAGCAAAAATTAGCGGTGAAGGCTCCGAAATTGATCTTTGGTTAAAAGAATCACGCTCTTATAAATTTACTCCTGAACAAACTAGCAAACAAAACACGCTTAAAGAATCAATAATAAAGGTTGATAGCCGTGATACTAAAATGAAAGAATTTCCTTATAAGGATGGTAGTTTTTTTATAATAATAGAATTGGCCCAAACGGAAAAATTACCCAAAGTTACTTTTTGGATTAATGCCGCAAACGAGGAATTTAAAAAAACTTCCCTTGAAATTATCGGTACCTACAAAACCAAAGCGATAATTATTAAATAATCAATGCTGTCATGATAAAAGAGATAGTGTTTTCGACGAAGGAGAGGAGAGAGTTAGTAAATATCACCTCAAATATTCAAGAAATAGTTGCTGACTCAAATATTAAAACTGGAATCTGTTTAGTGTTTATTCCCCATGCTACTGCGGCAATAATGATAAACGAGGATGAGAGGGGTTTAAAAGAAGACATCGAGAAACTTTTAGATAGTTGGATCCCCGAGATTAATTGGCAACATAATCAAATCGATAATAACGCCGGCGCCCATCTAGCATCTGCTTTCATTGGTCAATCGCGCCTAATACCAATTAATAATGGCCGACTCCTTCTAGGTAACTGGCAGGAAATATTTTTAGCTGAACTAGATGGCCCACGAACAAACCGCAAAGTAAATATTGTTTGTATTTCAGATAAAAATTAAAACTATATTGTCAAAAAATATTCTCTAAGCTAGACTAAAAATTGATGAAAAAACTATTTCTTTATTTTATTGTTCTTGCCGTAGTTATCTTATTAATATTTGGTTTGGTATTACTCGGGATTAAATATTTTAAAGGTAAGGGAGAAAACCTACCATCTTACAATAAATCTCAAGAAGAAAAACAAAAAGAAGAAAAGGCAGCCCGTACTGAGAAACAACGCGCTTATATTGAGATTATTAAAGCGCTTTTTGAAAAAACATCTCCCGGAACTACTTTTTCCCTAGCCGTATATGATATTAAGCACGATGAGTATTTTGGATATAACGATACGGTTTCTCAACATGCTGCTAGCGTTTCAAAATTACTAACAGCCGCTTATGTATTTGATCAGGCCGAAAAAGGTAAAGTAAATTTGGCGGCTCCAATGGGTGACTATAATATTGAAACTCAAATTAAATATTTAATCAACCAAAGCAGTGAGGATAGTTGGGGCCTGCTAGATGGTAAATTTCCTCCAGCAGCCCAAAACGAGTTTGCGAAAAGTCTTGGTATGAGCGCGACGGATATTTCGTTTGGTAAAAATGCGATGTCCGCAAAAGATATTTGCACTCTTTTGAAAAAAATCGCTAAGGGAGAACTTTTAAACGAACCTTCCAGATCCAAGCTTTATTCTTATATGCAAAACACCGAAAGTGAAAATTTCTTCTCCCCGGCTTTTATTTTAAAAAAAACAGCTTTTTACCACAAAACCGGCAAGTATGAAAGCGAGGCGCACGATGCCGCAATAGTCGAGTATAAAAATCCTTTCGTACTTGTAGTTTTTAGCAACAATAATAACAGCCTTGACCCAAATGAACGCGGTCCCATCTTACAAAAAGTAGCCTCAGTTATTTTAGAGTATTTCGAAAAAGTATAAACCCACGGAAAAAATTCGGTATTGATTTGCACCCGTTAAAGTGCTACTTCTTAAGTAACACTACAGAAGGGAGGTGAAAAGAAGTCCGACTTCTTGAAAAAGATGGATAAAAAACTTGTCAGTTATGTCCTTATCGCATTATCTGTTGTGGCTGCCGTTTTAGCTGGCGCCGATTATCTAAGTAGGGGTAGCGAATTAGCACCATTAGGTCTTGGTGCCGATTCATGGGGGGTGGTTGCTACTGTTTTTGGTATTTACGCTATTTACGTAAAATCACTTTAGATAAAATTTGGCGACAAAACAATGAAATTAGTTTTAGGCGATATTACGAAAATATCCGCCGATGCACTTATTAATGCCTCTAACACAGAATTGAAACATGGGGGGAGTACTTGTTTAATTTCCTAAAGAAAGAGGCTCGCTGCACAAAGTTGTACACGAGCCCCTGAAAACCTCGCGGTGTTTCCTGTCAACATTAATTTGTAGATCTGGGAAAATAAAAGACAGCTGCCGCCGACCTCTCTTCAACGATAGTGGTGGGAGAGTGCTAGGAAAAACACTGAAAGCGTGTCGAAACACGCTTCACACTCACCGATTTAACGGGATCGTGTGGAAAAGCAGCGCTATCATCAGCCCCACCTCCTGACACTTCCTAGCATACCCACGAAAGACTCTCCTTCCTCCGAAAGTACCTCTCTCCCACCAATATTTATTCTATTTATCTAAATTGGATTGGTCAATAAACAAGCCAGAGCTTATTTGTCTGGATTAATCTTGGTAAAAGAATGGTTTATACTGATCAAAGATGTCTAAATTCCTTATCTTAGTGGTAGTTTTAATAAGCGTAACTGTAATCGCCTTGGGAACATGGTTTTGCTTTTTTAGAGAAGAGGGGTCGCAAAAAGTAACTAAAGACGGTCCTATTATCTTTCTTGGTAACAGCTTAACCGCCGGTGTTGGAGCAGGAGAAGGTGAAGATTTTCCAACCCTTGTTGCCGATGAATTGAATTTAAAAAATGTGATTAATGCTGGAGTTTCTGGCGATACCACCACTGGAGGGTTAGCTCGTCTAAAAACCGATGTCTTAGACAAAAATCCATCGCTGGTAATTGTGGAACTATCCGGCAACGATTTTTTACAGCAAGTGCCTCCGAACAAAACAATCGAAAATCTTGATTCTATTGTCCGCCAAATTCATGAAAGTGGTGCTGCAGTATTAATAATTAATATTAAATTTCCCTTAAGAGAGGCTGAATATGAAAAAGGATTTAAGGAGATCGCCAAAAAATACAAAGCAGAAGTTTTATGGAATGCGGAAGATGGAATTGCCGGCAATTCATCTCTAATGGCTGATAATATCCACCCAAATGCCGCCGGCTACAAAATCCTCGCCTCTCGTGTCGCAAAAGCAATAAAACCACTTTTGAAATAACTCATAGTTGAAAACTTTTTTCACGTGCTGTAAAATCCATAACAAACAGGGGGGCGGATTACGCGGTTGCAGAATGATCATTCCTCACAGCAAGCGAAGGAGGGTTGAGGATGGAAGCAGTGGTATTTTACTACCACGGGAAACAACGTCCCCGAGAAATTCATCGGGAGGCTAGCCCTGCAGGTATAGAATTCGCACCTGAGCTCTGCCAGAGAGCAAGGAACTGGCTGGAAGAACTGCTAGAAGATCATAACTGTGTAGGCGTGGCGGGACATCAAGCACCAAGTCTGAAACTCCCACTGAATCTCAACGACCGATTCCTAATAGTCGGACCAGATGGGCTAAGGGGTGAACGCCGGGTCTTTTACTATCAGGTCGAGAAGGGTTTCCATTTCGAACCAACCCTGATCCAGCCTGTTCAGTTCTAACTGAGTCTCGTTCTCAGATCTGGCTCGCGAAGAGGAGGGACGCGAGCCAGCTTTCTTTTTTAGATATTTTTGCTAAACTAGTGTCGCTATGGCAAAAATCTACACAAGGGCAGGGGACAAGGGAAAAACTTCTCTTGCAAACGGCAAAAAAATTTTGAAAGATTCTCCGGAAATTACCGCTCTTGGTTCTATCGATGAACTCAATGCGTCAATTGGTGTTGCAGTATCTTTTATAAAAGAAAAAAGCGTTGTAAAATTATTACAAGACACCCAAAAAGACCTTTTCAACATCGGTGCCGAACTTGCTAGTCTCGGAAAATCCCAGAAATTATTATTAGATAAAAACCAAACTGATAAAATGGAATCTCTTATCGATTTTTACGACAAGAACCTAAGCGATCTACACACCTTTATTATCCCCGGAGGAACAAAAGAAGCTTCTATTTTGCACCTAGCTCGTACTATCTGCCGCCGAACTGAACGTGAAGTAGTTTCGTTAACTAAAAAGGAGAAAATAAATCCAAACATAACTCCTTATTTAAACCGTCTTTCAGATTTTTTATTTGTAATTGCCCGCTATTTAAATAAAAAGGCAAAGATTAAGGAGATACCTTGGAAAAAAGGTTGATTAAACAATTTGTGGCAGTTATGACAGGATCTAGCTTTGTCGGGCTGGTAACGAAACTTTTTTTGTTCGGTGCTATTCTTGGCATCCTTTATTTCAGCGCTAAGGGTTTTAACACCGGTTTCAAGATCACCGACAAACCCGCAGCAAAAATACCCCCACCAATCCCTAAAGTTTCAATAGATTCCATTTTTATAAAACAAAATGATCTTTCAAAGCTCGACCAATCCAAAATAATTACCCTAATTGCAACTGGAGATGTTATCCCCGCACGAGGTGCTAATTGGCCGGCAACAAAATCAGGGGATTTTACCATTAATTGGCAAAAAACCGCGGACTTTCTTAAAAAAGCTGACCTTACTCTTATCGACTTGGAAGCACCATTAATAAAAGGCTGCCCTTTAATGACTCAAGGTTTTACTTTTTGCGGCGACGCTCGTCATATTCAAGGGATTTTATTTGCTGGTGTCGATTCGGTTTCTTTAGCAAATAATCACATCGGCAATTTTAGAGGAGAAGGAATAAGTGAAACTGAAAATCTATTGGAAGCTAACCAGATCGGCTGGAGCGGTTTTAGCCATCTGGATACCCATGAAGTAAAAGGAATAAAGTTTGGTTTTTTGGCTTTTAATGGTGTTGGAGCCTCTTTCGATAGAGCTGGAATGGCTGCTCAAATAACAGAAAATAAAAAGAAGGTGGAAGTACTAGTGGTTTCTGCCCATTGGGGAATGGAATACGAACTTTTACCAAAACCTTCTCCGGGAGTAGCCCCTGATGATCCAAAAGAAATCGCTCATTTGATAATAGACAGCGGCGCAGATCTTGTTATTGGGAATCACCCTCATACAGTCCAAGGGGTCGAGCTGTACAAAAACAAATTTATTTCATATGCCCACGGAAATTTTATTTTTGACCAGACTTGGAGCGAGGAAACTAAAGAAGGAGTAGTAGGGGAGTACACCTTCTATATTTCCGAACCCGAGGGTCAGGCCCTTGAAGCTAATCTGGTAAATGTGAAATATTATCCCACCAAATTTGATACTTCTTATCAACCCCGCTTTCTTTCCGAAAAAGACGGCCAACATATTCTCGACCGCATGCTCCAATCAACACAATTAATCGCTTCTTCCAGCAATAATTAATTTCCTTTTACTCTCCTATTTGATATAATTCACCCAAATCTAATCGGAGGAGAAGAGAGGTGCTTACAAAAGCAGAGTGGAACACACTGGGACGGCTTTTCTGGGCAGCGAAGCGGGATATAATAGTGGAAACGCTTCTCGGCATAGGATTTCTTGTGAGTGGCTTCCTAGCTTTCCTCACAAACGAAATCGCCTTCTACATCATTTCGGCCGCGCTGCTTCTTGGATCTGTTGTCAAAGGACGAAGCTACTACAAACGCATACCAAGAGAGCCAGACCCATGGCTTCTAGCACTACTCCGCTTTCATATAAGAGCGGGCTACGTCGTTTGCGCCCTGCTGGCAATAGGTCTGTTTGTAGGAGCGCCTTTGTACCATCATTTCCATGGCTAGAAGGCCGCGACAACGATCCCGCCGGAACCACTCGAAGCGAAAGCCTCGAACCGGCGGGAACCATTCATTTTTAGGGGTTCAACCCCTATTTGAATAACGGAACGGCTGTCGTCAAACCCCTCCTCAACCCGCGGGGTTGGTGCACAACTTTTTACTTCTCACTTGTTACCTGTCACTTGTTACTTGTTACTTTAATTGCTAAACTATTTAATAATATGAGTTTCAAAATTTGTGTTTCGGGGGCAGCCGAAGGGGATTGTTTAAATCCGGAAACGCTCGAAAAGTCTAAAAAAGTCGGAGAAGCTATTGCTAAAGCTGGTGCTGTATTGGTTACTGGAGCTACCTCTGGAATCCCTCATGCTGCTACCGAAGGAGCAAAGAAAGCAAAAGGTATTTCAATTGGTTTTTCTCCCGCCGCCACCAGAGCTGATCATATTGAACGCTACCAATTACCAGTAAATTATCTCGACTTGATTGTTTATACCGGATTTGGCTACGCCGGCCGAAATCTTATTCTTACCCGCAGTGCCGACGCAGTAATTATTATCTGCGGCCGTATCGGCACTTTGAATGAATTTACCGTTGCCTTTGAGGATAAAAAACCTATCGGCGTTTTGGAAAACTCCGGCGGAATGGCCGATGAAATTGAAGATATTACAAAAATCGCTCACAAACACCAATGCCGCGTTCTTTATGAATCTGACCCTACAAAACTAGTAAGAGGGTTAATTGCAGATTTAAAAGAAAAGTATAAGGAAGACAAAGAAAAACTTACCCCTGTAAAAGTTGATAACCCCGAATAGATCGCTCCGTAATTGCTCCGCTCAGCGGGGTCAGTACTCTCGCGCTCTGCGACCACTCTGTGGACTAAGAACATTCTTGCAATATTCCCTAAAAACGAAGTAAAATTAGCTTACAAAGGAGGTGAGTATATGACAGAAAAACAAATCGGAGCTATTACCCATTATTATGATCATATTGGGGTTGGAGTAGTAGAACTTACCGGTAAACTAAAAGTCGGAGATAAAATCCATATCAAAGGCCACTCTACTGATTTTTCCCAAGAAGTAACCTCCATGCAAGTAGAGCATAAAAATATAGAAGAAGCAAAAAAGGGGGATGCTGCCGGTATGAAAGTGGACCAAGAAGTTAAAGAACACGACGCCGTTTACAAAGTTGAAGAATAAATATTTGATCGCAGACTCAGTCTTAAATCGTTTCTGATCTGATTGTTACTAAGGTTTTTTAGTTTTGACCTTTGAATTTTGAGATATTTTTATTTATGTTTATTGGCATAGATATCGGTGGAACTCACACCCGGGTTGCGTCTGGAACACAGGGTAAGATCGGACAAAAGATCGATTTCCCGACCCGCGAATTCCAGACCACTATTCAAGATATAAAGGAAGCAGTTGAAACTATTTCCAATAACAACCCTGTTACAAGAATAGGTGTTGGTGTACCCGGTCCTTTTGATTTTAGAACCGGGAAAACTCTTCACCCTCCTCACCTTGTTGGCTGGGATAATATTGAAATTGTTAATTATTTCAGTAACCTACTAAAGACAAAAGTGGTAGTTGGCCATGACGCGTCAGTAGCCGCTTTAGGGGAGTACCATTATGGCGCTGGGAGGCTTAAAAACCCAATGTTATATTACACTGTCAGTACCGGAATTGGGGTTGGTTTGGTCGTCAATGGAAAAATGTACAAGGGCATTTACAATCCAGAAGCTGGTCACCAAATCTTAGGCCGGGAAGGCCGCCTTTGTCTTTGTAAACAGGAAGAGGACCTAGAAACCTACTCATCTGGCCAGGGGCTTGAGATTCTCACCGGCCAAGACCCAGTGGAACTGGAAAAAACAAAGATTTGGGAGGAAGCCCTGGAATGGCTTTCAATTGGGCTAGCAAACTCTATCCTGCATTATAGTCCCGAAATCGTGGTTATCGGTGGTGGAATGACCAAACACAAAAATTTGTTTTTTCCTCCCCTAGAAAAATTTCTAAAGCGCCATCTGCATCAAGTCCCACCCGTACCGATTGTTCCCGCAGCTCTGGGTCAGGACGCTGGAATAGTCGGGGCTCTCACTCTCGCCGAACTAGGCGATTAAGCACTACAAACGTAATACAAAGATTGGTTGACAGAGTATTATTTTGTCTTTATACTGGGTACAGCATGCCTAAACTGCCAAATTTGAAATCTTACTTTTTACAGAGGGGAGGTGAGGAAAGGTGAATCGTGAAGCAACACCTTACCTTGCCGAATTTCTTGGTACTTTTGGATTTGTTTTTATTGCCGCTTCGAGTATTGCAGTAAACAACGCAACGGACAATTCATTGGGATTAGCGGGTATTGCTCTAGCAAATGGTCTAGGTTTAATTGCCTTTGTTTACGCTTTCAGCCACGTCTCCGGAGCACATTTCAATCCGGCAATCACAATTTCTCTTTGGGTTACTAAAAAGATTGAAGGTTCGGTCGCTGCTGTTTATATAATCTGCCAACTGCTTGGCGCTATACTCGCAGCCGCACTCGTCGAAGGTTTCTTTGGCGGAGCTTATCAAACAATACCGAGAGTAATTACTTTGGATGTTTTTCCGACCATTCTTCTTGAAGCATTCCTTACCTTTTTCTTAGTCTTGGTTTTTTACGGAACGTTAGTAGATCGACGTTCCCATACAAGCCATGGCGGTCTAGCAATTGGTCTTGTGTTTGCTGCTTTAGTGCTTATTGGTTATGAACTTACCGGCGGTGTGATGAATCCAGCTAAAGCTTTTGGGCCAGCTTTTATTGCAAATTTCTGGAATGACCAACTAGTATATTGGATTGGTCCAATTGTAGGCGCAGTCGCCGCAGGTCTATTATACGAATACGGCGTATTAAGATCCAAAGAAGATTGATTTTTCGAGGGCGAACAATAAAAAAAGTTCGGGGTTTAAATAATAAATTATAACGTATACGTAAATAATTTATTTTGCCGCAAATAAATACAGCCCACTCTGTCTGTCCAGATGTTTCCACCTTTAAGCTTTGTGAGCTGCGAGATATCTTTTACAACTTTTATCTTCGATAGTCAACAGGCAAGCAATAAATATTTATTTTTTGATATCTTTAAGTTATTAATTTATCTTTAGTTGTCTAGGACACGATACATTTCGGAATAATTGACCTAAAAATTATGCCGGCTGATTGTCATCGTGCCAGATACACTCTACCAAGGTTTTCAAAGAGAAACTACGCTGTTCTCATGAAAACCATTTAT
>Ga0315284_10002327_pt1 | contig 27256 bp, 32 predicted proteins | sample YL17G09_16_MG_FD_203696 | JGI IMG/M metagenome (GOLD analysis project Ga0315284, IMG submission 203696) | Sediment microbial communities from Yellowstone Lake, YNP, Wyoming, USA - YL17G09_16 | ecosystem: Environmental > Aquatic > Freshwater > Lake > Sediment | place: USA: Wyoming | collected...
TCCGCTTTTCACCTCAACGGGCACGATGCGCGATCCCCGCTGGACAACATAGTCGACTTCGGCATTGCCGGTGGGCGTTTCTCGATGCCAGTAGAATAGTTGGGGCGGCTGGTCGGAGGCCGAAGTCGCTAGTAACTGAAGTCCGACGAATGCTTCGGCCAACGAGCCTTTGTTCACTATTGACTCGATGTCGTCGGTCATGATCGCCGATATATCAAGACCAAGCATGTTCAACAGCAGTCCGGTATCCAGAAGAATCGCCTTGAATCTTCCTTCGTCAATCTGTGCGCCCAGGGGTATGCCACGTGCTGACGAATGATACACCCGGTGCACCAGTCCAGCCAGTGTCAGCAATTCAAGAGCCCGTTTGGCGCTGTGGCGGCTGCCGTCGGTGTCCACGCGGGAATACATGAATTTTCCGCCGGTCTGATGCGCAACGCTCCTGAGCGTTTCCTGCAAGCGGACGGCAGGGACGCGCGCCCGGTACTTGGCAAAGTCATCTTGCAGCGTCGAGATGAGATCGGCGAGTTCTTTCCGGCACCTGCGCAGATCGTGGCTCGTTCGGTAGGCTTCAACGATCGACGGCATTCCACCTACCATGAGATACGTTCTGAACATCTCCAGAAGCTTGTCGTGAAAGACGGGATCAACCGGGTGTTCATGGTCTGCCGTGGCACATGTTTCTGCCAGTCCAGATCCGCCAACGGCCTCGGCGAACTCAACAAATGACAGCGGATACATATACAGCGATGAAATGCGACCGACTCCAAACGAGGGCATCTCGGAGAGGGCAAACTCCAGCAGCGATCCGGCGGCTACCACATGCAAAGCCGGCATCTTCTCGTGGAAATAGCGAAGCGATGCCAACGCCTCTGGACAGGCCTGGATCTCGTCAAGGAACAGCAGCGTCTTGCCGGGCGTGATGTCGGCATCGAAGTATGCCGCAAGCTTCTGGCAAATGGTTGCCGGGTGCAGTGACCCCTGAAAGAAACGCTGCACCGGCTTCTCCAGGTCGAAGTTGACCTCCAAAAAACTGGAAAAGGTGCCTCCGAGCGATCGAACACAGAACGTCTTTCCGACCTGGCGCGCGCCCCTGACCAGCAGCACCTTGCGCCCCGTGCTCATCTTCCACTGCATAAGGTCAGCGTCAACCGTTCGCTTCATCATCCGGTTACTCCTCGGTGGCAGAGTGTGATGTGGTCAAAACTATGGGCGTATCACGATTCTTAATATACAAAAACATGGCCGTATCATGTTGCTGCTTTTTCAAAAATAGGCCCTGAAGCGGCAAGTCGTCACCCCAATTCTTGCGCACCTTGTCATCGATGCCCTCGATAGCCCGAGGATCTTCGTCTTGAACTCCTCCGGCCCTACCGTGGCTGCGCCCTCGCCCCCACCCGAGTTCATCCTGAGCGATTCGCTCGTCGTCCCCGCGATCGAGTCGGCATCGGGCAAGGCGTATCAAGGACTTGTCGATGCTCGTCTGACCACTGATCCCGCTACGCGCATGCGCTACGCAGGACACATCCCGCTTTACGGGAAGGGGCACGACGTCTCTCGCATCGCCCAAGCGAAGCGTTGGCTGCGGCTTTGCCGCGCCAAGTGGTCTGTGCTGAGCTATAGGTCGAAGTGTGCAGTGTGAATAGCGACAACAACCATTCAACAGGCATTGTCTTCTTGTCTTGGAATTGCCAGGGCGATGTGGTATGTTTAGAGTGTGTGATTGTGAGGAAATGGAGTGCCCATGTTCAATACGATAACTATCGAAGCCATCACTGAAAAAGGCAATCTGATTCGTCCCGTGGAGAATGTGACCCTGCCTCCGGGGCGACGCGCACTCGTTACCATTCTGGATGAAGAGCCGCATCTCGACAAGCAAGTATGCGCGCTGCTCAGCGAGAAGACGCTTGCTGCAGATTGGGACAGACCGGAGGAGGATGCGGCATGGTCAGTCCTTCAATAGGAAGCGTCGTACTGGTCAAGTTCCCCTTCTCCGATCTGTCCAACGCGAAGCTTCGTCCTGCGCTTGTCATCGCGGATGCGGGAAGAGGCGATTGGGTACTGTGTCAGATCACCAGCAAACCCTACGGTGATCCGCGCTCCATTGAGATCGGGGAAGCAAGCTTCCGTTCAGGCCATCTCCCCCTCACAAGCTATGCGCGTCCTGCCAAGCTCTTTACTGCCCATGCGGAGATCATGACCTCAATCGCGGGAACTCTGTCCGGCCACACCATCACAACCATCGTGAATGCGGTTATCGGGGTCCTCCGCGAGGGTCTACGGTAGCTGATTGACGAGCGCGAGTGACATGCCTTGGCCTGGGCAGTTCTCAAACCCGCAAAGAAAGGCCCCATCCATGCCACAACGAGTCACCGACATCGGCAAAGGCCTGCGCATGGCCAAGATCCTCATTTACCTCATGCGGCACAAGAACCGTTCTCTCACGGCATCCGAGATCATGGTCTTTCTGCAATCAACAGACCGTGTGTCGCTGCGCAATGTGCAGCGCGACATGAAGCATCTGGTCGATAATCAGCCGCATACCTGCGTGATGCAGGTGCGTCGCAGCGGCAAGGTCGCTTATTGCATCGAACCCGACTTCGCCGCAAAGTTCGGCGTTCCCATCGAGAAGAATGCGCTGCTTGGTCTCTTCCTGCTCAAACAACTGCAACCGTTTTTCGCCCCCGATGCAACCAACCTCGAGGAGATGGGTGAAGCCATTGTCGAAATGGGATCAACTGCCGGATACGACCTCTTCGATGATCTCGACGACAAGCTGCAGGACAAAGTCTTCCAGATGGGCGACCACTCCACACTCAGCCTCACCGACACTATGCTCAACTCGGTGCTCACCGCACTCACCGAACGCCGCAAGCTGGGCATCACCTACTCGCGCAGCGGCGAGGACCAGGTGACCGAGAAGGTGGTCTGTCCGGCCAAACTGGTCTTGTCAAAAGGAGAGTTGTATCTCATTTGCATGTCGGAATATCACAAAGACCGCGATTACTACCTCAAGCTCAACCGCATTGCAGAGGCGAAGGTGACGGATGAGAGCTTCGCGGCCGATCCCGCCCGCATTGCGCGCATCGAGAAGCGACTGGCCGACAGCTTCGGCATTCTCGATGCGAATATTCCCAACCCGAAGAAGGTCGTGGTCGAGTTCCCGGGGTATCTGGAGAAAGTGTTCAAGGAGAAGAAAGTCCACCGTTCGCAAACCGTCGTGCGCAACAAGAAGGGCAATGTCGTGGTCACTATGAATGTGCCCATCGGCATCGACCTGGTGCACTGGGTGCTTCAGTGGGGTGAGGAAGCGACCGTGACAGCGCCGGCGGAGCTACGGGAGCAGATTCGGGAGATGGGGCGGGAGTTGGTGAAGAAGTATGGGTAGGTGAGTGCGGCGATTCTCCAGGCCAGTTCACATGATCGAAGCCCAATCGGACGCTGCGATCTTTCGGCTTGGGTTCAGGACTAGAACAGCCCCATTCTCACGTAGTCAGTCTCATCTCTCGGAAACGGATCCTTCTCACTCCAGCCCTCCAGTTTCAGGTCCGCGACAATGTGAAGACGTGCGGCTTGGGCGGCCACTTCTCCCCAGATCTGCTCTACCTGTCGGATTCCTTCCGCATGATGCCTGACACGTCGGTGCCGCATGCCGTACTTCGCAGTGCCGGCAAATTCGTCGAGCCAGACGTGCACCGGCTCGAATGATTCGCCGAGCGCCGCCTCGCATTCGGAGCAGTGCTCCTTGAGTGATGCCATAGGGAGAACATACTACTGGGAAGCGACACCTGTCGTCGCGTGAATGCGAGGAATGACCGCGATCAGCAAACATTGCCCGACCCCACCTTGACAAACGTCCCCGTTCCGCACTTTGGGCAGGGCTTGCCCAGCATCTCGGTGACACTCCTCACATTTGCACTACCGCAGGCCGGGCACTTGCGTTCGTCCCAACCGGGCCTTCCCTTGGCATACAACTGCCGCCACTCCCACTGGTCTCGCGTGATCTCCTCATTGTCGCCAAGGTCGAGTTGACACTGCGCCAGACAATCCTGACATACGCAGTCTGATGCCCACCCGATGCGCTCTCGAACCCGCGCGTGCAGGCATGTACATGTGCCGTCCTTGTTACAGTCGGGTGGATGATCGGTGCCTTCACCAAGGGCCGTCCATAAACGCCCAGCGTCCTTGTAGTATGGTCGACCAGCCTGGCGGAAGATGGTATTGTGCTCAGAAGGATGGGCGCACCCCGACCGATCGCCGCTATCGTTCACAACAATGAGGTGGCCGCCCCAGTGGGATTCGGCGCAGAAGTCACATGTGTCGCACTTGTAGTCGGATAGATCTGGCATTGACTCCTCCTGTGCTGGTGGACGACGCAATCGCAAGGTTCTTCCGTCGGGACTCTCAAGACGGACGCAAGGGAGTCCACCGATTGGCGCAGATAGGGGCGAGGTCGGAGAGTTGTGCCGATCCCCAACTGTCGAGCAAGCTCGGAGATGCTGATCGTCGGCTTCGCCTCTACGAGTCGGAGGATCCGGGACTGTGGGGTATCACCCAACCCATCACCTAACCCATCGCCCAACCCATCAGGGGGTCTTCTGGTCGGGCTGTCGACTGCCACCTCAGGGCATCGCTGACACCACAAACGGATTCCCTCCGCCCGGACCATCGAACTGCTCCGCGATATGCCATCCAGAATCAACAAATGCGAATGCCGCCTCTTCGCCATCACGACTGTACGACAACCGGCGCACCATGGTGCAGTCAGGAGTGTGCGCTACGCCGATGATTGCGTCGGAGCCCTCTGACGCGTGCGACCAAGGCTCCTCGTAGACACGATCGACAGCAATACGCCCATCCATCACGAAGAAGACCGCACTGTGCTCACGCGCCAGATCCCGGAGCGTCGCGCCCAGGGCGTCCATATCCGCGGGACCTTCGATGCAGAGGCATTCGGGCTCGGTGAGGGTCTTGTCATCCACAACAGCGGCCACGACCGTGAACCCGCAGAATCCGTTCTCCTGGAGAAACGATCGAGTACGGTCGATGTACCAGTCGGCGGCGCGTGTGGCGGTGGTGATGTTGGGCATGAGAGATCTCCTTGTCTCTCCTATGACGCGAGATGAAGGAGTTTCTTCCAGGGAGGACTGCTGCCAGGGATATCGCCAGCGGGCACTACTTCGGTCTCTCAACTCTGGGAAGCCACGCGCGTCCCACCCATCACGTCGACACATCTGTCGAAAGAGTACCCGACTCTCAAACCACCAGATTCTGCTGCAACTCTACCACCCACTCCGGGCCGAGCTCCCGAACGATTGCCTCGGGCCAGCGCGAGTAATCGTAGAACACTCGCATACCTTCATCGTCACGGCTACTGAAAAGCCGGAACTCCTTTGCAGTCATCTCGAATGCCGAGTTTACGGCCCAGTTCAGATGCCGATAGCTGTGGGCCAGTGAGACGCGTGTCCGGCCAAGATTGTCAGTATCACCGACGATGCCTCTGAGGCCGCCGATTCCTTCGGCCAGGTCCGCGATCACTGATACCCTGAGAAACAACGGTATCCTGCGGTCCGTTCGTTTCTGGAGCTTGACCATGCCGTATCGACCGGCAACGATGGGATCACTATTCCACAAGTCAACGGGCATCTGAGACCATTCGAATGTCAGCGCGGGAATCGTGCGCAGATCCTTGACTCTTGTGCAACAGCATCCGTGCCAAGCCAGGTTCATCCGTCCGTACACAGGAACAATCGCCCCTGCAAGCTGCTCGGCCAAACAGATCCGGCCGGCTTTCACTTCGCGCACCACGGACGTACCCACGCGTAGTGCGCAGTCAAGATGGCGCTCCATCCAGGCACGGTTGATAAGACGGATACTCGATCTTCGCATCGGTAGGCTCCTCGCCTGATGTCCGTCATCCGCGCTGAGCGGTGGCGATGTCGGGCATGGTGATGTCCTCCTTGTAGTAGTTCACATAGACGCTGCATCGCACGAGGTCTTCCGTCGATACTGTTGAGTCGGGCTTCTGGAGAAGGGCAATTCGGAAGCCTACCACTGAACACACGGAACACACGGAAGAAGAGGGGGCACGTAGGGAATTCATGGAGCTGCGGGTATCCCTGTTTCGGGTGATGGCTGGATGGCTTCTGTGATTCACGCATTTCCCCTTCCGTGTGTTCGGTGTGTTCCGTGGTAGATCCTCTTCGCTCGTTGCCCATCTGTCCATCGATCCCAATCCCATCTGCGAAAATCTGCGCCAATCTGTGGACTCCCCCGTATTGTCCGAACAAGGCAAGGCAAATGCATCCACAGATTAACGCCGATTACCGCAGATTGGCAGCCCCAGATCGAGCAGGCAGTGGAAGATTCCCTCTCCAGGTCCGTCACTACAGTCACAGAAGGAGGAGAATCGTGAAACAACTGACCACATGCATAGTCGCAACAGTCGCCCTCATCCCCCTGGCAGCTCCCGCCTCCGCAGCCCCCGGAGACACCGTGTGCGTGGCCGCGTCGGGCAGGGGCGCAACGCATGCCCTGGCTGTGCGCGAAGCAATTCGCACCGCAGTCGAAACCACTGCCGGGATGCTGGTGTCGTCGGCCTCGCAAGTCGAGAACTACCGCCTCACGCGCGATCGCATTCTCACCTCCGCCAATGCCTACTGCTACCGGTACAGCCTCATCGATTCGGGCACCAGTTCCGCAGGCGAATGCATGGCGCGGGTGGAGGCGTGCATCTCAACCAAACTGCTTCTGCGCGATGCCGTGCAGCGGGTGTCGCAGGATTCCCTCCACGGTCTGCCCGCAGTGGAACGAGCCGTGTTTGAGGCACAGCAGGCCGCAGGCCGCGTGTCGGATGCTATTGGCGTGTTGGTTGACTACTGGCAGAGAAACTGCCGCCAGTTTCTGCGCGCCGACTTCGATTCTGTCGCCTGCCGCAACATCGACCCCATTGCCGGAACCGCGAGCCTGACTGCATACTACACGCTGGCACTCACCCCGCAGTTTGATGCATGTCTGCCAACAATTCACGAACTTAACAAACGCGCACAACAGTTCTCGGGACGTACGTACTGCGCGCTCTTCGAGGTCGAGTACGACATGTCGGGCGTCGCGCGCGACTACCGGTCGCTCGCGCACACCTACAGCTTCTTCACCTGCGCAAAGAATGCGTGCCTGTCAACCGAGGAGTGGATGAAGGCGTTCCCATGGTTCACCGAGAGCCCCAACGATCCGCTCACCCTGTACCCCGAGTATGTCGACGACTTCCGCAAACGCGTCTTCGGCGACTGCGGTGGTAACAACACCGATCCGTGGATCATCTTCACCAACGTTCGCGCAGGCAAGATGTACTACTTCGCAGGCCGCGCACCCACGTTCAGCATTGCCGATGTACAGCCCGAGTACTACCGCACGCTTGAATCGCAGAGCCTGCGGTCCTACAGTAACCGGATTGTCATCGACAGAATCTCGCTTCAGGAGGCGGCAGCAGTGCGGCCGGTGGCACGGTTGAGCTTGTGGATCCTGGAGGGCGTGGATGGGAAGTCGGTGAGAAGCATCAAGGCAATTGATCGTGGCCGGGATGTGGGGTACGGGGCCACGCCCACTGCACAGACCCCAGATCGGTGGTAGCCGGGAGCCAGCGATGGACGGTGCTGGGCTGGACATTGGGATTATCGGATGGCAGGATTTGGGAACGATGACGAGATGAACCGTGGGGGGCTTTGGCTTCGAGGTGGCAGCTCACAATAGGGTCGAAGAAGACCATGCGCGAATCCGCATGGTGCCATCCCACCCACCAACACGGTCATGCCTCCATGAATAGCGTACGACTATGTATATTGGTAACGTACGAGATAGAGGAGGCGCTATGGTAGTCACAACTTCAGCTCTACGCCAGAACATTTACTCGCTTCTCGACGAGGTCCTTGAAACAGGTGTGCCCATCGAGATCAATCGGCGAAAGCAACGGCTGCGTATCGTGCCGGTCAAGAAACCGAGCAAACTGGCCAATCTCAAGGGCCGAACCAAGCTCAAGGGCGATCCACAAGACATTGTCCATCTCGATTGGTCGGACGAATGGAAAGCCTGATCTACCTCGATACCCACGTGCTGGTTTGGCTCAGCACCCGTAAGACAGAGTTGCTCTCACCGAAAGCCGTAGCCGCGATTGAGGATCGGTCCTGCGTCATTTCTCCAATGTGTGTGCTCGAGCTCCAATACCTTCACGAGATCGGCAGACTCAGCAACTCGGGGGACAAAATTGTGGCAAACCTGACCGACGAGATCGGTCTGCGTATATGCACCATCCCCCTTCAGCGAGTCGTCCACGAGGCCCTCCACATGCGCTGGACCCGCGACCCATTCGACCGCATCATCACGGCAACCGCCCTGGCCGCCGATGCCCAGCTCCTCACCAGGGATGCTACTATTCGTAAACACTTCCGCAAGGCTGTGTGGGACTGACTCCACAGAGCCCCGCCAGTAGGTTCGATTCCGGCTGCATCGAGCAAGCAACCTACACTGGGGATTTCCCCTCCCGGACAGGCGCCGCCCATTGGTGACCTCGATGGTATTGGTCGCGGGAATAGTACGGCACGACCGTGGTGGCATGCTTGCGGGCTTCATCGTAGTGCGCGTTGATCGCTGCCACACCTGCACGCCATTCGCGAAGCGCGGGGCTCTCGGATTTGCGCGCCTCCTCCGCAGCACGGGAACGGGCAAGAATCCGTTCCATCCCGGCTCGGTACTCCTGCGCGGAAACAAAGGTCACAGTGCGATCTCCTCTTCCAGGAAAGACGGTACTGCAAGCGTTCTCTTCCGGCACCCCGCCGGCGGGCACCGGACCGCCATCTCACCGTTTCCGGCGCACGGTCAGTCGCACACGTGTGGGTCGCACCCCGCCGCTGCGGGTCCGGTTGTGCCGCCAGTGACTTCTGCGAACGGCCATGGGAACCTCCTTGTTGAGTGATGATGGGATAGACGGGTATGGACGGGAATTCTTCCGGTAAGGTGGTCGAGGCGCTCCCTTCAGCGCGCCGTCTACCAGGTTCTCGATATCTCTCTGTATCTCATTGGTCGCCCGGCATCGTCCCGTGCCTCGGCATCGGCGATGCGCGCCCGCTGTTCGAGGCTCGCCGCGCTTCGCCCAGCGCAAGTGTGCTCCCCGTCCATGTACCATCGTCCGCAGCGGTTGCAGAAACTGACATTGTCGTTCATCGGTGGCGCTCCTGGTGGTGAGGGTTGGGACATCGCGGGACTGGTTGCTCCTCTTTCTTCCGGGACGAATCAGCGTGGGTGGCGTCGGACGTAGGGTGCTCTTCTGTTGGGTGTCCAGAATCAGAGACGGAGAAGTCTACAGATTCTTCCATGGCGACAGCAAGGGTTATGCAAATCCTGACTTGTCTTGCAGCCTCGCAGGGAGCTATAATCTGAGGATGATCGGTCAGGCGGCCCACGATTGGGCAAGGCGGAGAGGATACTAATATGCCAGGACTATCGGATGGAGGAGAGCAAGCAAGAGGGATCTGGGATCAGATGTTTCTCAACGCGTCTTGGGAACACGAAGTGAAATGGACCCCAGATACGGAGATAATTCGCCAGCGAAGGAAAGAGCAAGAGATCTGCGTACCAGACTCTGCACAGAAGCGGTTTCACCCCGCATTCGTTCTATGTGACCACGACAAGAGAAACGGCGGGAAGTGCTTCCGGATTCTGAAGGGAACCGATATTGAGAACGAGAAAAATCTTGCTGGGAAGGACGACGTGGACCTCACGAGAACACTTCGGGTGGAAGAGACGGATTTCAGGAAAGGTGCGAACGTGAAATGGAAGGTCCGGGCCTCGCTATTCCATACAATCATGTCTCCAGACAGGACGAGATTCATCGGTCTGGAAGGGCGTAGAATATGCAACTTCAAGCTCTGTCTCAATGAATCGAAGCTTTCCGATCTCAGAAAACTCAAGGAAGAAACATGCTTGCAGAAGACATACTGATCCGCATATACGCCCGCCGTCAACAACGAGCACTTGGCGACAAAGCTCCCGCCATTACTCAGGAAGAATACGTCGATCTTCTCCGCCATTTTGGTCCTGGACTTGCTCAGAAGTATCGAGGAATATCCGTGGACGACACGGACATCGTTCCCGGCCTCCGCCTGCCGCATGAGGTGACCGCATGGATCAGTTTCGCCATCAGCAAATTCGTTGATCTCCGGCGAGAGATCAACGTAGACAAGCCAATGGCCTATTTCAGGCGAATGATTCACAATGAGATCGCCGAGTTCTTCAGAGACAAGAAGCAGGAGACATGGTCAAAGAGGATCTACGAGGAACTCAACAAAGAGAACGAACATGTCTTCCTATTTGAAAAGAGCAAGGCATCGCTGCTGCAGGACTGGTGGGGCGCACTTAGGTGGAAGACTGAGGGGATTGAGCAGTCCGTGAAGAAATACAGCAGGCTGCACATTTCCGACACGGATGCTCCAAGCCCCTACTGGGAAGTCCTGCAGGAGAAGCTGGAAGACGGTGAGATCATCCGCCAGTACTCGCTGTACCTGCTAAATCTTGTCAATGCGTACCTTCAGTTCTTCATGGTAAGGGATGCGCTGGAACATGAGTTCCTGAATCTGGAGGTTGTCCTTGAATCAGGCCTGAAGAATGATGGTGACGATGAGAAACAGTCCGAGCCGGACTGGTGGCAGAGAAGCCCGATAGTCGAAGATCTCGATCCCCTTGTGGTTGCTGAGGATCTCCAGAATATTGCACTGGATCTGCACGACAGGTTCATTTTGTACGGTCGGGCACGCGGCCTTAAGGGGCCGAAGATCGCTGAAGAGTCCAGTTTATTCGCGACCTCGGATTGGGGCAAGGAAAGGAAGTTCACCAAATTTGAGAAATCGGTTGAGGGCAACTGCTGGAAGAAGATGAAGCCGCGCCTTGCAGAACTGGGCTACTGCACGCCAGCCGCCTTCGATCTGATTGCGCAGCTACTCCACAAGGAGTTCCCGAATTTGGGCCTGAAGCTGGCACAACGCGCACGTGGTGGCAGGCGGAACGGAAGATCCACCCCGAAACTGCGTCTTGAGTAGAAACGACCTCGTAGGCGCTTCATTTGGCATGTTAATCGTGTAAGAGAGCCGGCGAATTTTGAGGAATCGGAGAATTATCGTGGACAGACACTTGAGCACATATGAACTGGCGACACTTTCATGCAAGCAGCATGAAGCGTTGCTCGATGCTGCCTATATCGATCGGCATGCCAAAGAATGCCCGCTTTGTCGAGACCGAGTCAGTTCGGTCCTGGGCCCCGCATTCTTGAAGGAGCGAGTTGCTGGGGGAACCGCCCCCTTATTTGACGGGAAATTCAAGATCGGCCAGGTCTTCCTCCCACAATTCATTAAAGACGTCAATGTCGTTCCCGAATGCACCTTGCCGATTGTAGTCGTCTCCGAACCCCGAAAAGACAATATAACCGGCAGAGAAATAGTTGACGTCATGAACATGCATGACTATCCCGGCCTTGCTGCTCAGAGCGATTTGTATGCTCAACCGTCTGACGGCAGTTTTGACGGCTGGGTGATCTGCCTTTGGAGTCTGCGCGAAGTGCTTGTCGATGTGCTTCCTTCTGATGGGTTCCAGGGCATCCTGGGGAAAGACACATCCTCATTTCTTCAATGCTATCTGAAGAAGGAGAAAATCACCGATCACTCTGTCATTTGCGCCAGGACGCTGGGTGGAAATGCCACGCCGCAATCGCAGCTTCGCCGCAGAATGCTGCATGACTACCAGACTCTCACCGATGATCTCTTTGGTCGCCGCGATTGGAAGATACGCGTTCTTGACATGGCGGCATATCTGCTTCCCGAGGTTGAGGAACGTCGAGATCCTTCTTTGGTGGTTGGGCTCGATGAACTGCTGGCGCGTGTTTCGGGGATGCAGCCGGGTGGCTCACCACTGGTGGAATTCTTCGACGAGAAGTATCAGCACGAGTGCGAGAGGAATGCCCCAAACTGTGCCGACTCCCAGGGACTGCTCGCGCTTGCATTGCTCGAATCGGAGAGGTATGTCCGGACCGGAGATCTGAGACACAGGAGCATTGCTCGCGAGATTATTCCCGAGACCGTGTCGCATGCTGCCCACGAGAAAAGGGAAGCACGACGGCAGAAAACGGCCAACGTGCTCGACGTCTTCATGGCACGCAAAGCGGGGAAGCTCATAGCTGAATATGTGGCGAAAATCCAGCTACTGGTGGAGCGGCCAACGCAGTTGGCTGCAGCCGGTGGCTATCTCGGAACCGGGCAGAAGAAACCGAAGACGAAGGCCGCTGAAGAACACCTCGGATGGAGTCGAACGGTAGAACGCTATGACATCAAATTCAAAGTCGTGTTTGTCGATGACAAAACCGCCACACTTGATGTCGAAATCGAGGACCGCAGGGCGAATGCATTGCCGGCTATGCGCGCACTGATCTTCAAGAAGAACTTGCTGCACGCAATGCAGTCTGTCAAGAGTGCTCCGGATTCGCTTACGGCAAGAGGTACCGCGTCGTTCCGTTTGAGAAAGGACAACTACATTGTCAGATTGATGGACGGCAAGAAGGAACGCGTTTCAGTCGCTATCAGCATGCTTCCGAAGGCCCGCAAGAAATGAGCCCTCACTTCAAGATTACCGTCACGGAGAGCAAGAATCCGGATGGGTCTCTCCAGTTCGTCTTCCATCACCAGCTTGATGAGCATCTTTCTGCTCTTGTAGAAAAACCCATTGGCCTGAGCGCAGCCGCCAAGAAGGCCCTCAAAGAGATCCCTGGGATTATCAAGGCAGACTCAGAGCGCAGGAAACTGCGGGATGCCGGAATGACTCTGTTCAAGGAACTTCTGCCCCAATCTATAGGAGAGAAGCTTAGGAGCGCGGGCGGGGGGTCCGTCTCCTTAACCTGCTCGGGCACTGCAATCGGTTGGCCTTGGGAGATCTTCCATGATGGCCATCAGTTCATTGGCGAAAAGTTTGCAGTTGGTCGACATGTTCCTACCTCGCCTCCGAAGGGCAGAAATCGCGCAGGCAGCCAGGATCTCGGCAAGAGAATCCTATTCGTCATCGGCGACGCGCCATCGCCGGAAAGGGCCGAGTCCGCAGCAGCTGACCTTCTGAAAGCTCTCGACGAGAAAGGGTGGGATGCCGCCCCTACTCTGACCCAACCCCCTTTGGATGAATTCAGGGAAGAATGGGTCAAGCACCCCATCATTCATTTCTCCGGCCACGGGATCTGGCCCCCAAGCGGCAAGAACAAGGCCGGACTGCAGTTCAGTCGTAGCTCGCTGCTCTCGATCAACGCAATCCGCAAGCTCGGTGGCCCCACCCCATTCTTAGTCTTTGTCAACGCTTGCTCAGCGGGTATCATAGATGACGCTCTGAACGGCATCGCAGGTGCATTCCTCGATTCAGGCGTGTCGGCCTACGTCGGATGCTCCACGCCAGTCACCGATGAACTCGCCTACGAAATGGCACGGCACTTCTATTACTATCTCGCCGACGGGGAGAGTGTTGGGGAATCTCTGAGATTGGCGCGCAGGAAGGTGGAAGGCAGCATGTGGGGGGCCTATTGTTTGTATGGCGATCCCAGGACAGCGATCGCACCCAAGGAGGATGATCGTGTCCAAGAGGGCAGTCGGAGTGTGAGGAAGTCGACGTTTGCTGAATTCGCGAAACTGTGCAATACGGAGACCCTCAGCCGTATTGGGACGATGAAGGGTTGGAGATACTTTCCCGAAACCTATGTAGAGCGAGCAGGACTTGACGGCAGGCTGTTCGCATTTGTTGAGAACCACACTTCCTCTGCGCCAACCGCCCAGATAGTCTTGGGTGGACTCGCAATGGGTAAGACCTCGCTGCTTTGTCACATAGCAGAGGAGTACGCGGAAGGGCGAAGAAGCCCTGAGCAATACGGAAATCTGGCAGTTGTGTACGCAGATGTTAAGGAATCGAACATCGCTACGGCGCTGCGGTCGCATGTAGGTTCCGCCCGCAAGGATGCTCAGTCTGTTCGCGACATGATCGAGCAGATCCCAGAACTCGAGGCAAATTCGGGCGAGGCCAAGCGGCCCCTCGTGCTCCTGGTTATCGACGCACTTGATGAATCTTCAGTAAGCGGGCCAGAGGCGATTCTGGAAGAAATGAAGGAATTGGTCGATGCCTGCCAAGATCTCAGTCGGGATGGCCGTCGGGCGCAAATCAGAATAGTTCTCGCCATGCGAAAGGCCGACTTCGAGCGCGGAAGAGTGCTGATTGAGGAACACTGCGGCCGTTTCAGCGTGAACAAAGTTCAAGCGACCGCGCCCAAAGACGAAAGAGGCCAGCTATTTGCAGGCATCCTTGAACCCGCTGCACAAATCCCTATCGCGGGCGAACCACGAGGTGAAGACTGCGAAATCCAACCAAATTCGACAATTGACGCGCGCGGAATTGACAAAAATTCGATTTGTGCCACTGGCTTCCGTGGGGAAGAGCCCTGCGGCAGTGCTCTGGGAGAGAGGTCTCTCAACGAGCCCGAGTTCCTATCTGCGCAAGACAGGCGCTACGACGACGCCCTCTCCGCAGAACTGTTCACTGATGTTGAGTGCCGGGAAGCATTCGAGAAATGGGCAGTACATCTTGCCGGCAAGGGCCATCGGGTCGAAGCAAGATGGGAGGATCTGCCTGCCGAGATCCGCTCATTTCTCCGCTCACCGATGAACATTCCTGTCTTCTTCGCGGTTTTGCCGCCACACAAGAAGCTACATCTCTCCAAGTCGTTCGCCGAGGATGCGCTCTGGCAGAAACTGTTCGCGATCGCGAAGGACACATCTACGGGCCCCAGGCTCGATAGTTCTCTAATGCAAATACTCATGTCGATCTGCTACGAATCGAGCACCACGACTCTTTCTGCAGAGATGGTCGCAAAGGTCGATGGGAAGTGTACGAAATATGCAGAAGCCCGAGGCTACACGGTGCAAGATTGGAGAAAGATCCTCTTATCGAGGTGGATCCTCGTAGAAACCGGCAAGATAGATCCCATTTATGACTTTCGCCATCCCTGCTTCGCTGAGCGCGCGCTTGCCATGTACCTGAGGGATAGGTTGGCAGAAGACAAATGCCAGCCCAATCTGGACTACTTCAGGCAGGAAAGCGCAAGGTGTGCCACATTTGGATCGCTTCGCGGCGCGTTGGTGCAAATCCTTGCCGAAGAATGGCGAAGAGGTAAAACCGGGGTCTGGGAAGAATGGCTGAACCCCAGCAATCGCGATGAGGTGACTGCGCGGGATTGTGAGTGCATCGCAGAAAAAGGGATCGCGCTCGCTGACCTTCTCTCCCAAGGGTGCGCTCGAGCTGCCGAACAGGCGAAATACGAAGGATCAATCGGATTGGAGGCGAATGCCCAGAGACATTTCATACAGCAGTGGGTGCAGCTGATACGAAGATCAGCGTCGGAGACCTCGCATGAGAACGTGATTCTGCTCACAACCAAGGTGTGGATCGATCCCAAATTCCAGTCCAATGCGTTGGATGATTTGGCGCTCTTGGAGGTACCGCTGGAAGTGGTCGGTAGGTGGCAAGAGAAATGGAAGGGAAACACGACGGTACTTGGTCAGCTTGATCGGATCTACGAAGCCATAGGTTGCACCTATGCCAACATGGGACAGACTGGAAAAGCCATTGAGGCATTCCAGAATGTGGTGGCAATCTGTGAAGATCTTGCTGCAAGAGCGCCGAAGGAATGGCAACGCAAGATTGGTCTTGCCCGCGGCTTTCGACTGCTCTGCGGTGCTTGGTCCGAATTGGAGAACCACGAGATGGCGCGCGATGCCGGTCTAAAGGAGGTCGCGATCTGGTTGGAATTGGCTGCGTCCGAACGAGGCAACACGGATTTCAGCAACCACCTTCGGGACGCTTTTCAGAGCCTGAGCGGCACCTACTCCAACCTGAAGCGATACGACAAGGCACTCTATGCCAGCCAAGAGATGGTTTCGGACCTCAGGGACATTCTTGCTTCGGAACCAACCGAGCCGAACACGATCAACCTATCCAACGTGCTACAGTCGTTGGCGGTATACTCCGAGGAATGGGGCCACCACGAGATTGCGCTTAAGGCTCGGCAAGAGGCTCTTGAAATCTGGGATGGTCTCTCTTCCAGACCGTTGGGTTTTGCTCTCTCCTTTCCGAACCGTCAGTGCCCGACACGGTTGGAGGCCCCTAATGTAACACACGCAGAAATGTCTCTGGTAATGGACTCCCTGATCAACGGTGCCTTCCGGTACATCAAGGAAACCGGCGGTCTCTTTCCGTCGCTCTATTTCTTCAAGAAAGGCGGGCCAGTTGAGACGCATCTCACCTCCGATGAGTCGCGCTGCCTTGTGGAGAACCCAGGGGAGGAGTTCTGTTCTAGTGGGATTTACATGACCGTCGAACTCTTCGACAACAACTCACACCAGGAAGCATCTGCTCAGACTCTGGTCAGGAATGTGGTAGCACGATGCAATCCGGATGCTGTGGGGATCATGCTCGTCGCCCACTACAAGCAGTTCACGCCCCAAGAGCACAAGAAACTGGCCGGCAAATACAATCTGGCACTTGATCCTGACGCAATTCGTGTGATCCATGCGTGCTATTACATCCGTGGTGTGAAGGACCCAGCCATGCGTGTGATACCGTTCATAGACCGCAGTGGAGAAGAACCGAATTTCAGCGTTGAGCAAGATGCGGCCAGCCTCATGCAGAAGCATGAGGGAGATGTCTATTTCCTGGAGAGAGATGTCCATTTTGTGAAAACGCCCTGGCTTTACAAGGGCAGCAACGTGGAGCCATGGCTCAAGAACCCTTATTGAGAAGGCAACAACAAACGTCGCGATCGAGCAACTGATTCGGACGCTAATGTCTTGGTAGACAAGCAGGATTGATATGTCACGTCACTGGTTGCAGGGTGGGATGGCGTTCTCCCCTGGGGTGAGCCTTTCGAAACTGGGATTGAGAAATGCCTTCAGCGAATCGCGGAACTGGAAGCGATCACGCAACGGTCGCCATAACCGAGCGCAAGGCGAGCCCGGATACTTCACGATATGAGGGACGTGGACCTCCCGCGGTCGCTTCCCCGATGGGCGGGTGCGGTGAGTCGTTGATAGAGCGCTCGAGAGTACCTGCAAGTGCGAATCTGGAATCCGACAATTTCCTTTCCACCGCAGAACCCTACAGATGCGAGATCTATCCGTTCTTGCCGACAACCCCGGAGACAACACCCAGCAAGTCGTTCAGAAAGCCGGCATCGTGGATCGAGCTCAAGTGTACCTGCGCCAGGACCGTGCCTTGCTTCCCTCTCGAAATGCCGATACCAATCCCCTGATCAATCTCACAGATCTGCAGCGTGAAGTCTCTTTCCTGTCCGGGGAGTGCGGGGAAATCTCCACAGATGTTACTGTTCGGCATAGGATTCCTTCGTAGAGTTCTCTCTCTTGTTGATTGTGGGCTATCTCGCCTGATAATAAATAACCCTCGACTTGCATCGGATCTGTATTGTCGACTTCTCCAGCTCGCTGGAACTCCCGGCCAGTTGCCCCCACGACGCCCTGAGAGGTGGTGCATTCTTCGAATCGACGTCGCTCAGATTCATCTGACTTCGCACCTTGGCCGCCACCTCTCCATCTCAATTTGTCTGCCTGACTGTTCTCATACCGCAAATGCCTCAGGAAAGGCACGCTCAAACATTGACGTCCTGCTACGCGGAACGCGCTTTACTTCGCATCGGACGTAGTCAATGAGCCATTGCCGGTTTACTTCTTGATCCAGTTCGCGGCAACCATTTGAGCGGCAATTGTGGTGCGGAACACTACGAATCGTGGCTCCATAGAGTGACGTTGGTTTTGTCAAGATGAGATCATAGCGAACGCGTTTGTGCGGCAGGTAGCCCCCATCCTCATGACAGAATAGGAAGCCTGGATGAAGAAGTGGCCCGATTGTTGTGCCTGGTTTGCATTCAAGGAGAACCCAATACTCGGGACCTCGCTCAAGTACCGCAAAGGTCTTCCCAAAAAGCAATCTGCTAGTGAAACATGCCATGAATGATCCGTGTTCACAGCCTAAGGGAGATCCCTGATAGTCATTGAGTGTGCACCAAGTTCCTTTGGATTTCTTCAATACACAATCAGCGTCAATGTGCTCCAGTTTGCTTCGCAATGGAAGAGAGAACTTGCATTTTGTCAGCATCTCCTGAATGTGGCGCTGGTGGCAGTAGTGGTACCAGAAGAAGTTGGGGTTCTGATAGCCAAGAGTGCACCAGTTGAGGTGGCCTCTCACTTCGTTCGTTTTGAATGGGCTCGTCGTCGACATCTTTGTATGACCCTCTGCAGAAGGTGGCATCTCCCATGCCTGTCGACCCTGAGAGGGACCTGTCATACCATCTCAACGGGTCTTGGCCCTACGGGGCCTCATTACCATATACGCACGTGCAATTCGTTATTAAACAAAAATCTCATGAACTTGCAGCCGCACCACCGCCCCACGCCGGCCGGGGCCGCCCAAGGCGTGCTGATTGGTCGGCCTGAAGTTCACTCCCCACACACTACCCCCGCAAAGCCGCCATCTTCTCCTCTCCCTCAAACGCCCTGTAGCCCTTCTCCACTAACCCCAGCAGCCTCTTCGCCAGCGTCCCGTCCTTGATTCCCACCCACGGCACACTGTTGTCGACCCAATTCCTGATATCCCTGGGAGCGTCCGCATACCAAGGCCACCACGGGGTCGTTTTGCCTATACCCAAGCCAAGACCCGCCGACCGCATGACCTCGGCGATCTCTGGATTGTCCGGCAGCTCTTTCTTTGCCTTGTAGACTCCGAAGATCAGTGCATTCCCCGAACAGCTCTCGAAGCTGAAACCGATGCCGTACGGCTGTTGATCCTCGGGGAACTTAAGAAAGCCGGGCCCGTTGTATTTCTGCAGAAGATCAAACTCGCAGACCATGTGCAGCCCCATCTCCCGGGCACCAGCGTCGAGTTGTGCATGCAGCTCTTTCAGCAGCTCTCGCTTGACATCCACAATTGCGGTGGATACCTCTATCGCGGCTTGTACGTTCCCGACCGACTTCTGGATCTCCTTGACCACTTCCTGTCGTTCCACCATATCGCACTCCCCTCTGAATTCGGCCATCACGTACGTTGTGAACTCGCCCAGAAACCACCGGTACCGTTCAGACTGGCACGCCGCGGCGCACGCCTGGAGCCACTCAAGGAGCCAGGTACCGTAGTCAATGACTTTCAGGTTCCCGGCTCTGGTGAACGTCTCCAGCTCGTTGGCAGAAATGCTCTCTTTCGGAGGTGGATGTCCGTCTCCGCTCAGGTAGACGATCTGCCAGACGCGCGGTTTACGCGATACAAGATCGGCGATGTAGTCGTGGAGCTGGTTCTCCTGGTCTCCTGCCCACGGCTTATTCTCGATCACGAGGATGCGGTTGGCCCAGCGAACTTCGATATCAAAACGGCGTCCACGAACGGTTGGGGGCTCAGTTCGCACGTCCGGGACGTCTTCGAGGGGCCATTCCTCCAGGCCGAGTTTGTCCAGAAACAATCGCAGGAACGTGGTTCCCTGACCGTGCGCGGCCGCTGGATCGAGCATATCTGCGATGATCTGCGACAGGCCCATCTCATCCGGGGTGATGTAGTCAAAACAGTTGAACCCTGGGCTCAGTTTGATCGCATACCGCTCGCGTGCCAAGCGGACGGACTGGAGTTGGCGAGTTACATTCGATAGGAGTGATTCGATACCCATTGTGGCTTTGCCCTCACAATGACCCCAACTGTTCCGCATCCGCCCCTCAAGTCGATCCTTTCATGATATGGTACTGCCACGAACTTGACAACAGATGTCTATTTCCCGATGCCATGCAGGTCGGATTCGGCCACAACCCTGGAGTGACCGTGTCTGTTGAGTCGCGCACCTCGTCTGCATGCAATCCACTCTCGGTTCCCGATTGGCAGGCATATGTTTGATCGCGGTTGTTGATATGGTCGAATTGAGCCAAATGTCGCCATGCACAGGGAAGCAAGCGGACCGCCCCCGGAAGACTCGCCTCGCCCGCTCGTCTACTCAACCACGCACCAAACAGAAGAAAGGAGCCCCTCATGGTCACCCACACCGAAATATCCCTGATAATGGACTCCATGCTCAACAAGGCCTTCCGGTATATCAAGGAAACCGGCGGTCTTTTTCCGTCGCTCTATTTCTTCAAGAAGGGCGGGCCGGTGGAGACGAACCTCACCTCCGACGAATCGCGCAGTCTTGTGGAGAATCCCGGGGTGGAGGTGTGCGAGAGCGGCGTCTACATGACCGTGGAGCTGTTCGACCATAACTCACACCAGGAAGCATCTGCTCAGACTCTGGTCAGGAATGTGGTAGCACGATGCAATCCGGATGCAGTAGGGACCATGCTCATCGCGCACTACAAGGAGTTCACGAATAAGGAGTACAAAAAACTGGCCGGCAATTTCAACCTGGCCATGGATCCGGAATCGATACGGGTGATCAATGCCTGCTACTATATCCGGGGAGAGAAAGAGCCCACGATGCGGATAGTCCCGTTTCTTGACAGGAGTGGTCTTGAGCCGGACTTCAGCAGCAACGATGAGGGTAGTGTCATACCCGTATCGAAACCGCAACGTGACATTCATTTCGTGAACACGCCGTGGATGCACGGTGACAAGTCGGCTGAACCCTGGCTCAAATACCCTTACTGAGGAGGCTACTCATGGATCGAACAATCGGACTCTACGTGCAGACGCTCATTCAGGCGCGTTTCCCTGGCGGACTCAAGCAGTTCACGGAGGACGGCGGGCTCATCGGCGTTGCGCCGGGTGCGCGTGAGGAACTGCTGGTGTATCACGCCGATCTGCCGGCTGCGATCCGCGAGGCCATTGCGCAGGTTGCAGAGAAGGCGCAGCTTCTGCCGCGCTTCGTGACAACGCTCAACTTCCAGGGACAGGACATTGAGGATGTCCAGGTGCGGTTTATCAGGGAACATCCGGCGATTGTCAAGGACTTGGGCGTGGAGGGCGACGTTGTGTTCGGGCTCTCGCCTTTGTTCAACGATGTGGTCATCATCAACGAGAATCTGCCCGCCTGCACTGGCGATGCAATTGTCAAGCGCTTGCGGGAGGCGTTGCCGGGGTGCGTCCGCACCTACGTGCGGTATGGCGGCGGGAAGGTTGCGCGACACGACTATGCGCTGGAGTGGGAGACCAAGGACGCTGCCAAGGTGGTGCTCGAACCCTCCGCGCGCACCACGGTGATCGGGGATGATGATTTGCTCAATCTGAGGATTGCGCTGGAGACGGCGCGGTCGGTGGAGGAGTTGATTGCCGGGTTGTGAAGAGCCCTGTCTCAGTCGACAAGGTACTCGCGCAAGGCTGCTTTGAGCGCGCGGATCGCGAGTGCATCCAGCTTGTCGACCCGCCGTACCAGACGCGCCTTGTCAACCGAACGGATGTGGTCGAGCGCGATTTCACCGGCGCAGTTTGGTGTGGAGAACTTGACACGGAACCGATAGCCGTGAAGCTTGGAGGTAACCGGCGCAACAATGACCGTAGAGAGGTGCCGGTTGGATTCGTCGGGGGAGAGAACAACGGCGGGCCGGGTCTTTCTCATCTCCGCGCCGATGGTCGGATTGAGGTCGACGATGTGGATTTCGTATTGGCTAATCATCGAGCGCATCCCAGAGATGAGCGTCCAGTGTATCGGGCATTTCCTGTTTGTCCGCATGGTCGCGGTGCGCACGTTTGAAGTCTTTCTCCCAACCTTGCCGGGGAAGTCGTGCCGGCGCAAGAGTAATCGAATCGTCCTTCACGAGTGCCGTTACTTCGTCTTGCATATGACAGGCTTCCAGAACCTTCTTGGGGATCCGAATGCCCTTGGAGGTTCCTATTTGGACAATCGGTATACGAAGCATGAGTTCCATACTGCGCTCCTCAAGGGGGACTGGTTGGTCCAGCGTATCATAATTATAAATAATTATCTCTCCATCCGCAACCGGTTTCTACAGAATCCCCCTCACTCCTCCCCATCCCACAGCGGTATATCATCGGCGGCGAAGCCCTCGATCCCACTGAGTGCAGCCCCGATCTCTCCGGCATTGGTGCTCGCCATCTCGCCGTCTGGAATCTCCCGGGTGGTGCTGTAGTGGTCGCCTTGTTCATCGCGGGGCTTGGTGTTACCGTTCTGGGTCCGGTCGTCCTTGTAGGGGTCGGGCGGCGGGTCCGGCATATTGTCCTCGCGCTCGAACTGCCACCCGTAGTCGGTGCTGTAAATCAGATCGTCGTCGGCCATGGGGGACCTCCTTCAGGGGATTTTCTCCTGTAGACGGACGTAGCGGGGGAGTCTTCCGTTGGGGCCGGGACCGCAGGCGGGAATTGTCCGGTCTGGTCCACTCGACGGATCCATCGGATCCCCACGCCAACACGTAGGGACGTTGCGCGCAACGTCTCCACAATGGAACCGTCGAAATCGTGGGGTTTCGCAGTGACATGTTGGGAACCAGGCCCGGACGCGGCGTCGACCCGTGGGGTCACCGCATCGGCTTTCTCAGGTAGGTGGCCACATTATTCTCAAATGCTAACGACCACTCCCACTTGTCCATCACATAGTGCGCGAAGTCCTCTTCCGACAGCCTGATCGACCGATCTGAGCTGAGCTCGAGCATGCGAATGGCCCGATCGTACTCGCTGGTCTGGTCTGTGGGCGCAACGAAACTCGAGACGCGAAGGAATCTCTTCTTTGCTCGCGCATCAGCCAGCGCCTGCTCTAGCTCTGCAGTAACGGCTCTGCGGTATCCTTCAAGCGCCTCCTCGAAAATTGCTCGGTGCTTCTTGCGGTTGTTCCTGAGAATCGACAACAGTTTCGTCTTGGGGATGCGCACATTGTCCATGCAGGACCTCCTTCAGGTGATTGTGGTGGTTGCTTGCCAACGAACTGCTCAGTGAGTAAGACGTGCAGTTGCGCATCATCTTCCATCCGGCGGCGAAGCCGGGCGATAGACATGCCGGAAGATTCCCGCGCAGATACCGTCTTGCATACATGGAGGTACCCATGCCCACTACTATGTCCACCCCGATTGACCGCCGCGATCGTCCCCACCACATGCCGGCTTTCCCGTGCGCGCGGCGTGTGTACCGCCCCCTGTTCGATGCCACGTTCAACATTCCTATTCTGGTCGATCCCGTCTTGTACAAGAGGATACCCGTCGGAGCCACCGAGCGCGAGGTGTACGCGTTGCTGCCCCGGGCGCAGAATTTCGAGTACGGCGGCTACATCACCCGTTGTGGCGTCTACGCACTCAGGGGTGATGAGTTCTCGGTCTCCACTTCCTGCAACAAGGACGTGGTGTGGCATTCACATCCCTATAAGTCCTCAGGCGCGGATTACCCTTCGGCGATAGATCTGTACTCCATGGTCAAGTGGTTCCCCGTACGCAACGTGATTGTCGGCGGCCGTTACATCTGGGTGTTTGACAAGACCCGTCACACGATGCCGGTTCTCCGGGCGCTCAAAGTATGGGAGGACACCCATTTCTTGGATTGCCTCATGGAGTCGTCCTCGAAGCACGGATATCCCCGCTGCACCCACGAGTTCGCAAAGGTCGCGCTCAAGAGTATCGGCTTGGACTACGAGAAGGCCTTCAGAGGCAATCCGTCGAATAGCCAATGGGTCAACGAGGTGCGAAGGACCCTGAAGCTGCGAGTGCGGCGGCTTGCGATTGACAAACATGATTGATGATGTCACGTCACCAATCACAAGGAACACCTGTGCGTTATTCTGAGGGCACCATGCTACACCCCGAACTGCCAGGTACCATCGGCGGCTTTCTGTCGTACGACCCTATGCGCCAGGACGACGAGACCGGCAGAACGGAGGTCATCAAGTCGCCAGTGGTTGAGTGGCCCAGCGGCCCGCAACCTGTACCCGTACCAAAGTGGCTGCGCTTCGACCCCGCCGACCGCAGTCTGCACCTCTCGTCTGGCTTCTCGTGTCGCTGGCGACACATGCGCATTCGCTCGTGGGACGCGGGAGTGGTCACTGAGTACCGCTACGATACCCAGGGACCCTGGCTGCCCTGCACACTTGACCTGGAAACAGCGGTGCTTTCGCCTCCCGAACCTGTCATTCGGGCAGGCCTGGAATCCGGCCATCGCTTGTTGACAGAGGAACTATGCCACTCGCATCCGATGGAGTGCTATGCCGCAACATTCCCACGGGAAGTGCGCGCGATTGCGGGAAGATTCTCTCTTGTTCAGTTCAGAATCCTGCGCGCCCTTGCCGCCGATGCGCGCGTAGGAGACATCATCGGATCCAATCCGGCGCTGGTATTCCTGGCCGCGGTTCACTTTCAGGAAACCGAGGGATCCCCGGTGCACAGGCTGGGATTTCGCTCCCTGTTGCTTGACAAGAGACGCGCCATTGCTGCATTCGCGACGGGCTACGATGAGGAGCGGATCGTGAACCTGCTGGGCAAGCTCCGGTTCGTGGTGTGGGACGCACGCGCGCTGGCCCGCATCCGCGAGTTGCTTGGCAGCGAGCAGCGCATGCGTCTGCTCTCGCACCTCGACGTGATTCCGGGCGCTGTTCTGCGGTGGGTGGACAATCGGCAGATCGCGCATCCCGAGCTCCTGATCGCGCTCTTTCATCGTCTGATCGGCTCCGCAGAGGAGTCCACGCCGGACGCCCTGGATACTGTTGTCAACACTGTTGGCCAGTTGTTCCTGGATCTGCAGGGTCTTGTGCGCGATGCTACGGTGTTCGTGCGACAGATTGGTGAGTGCCGAACCCTTGGCGATCTGCAGCGACTGCACGACAGGCACGACCAGTTCAGGAGAGCCCAGGATCGCCAATCCCGCATCGAATCCGAACGCCAACAATACGGAACGCTCGATTTTCCGCCACCGCCATTCGCCGGAACTCTGGACATCGTGCCACTGAGAACCGTGGAGGAACTGATTGACGAAGGTGACGCGCAGCACCACTGTATCGGTTCGTACGTTAGCAATGTGATGCTGGGAGATTCATACGTGTATCGCGTCATGAAGCCGGAGCGGGCCACGCTTCAACTCAGAAGAGATGGAAAGCAGTGGATCATCAATCAGCTTCGGTTGGCATGCAACGCCTGGGTGAGTGAGGCCACCATGAAGAAGGTCGACGCATGGTGTCACCTGCGATGCGCTCAGGGAGTGATGGCGCCGCCTGGGTATAGAGGTGCGTGAACGGGGGATCGAGGGAGTGCGACGTCGATGTTGACGCGGCGGAAGCGACCTCCGCTACTCCTCCCCATCCCATTGAGGAACATCGTCGGCGCTGAATCCGTCGATGTTGCTGAGTGCCTGGCCGACATCACCAGTGTTGCGGCTTTCGGCTTCGCCCTCGGCGACTTCGCGAGTGATGAAGCAGTGGTCTCCGTCCAGGTCTCGCGGCTTAATGTTGCCGATCTGGAGAAGGTTAGGCTCGTCCTCGTATGGGTCGGGTTCCTCGTCCGCATCCTCGTCGTAGAGTTCGCACTCCAGCCGGTAGTCCTTTCTGTAGGCTCGATTGTCGTCGATCATGGGCTCTTCGTTCGAGGAGCTTCTGGCAGCAGACGCGGATGGCGGGCGGATCTTCCGGGGGCGCGAGCCTCTGCTCCTCCCCATCCCACGAGGAGGAACATCATCGGCGTCGAGACCGTCGATGTTGCTGAGCGTCTGGCCAGCCACTTCGGTGTTCGGGCTTTCGGTCTTGCCCTCGGCGGCGTCTCGGGCTGTAGAACGATGGTCTCCGTCCCGGTCTCGCGGCTTGATGTTGCCGCGCTGGGACAGGGAGGGCTCGTTGTCGTCATCGTCATCCCGCGAACCGAGCCCCCACCTGGGCGGTTTCGGTTCTTTGGGCTTGTCAGAAGGGGATGCGTGATACATAGTGTGTACCTCCGCAGTATATGACGGTCGAGCGGCTGGAATCTTCCGGGCCACAAGCAGTCGGGATCAGGGCATCGGGGTAGTGCTCAACTCACGCCTTCATGCGGCCAGCCTTGATTCCCGCGAGCCTGGGCATGATCGACAACCCGACGCGCGCCAGCTCCACGGCCTTGGCGCATTTGCCAATGGTCTTGATAAGCAGATTGTCTCCGCAAGCCGGGCAGTAGCGCAGGCCGTCGATGGTCTTGGTTGCCTTTTTGTCACAAATGGCGCAGACGCCCTTCTTCTCCATCTTGATGTCCATGGTGCCTCCGGTTTTCTCGAACTCAATGCAAGTTTCAGATCCGTGAAGATCCGTCAAATCCGCGTCGTCCGTGTCCCCGTTCTTGTCGTTTCCGTCGCTTGTTGGCAGTCCGCGCCAGATACCCAGTTCTCGTCAACGCAATCCCCAGCGCCTTCTCAACGATCCGTCGTTCATCCTTGCCCATCTCCTCGTGCAACACATGTTCGTGGCGTACGTGGCAGTGCGTGGCTGCATCGGTCAATCCAAACTCTCGCAGAATCTGCACGGTGAAGAGCTTCATCTCCACGTCGCCGCCATGGGCAACTATCCAGTCTCCATCCTTGCTGTCGGGAGCGCAGATGCGGCCCCGCGGGATGCCGGTGTACGCATCATCGAGCAGCGATGCATCCACCTTGAATCGTCGCGCAAGGATTGCCTTGATCTCGTCCCAGTAGAAAATATGCACCGGGTCGTCGGTTTCCTCCTCGGTTTGACACATCAGATCGTACCCCTTTGTCTTCACGTTGGGTACGAGATAGTAGATGCCGGCAGTGGGGGACGGCGGGACAGCGTGCTTTGTTGGGGTCATGATAACTCCTCAGTTGTCTGCCAGAGTGATGGACTGTGGATCGCAGCCGCGTCCGCACCCTCACTACTTCGGCCACCACCCCACGTGCGGGCAGTAGTACTCCTCATCCATATACTCCTCTTTGCCAATCAACCGACCGGCAGATGAGTACCGGCTGGTACGACGGAAAATAGACTTTCCGTCAACGGTCTTGATCTCCTCGGTTTCAACGCCGCTTTCGCGGTCGAACCGGTAGGTTTCACTTGCGTATATGCGTTCCGCATCGCCGTAGGTCGTGGTTCTCACTTCACCGGTGGAAGAAATGCGCCGGCCAATGATCCAATAGGCGAGGATGTCGTAGCTTGCGACCTCAACAATATCTCCATTTTCATCGTGCCAGACTCTGTTGACACCACCGTACTGAGTGTCGCGGCCGGCGGTGAGGTCGTAGAAATGCAGCGTTC